>Ga0307375_10000958_pt1 | contig 33245 bp, 26 predicted proteins | sample TR1MG_FD_202531 | JGI IMG/M metagenome (GOLD analysis project Ga0307375, IMG submission 202531) | Soil microbial communities from Risofladan, Vaasa, Finland - TR-1 | ecosystem: Environmental > Terrestrial > Soil > Coastal area > Acid sulfate soil | place: Finland: Risofladan, Vaasa | collected... | reverse complement strand
GCCGACGCGAAGAAGATCCTGAACGACCTGCTCGCGAAGAAACCGGACTACGCCAAGCGCGACGAGGTGCAGAAGATCCTGAACGGTCTGTGATCGACTCGAGCGCAGGCCCGCCATCGCGGCCCGGCGGCTTCGGCCCGGCGGCCGCGCGGCTTCAGGCCCGCCTAGACCGTCCGCCGCACCAGGGCGTAGAGCTGCGCGCGCGTTAGGCGCGACCAGATGGGCCTGCCGTGCGGGCAGCGCGGCTCGATCAGGGCGAGCGAGCGCTCGATGAGAGCCTCGGCGGCCTCGTCCTCCAGCTCGTCGCCGTCCTTGACGGCCGCCCTGCAGGCGGAGAGCGCGCGCACCGCGCGAAGCGCCCCGCCAGGCCCGCCCGGCGAAGAGGCGACCTCGCGGAGGGCCCCGGCCGCGTCGCGCGCGAGGGCGGCGGGGGCGGCGGTCACCGACCACGCGTCTCCGTCCCGTTCCAGGGCGAAGCCCGCCTCGGCCAGCTCGCCGAGCCTGGCGCCGATCCTTTCGTCCTCGGCCTCGTCTTCGGGCTCGAAGCTTTCGGGAAAGAGGAGCTCCTGCACCTCGACGGGCCGCTCGGACAGCTCGTCGAACAGCAGGCGCTCGTGCGCCGCGTGCTGGTCGAGGAACCAGAGCGCATCGTCCTTTTCGAAAACGAGGAAGGGACCGAGGGCCCTGCCCAGGTAGCGAAAACCGCGCGGCGCCCCCCCGGCCGCGGGAAGGGGCGAGGGCCGCTCACGGGCGGCGTCGAAGTCCTCCCAGCTGGGGCGGGAGCCCGAGAGGCCGCCGCTCGGACCCGTCTTCGGCTCGGACCGAATAATGGCCGCGCGGCCTCCAAGGACATCGAAAGACCGAAACGGCTCGGAGCGCGACTCGATGGGCGGGAGCGGAAGTTCCGGCTCGAGCCGGGGGAGCATCTGGCCTGGATCGCGGCGGGAGAGCCCGCCCAGGAAATTCCGCAGGGCCGAGACTATGGTGCGCCGCGGCGCTTCGGCGTCCTTGAACCGCACCTCGCGCTTGGCGGGGTGAATGTTGAAATCCGCCAGGGCCGGATCGATTTCCAGAAACAGGAAGGCGGCCGGGTGGGCTCCTCCGGGAAGATAGTCGGCGTAGGCGTAGTCGAGAGCCTGCATGAGCGACCATTCCTGCACGCGCCTTCGGTTGACGAAAACCTGCATGAGCCTGCGATCGGTGCGCGAGTAGGCCGGGCCTGCCGCCACGATCCGTCCCGTGAACCCTTCGCCGGAAAAGCCGAGCTCGTGCAGGAGCGGGGAGGGCAGCTCGGGATGGAACTCGGCGCAGCGACCGCGGAAATCCGAGGCGAGGAAGGTCTCGGCCGCGCTCTGGCCGGAGGCGTAACGGAAGACGAGCGCGGGGTGGGCCGCGGCCTTGTCGGCGAAGACCTGCCTGCACAGGGCCGCCTCGGCCTGCGGGCGCTTCAGGAATCGCTTGCGCGCCGGGAACTCCTCGAAGAGGCCCTGGACGGTCACCGTGCTGCCCCGTCGCCCGGCGGCCGCCTCGACGGCCGTCGGCGCGCCGGGCGCGGCGGAAAGGCGAAAGGCCGAGGCCGCGCTCTCGGCCTTGCTGAGTATTTCGAGGCGGGCCGCAGCGGCTATGGAGGCGAGGGCTTCGCCGCGGAACCCCAGGCTCCGCGCCGTGAGCAGGTCGTCGGCGCTCCTGATCTTGGAGGTCGCATGCTCGAGGACGCAGAGCTCGAGGTCCTCGCGGTCCATGCCGCGGCCGTCGTCCGAGACTGAGAGAAGGCCGATGCCCCCCGCCTCGATCCTGACCGAAACCTCCCCGGCCCCGGCGTCGATGGCGTTGTCCAGGAGCTCTCGGAGGGCGGCCGCCGGGCGGTCTATGACTTCGCCGGCGGCTATGAGGCGGCTGGTCTCGGGCGGCAGAACGCGGATGATTCCCATGCGCCCATACTAGCGCCGCGGTTGGACAAAAAAAAGGCCGCCGGAAGACTCGGTCGAGTCATCGGCGGCCGGAATCCCGCTCTCGGGCGCTCTCGGGAATCCCGCGCCCGTGCGCGCTCCGAGCGCCCCGGATTTCTCCTAGAAGTGCAGCCTCGTCTCGATGGAGACCGATGGCTTCATCGTAGGCAGGCCGTCCGCGTCGAGGAGCATCGTGCCGTCGGCGTTGTAGACGGGCACGGCCGAGAAGAGGATGGCCAGATCGAGGTTCTCGGACTTGGGGACGGGCAGATCGATCTCGCCCGAGAAGTTCGTGTCCTGGTCGATGAACCGGAAGGTTCCGTTCGAGATGGACTGGGCCAGGTTGCGGCGGTCGTAGCCGATGAAGCCCGCGAGGTCGACGACGGGGATGAGGCCCTTCTTGACGACTAGCCGCGCGTGGAACTCGTCGCCGTTGTTGAGAAGCCGGCTATCGAGGCCGCCGTCGGGCGACCAGGGCCACATGTAGCCCAGGGTCAGGCTGAGCTTCCTGTCGAAGAGGTGGAAGCCTCCCTCGCCGTAGATGCCCATCACGTCGGGCGCGTTCGGGATCGCGCCCTCGATGTAGTTCGCGTACTGCACGGCGTACTCGGCCCGCTTCTGATCGTAGGTGGTGTCGAAGAGCGAGGGAGTGAAGATGCCGTTGAAGTAGCGGTATTCGAGGCGGTAGTCGATGAAGAGGACGTTGCCGATGACTCCCGTGGCGGCTCCCCAGTTCCTGAACTGGCCGTTGGAGACGAGGAGGTCGTACTTGAGCCCCGAACCGATCGCCTTGCCCGTGTTGAGGTCGAACGAATCCTGCTTGACGTAGGGCGCGATCGCCGCGCCGTCGGCGAAGAGACGGATGCCGAAGGCGTCGCCCGTGACGATGGGCAGGTCGAGGTCGGGGCCTCCGCCCAGGAGCATGAGGTTGTTGGGCAGGTTGTCGCCCGGGATGGCCACGTCCGCGCCGGGCGAGGTGTCCATCACCGCGGAGAGGCCGAAAGCCAGGCTGAAGCGGGGGATCGGGCGCACGAAGACGCGAGCCCCGAAGATGGTCGGGTCGGCGAGGTCGTTGGTCAAGGCCTCGAAGCCGCCGCCGCCCGAGTCCAGGCCGATGTCGACGCCGACGCGCCTGACCGCCGGGAATTCGCTGTCGTTGGCGTAGTTGCGCATCACCAGCCCGTGGCCGATCGTGAGGTCCTCGAGGTTGCCCACCTTGAGGTAGAAGGGATCCTTGTATTGCTCGCCGTATTCCAGGTATTTGATCTTGAGCGCCAGATCGGCCGCGACGTCCTGGGCCCCCTTGAGCGGATCGCTCTGCCAGTAGGGGGCGCCGAAGTCCCACTCGTTGTTGCCCGCGGGCTTGTACCAGTCGTTCGGATCGAAAATGTCGGAGCTGTAGATGATGGGCAGATAGAGCCCCAGCCTGAGCTTGCCGAACACGAAGTTGGGCTGGGCCACCAGCTTGGAGTAGGTCGTGCCGTCGAGCGTCACCGAGCCGATCTCGAAGCCCATGACCTCCCCGAGCCACTTCACGAAGGGCGATTCGCCCGAGCCGGCCTGGCCGTTCCCTTCGGCGGCGTTCTGCTCCCGGGCCTGGCCGCTCTGTCCCTGGGGCACGCTGCTTTCGCTCAGCTTCTTGAAGCCCATGTCGCCGAACTCCCGGGAGTACTGGGCCGGGCTGAACTTGAAGGCCGCGAACCGGGCGGCGAAGGTGTCGGCGGCCTCGCCTGCCGGCACGGGGATGCTGCCGACGACCGCTCCGCTCGAATCGATCTTGTCGAACTGCACGAGCCCCTTGGACACGAGGAGCAGCGCCTGGCTGCTGCCGTCGGCCCCGACATCGAAGACGAAATCGGTGCCGCGCACGCCGCAGACGGCGGTGCTCGACAGGAAGTTATAGTTGAAGCCCTTGGCGGCCAGCGCGCGGATCTTGCCGGCGAGGAGGGTGAACAGGTTCGCGCGCTTCTGCGGCTGCGTCCTGTCGACCCCCGTTCCGGAGAAGGTCATCTTCGTATTGAAGCCGACCTTGATGATCGAGCCGTTGGGCTTGAGCTGGAGTTCCGCGCTCGTGTCCGCTCCCGTGGCGATGATCGCTCCGAGCGGTACGGGACTTCCCTCCGATATGTCCTTGGGATACGCGAGGACCTTGTTGTCGGGCGTGGTGACGGTGAGATCCGAGCCTTCGGGGACGAAGGAAAGTATGAGCGTCTCGCTTTCCGCGGGCGTCGTCGGCCCGCCCTGGGCGACGGCGATCGCCGGCAGGAGAAGGAGAGCGAAGGAAAGTCCGATCAGCGAGCGTTTCATCGAATGCCTCCTGTGCTCTGCCTAGAACTTGACGGACGCCGATATGCTCGACGAGACGTCGAACGAATCGGTCGTGGGGTCGTAGGCGGCGTTGTACCGGAGCGTGAGGACCGTCGCCCCGGTGCGGTAGTTGATGGAAAGAATCATGACGGCGTTGGTGGGGTCGACGAGGTCGGGGAAGAAGCCCCTGTACGCGCCGAGATAGTACTTCTCGTAGGAAGCGTCGAAAAAGAAGGGGATGATGCCCTCGCCGAAATGGAACGTAGCCTTGGCGTGAGGGTAGGCCGTCTGGGGCGTGACGCCCGGAAGGTAGCTGGCCGGCAAGGCCTGGAAGGGCCCGTCCAGCGAAACCTTGAAGACGATCTTGTCGCCGAGGAAGGCGGTGCCGAGCGAGGTGTACCAGCCGAGATAGGTGTCGCCCGTCGGGGAGAGCTGCATGTACGCGTACTTCTGCGCCCGATAGAGATCGTAGGCGGAGTCGAAGTAGTCCGGTATGAAGCCCGGCTGGAAGAGGCGGAGCTGGGCGCCGTAGAGGAAGACTCCGATGACGCGGCCGTTCGCGCCGATCATTTCGCCCGAGCTCTTGTTGGGCTCGAAGGCCACGTCGGTGAAGGCGGTGAGCGGGAAGAGCTTGCCGCCCCGTATCGGCACGGTGACGTCGGCGCCGTAGACGCCGATCGCGGAGCTCGCGGGGTAGGGGCCCCCGACGCTCGTGTCCGTGTAGAGATACGGGTCGGTGTCGAACACCGCCGTGGCGCCGACCTGCATGTCCTTCACGATCGGTATCTCCGAGCCGGCCAGCGGCCGCAGGTAGGCTCGGCCTCCCACGACGTCGAAGTGGGCGACGTTGCCGGCGATGCCCTCGAATCCCGCATAGGGGAAATCGAAGGCCGAGCCGTCGAGGCCGAAATCGAGCCCGAAGATGCGCCGGTCCGGGAGGAACAGCGTGTTCGTGTAATCGCCCATGATGAAGCCGTTGCCGAGCGTCAGATCGTCGATGGAGCCGAGCTTCGCGAAAAACGGGTCCTCGCCCTTGATGCCGTAGCGCACGTACATGAACTTGGGCAGGTAGACGTCGAGGAAGGTCCTGCCGTTGCCCTGGTAGTCGGGGACCCAATCGCCCTGGTAGATCTCGACCGAGTTGTTCGAGCCCTGGGGATAGAGCTGGAAATGCAGGCCGAGGTCGAGCCCGATGCCGAACTTGCCGAAGGAGATGTCGGGCTGGAAGGCGAGGAGAGTCCAGGATTCCATCGTGGGGTTGCCGCCCGAGAGCGGGCCCGTGGGCAGCGTGTCGGTGCCGAGGCTCGCGCCGGAGCGGAAGCCGAAGGCATTCGCCGTCTGCGGCGCCGCCGCGACCGGCGCCGCTTGGCTGTCGGCGGCGCTCTGCGCATCGGGGAGCGTCTGCGCGTTCGATGCGGTCTGCGCATACCCGAATCCCCCGAGCAAAACCACCAGTAAAGCTGCGAGCGTTGATCTCATATCATGAGCCTCCATCGTGCGAGGCATCGAATAGTGATGCTCTCGCGCTAAGTATACAGCCTCGATCAGGAAAAGCCATGGAGCCAATGCGCTGGACGAGGGGCCTTCCGCGTGCTAGTCTCGCGAAAGTCCGGTCGTCAAGGAAGTCAGATGGAATTTTTCTCCCGCCTCGAAAGCTTCGTCCGCGCCAAAGGAAGCTGCCTTTGCATCGGTCTCGATCCGCGCATAGACTCCGCCGAGCCCGATCCCTTCCGCGCCATCCTGGCAGCCAATCGGCGCATCATCGACGCGACGGCAGCCTACACCGCCGTATACAAGCCCAACGTGGCCTTCTACGAAGCCTTCGGCGCGGCGGGTTTCGACGCCCTCGAAGCGACACTCGAGCGCATCCCCGACGATATCCCCGTGCTCCTCGATGCGAAGCGCTGCGACATCGGGGCCACCGCGGAGGCCTACGCCCTCTCCCTTTTCGGCCGTCTGGCCGCCGACGCGGTCACCTTGAGCCCCTACATGGGCCGCGACGCGGTCGATCCCTTCCTGGCCTATGCGGATCGGGGCGTCTTCCTCCTCTGCCGGACGAGCAATCCCGGAGCCGGATTCCTCCAGGACCTCGCCGTGCGACGCGGCGACGACGCGGCCGGCGCCGCGGCAGATCCGGAGTCGGAGGCGCTCTACCTCCGCGTGGCCCGCGAGTGCGCGGCCTGGTCCGACTCGGTCGGTCTCGTCGTGGCGGGCAACGATCTCGTCGCCCTGCGCGCAGTGCGATCCGTGGCCGAACGCGCCTGGTTCCTCGCGCCGGGCATCGGCGCCCAGGGAGGCAAGGCCGACGAGGCCTTCGCCGCGGGCGCCCGGCCCGACGGCATGGGCATCCTCGTGGTGGCGGCTCGCTCCGTCGCCGAGGCGCCGGACCCCGCCGCCGCCGCTCGCAGCTTGCGCGACAGCATCGAGGAGGCTCGCCTGCGCGGCGAAGAGACGCGCGCCCGCGCCCCGGCTCCTCGGCGGCCCTCCGAAAAACCCGCCTTGGGCGCGGCGGCCCCGGACCTAGCGGCGGCGGCCCCTGGCATAGCGGCGGCGGCCCCGGACCTAGCGGCGGCCGCGAGCGGCCTCGCCCAGCCGGCCGGGAACCTCAAGGAGCGGTTCGTGCGCGCCCTCATCGATACCGGATGCTTCCGGCTGGGCGACTTCCTGCTCAAGAGCGGGATGCGCAGCCCCTTCTACATCGACTTGCGCCGTCTCATCTCCGACCCTGCAGCCCTGGCCCTCGCCGGCGAGGCCTACGCGGTCCTCGCCTCCGGCCTCGACTACGACCGCATCGCCGGCATACCCGCGGCCGCCCTTCCTCTGGCGACCGCCGCGAGTCTCAGGATAGCCGCGCCCCTCGTGTGGCCGCGCATGCCGGCGAAGGAGCACGGCACCGGCAACAAGGTGGAAGGCGCCTTCGAGCCGGGGGAGCGCCTCCTCCTGCTCGACGACCTCATCACCACGGGGCAGAGCAAGCTCGAGGCGGCCGCCATCCTGCGGGGAGAGGGACTCATCGTGGAGGAACTCGCGGTCCTGATCGAGCGGGGCAAGGCCGGACGCAAGGACATGGCGGAGGCGGGAATCAGGCTCCACGCCTTCCTGCATGTGCGCGAGCTGTTCGCCGCCTGCCAAGGACTGGGGCTGATCGACGAGGGGCGGAGAAGGGAGCTCGAGGCGTACGTGGACGCCGAATGATCGGCCCTCGCCGGGGTCCCTCCGGGCTCGCGCTAAGTTCCGGCGATCATGTCGGCCAGACTGCGCGCCTCGGCGAAGTCCCTGATCCGATCGTCGAATTCCCGCCACACGCGGCCCGCGACGCAGGTGGAGCTGCGATCGCAGGCCGACTTCGAGCCGCAGGAGCAGGGGGATAGGCCGATTCCCTCTCCCGAGGCTTCCAGAACGTCGAGCAGCGTGACGGACTCGAGCGGCCGCGAAAAGAAGAATCCGCCGCCGGGTCCCCGCACCGAACGTATTACGCCGGCTCGGCGCAGCTTGAAGAAGATCTGCTCCAGGAACTCAGCGGATATGTCTTCGCGTTCGGCGATGGTCTTGATCGAGACGGGCTTGCCATCCTTGCTCTCGACCGCCAGCGCAAGAACGGCCCTGAGCGCGTAGCGACCCTTCGTCGTGATCCTCATTTTGATCTCCGTGTGCGATCGTTCCGGGTAGAATACCCGCGCTTCCGGAAAGGAGCAAGGCACCTCGGCGCCCTCCCTTTTTCCGGCCATGCCGGACGGGCATGAACCGAGGTCCCCCTCCTCATGGAGCCTTCAGCTTCCAGCAGCGGTGTATGCGGCGGTCGCGGAAGTCGGGAGGGATCGTCGCCTCGCTGATATCCTCGGACGCGGCCTCGACCGCGTCCGCCCTCCATTTGAAGCTGCGCGAGTTCGTCGAGAAGTAGATCGAAGCGTCGGGCGAACAGACGGCCAGACAGGAAGCCAGGAGCTCCGGCCAGTCGCGATTGACGTCGAAGTCTTCGGGGCTGCGCTTGGAGTTGGAGAAGGTCGGAGGGTCGACGACGATCAGGTCCCAGCGCCTCCCCCGGCGTTTCGCCTCGGCCAGGAAGGCGCGAACGTCCGCTCGGACGAGAGGATGCCGCGAGGCGGAGAAGCCGTTGAGTTCGAGGTTGCGTCCGGCCCAGTCCAGATACCGGGCCGACAGATCGACGCTCGTGACACTCGCCGCGGCTCCGGCCGCGGCGTAGACGGAAAAACTGCCCGTGTAGGCGAAGAGATTGAGCGCCTCGCATCCCGCGGCGGCCTCGCGGACGATCGCCCGGGTCGGCCGATGGTCCAGGAAGAGGCCGGTGTCGAGGTGCCCGGCGAGATCGACGATGAAGTCGAGGCCGCCTTCGCGCGTACGGCGCTCGGCGGCGGCGGCCGCTGTGCGCTCGTACTGCTCGAGCGCGCGCATGCGGCGCCTCGTCTTGACGAAGACCGATCCGCCGTCCACGCCGAGCGCCTCCGCGGCCGTCCGAGCCATCAGCCCGAGCCACTCGGCCTCTTCGGCTTCATTTTTCTCGTAGGGCCGTTCGTACAAGGCAAGCTGGATCGCGGCTTCGGACCCGAGGCCGTAGCGTTCGAGGGCCAGAGGTATTTCGGGAATGTCGTTGTCGAAGAGCCGCAAGGCCTCGACGCCCTCTCGCCGGGCCCAGCGCCGGAGCTGCCTCTCGTTCTTGACGAGGCGATTGCGGAAATACTCGGCTTGCCGGAGGTCGCGGTCCGTCATTTGGCCGCTGCGCGTTCCTTGGTCTGCATCATCACCGAAAGCAGGGCGTAGCCCGAGGAAAGATCCTCTCGCTGGACCACGATGTCGTCGGGCACCTTCAGCTTGACATTGGTGAAGTTCCATATGGCGGTGACGCCCGCGCGCAGGAGGGCTTCGGTGGTGGCCTGGGCGAAGGGAGAGGGCACGGTGAGGATGGCTATTTCGACCGCGAACTCCCTGAGCTTTTCTTCCAGTATGTCCATGGAGTAGATATCGACGCCGTGGACCTTCCCGTCTATCTTGGCGGGATCGGTGTCGAAGGCGGCCACGATGCGCAGGCCGTGCAGCTGGAACTCCTGGTAGCCCATCAGGGCCGAGCCGAGATTGCCGGCGCCCACCAGGGCTGCGTTGTGGAAATTGTTCCATCCGAGATAGCGCTCGATGGCGGCTATGAGATCGTCGACCGGATAGCCTTTCTTGGGCTTTCCGACGATGCCGGTTATGGCCAGGTCCTTGCGGACCTGAATGGGCTCGAGATTGAGTTCCTGCGCGATGACGGTGCCGGAAATGTAATAATCCCGGTTGCGCTGGGCCTGAAGGATGATATGCAGGTAGGAAGGCAGGCGGCGTACCGAGGGGGCGAAGGAAACCTTCAACTTTGCCATGAGTTCTCCATTCAAAAAACACTATATCGTTCCCGCCGAGTAGTCAACATTTTTGTATCGTAGAATTATCGATTCGAAAAGCGCCATTCGACGCCGAGGAAGGGCAGGAACTCGATTTTCGCCGTATTCATGAGGGGGCCCGGCGGCTCGGGCGGGAGAAGCTGCCGCGATCGCAGGAAAATAAAAAAAGCTCCGGGGAAAAAGGAGGTGAAAACCCCGGAGCTTACGCACAGAGACCAGGAAACCTGACTCTCGCATAATTATACGAAATTACCCCATTATATGCAATCCCTCTCGATGTCGGGCGAATCAGTCCCACCAGACCTTCGCCGCGAAGTCGGGCTTGTAGTGCGACCCGGCATGTCGTATGGAGCAGGCGGTGCGCGTCTGGGCGAAGAGCGGCGAAAGCCGCTCGGAAAAAAGCTCGAGCGTGGTGCCTTTCGCCACATCCTCGTCGTAGAGGAGAGCCTTCCCCTCGCGCCAGGTCGAGAGCCAGACCTCGTCGCCGAGCGACACGATGGGAGCCTCGTCCATGCGTTTGAACATGGAGAAGCGGATGAAATAGAGGGGGATTTTCAGGTATTCGGCGAGCAGCAGCCCCGGCATGATCGATCCGTGGGCCGCGGCCAGGATGAGGTCGGGAGCGTAGGATGCCGCGAGCTTGGCCGCGAGAGAGGAGAGCTTGGCCGGCTCCGAGGCTCGCCAGGTATAGCGGTCGGGCCCGCTCGTGTAGACGAAACGCAGGAGTTCCTGAGGCAGAAGGGCGCGAAATGAGGAAAAGACGCGCTCCCAGTTTTCGTCGAGTCTGCAGACGGCGCGGGCCAGTTCGATGGAAGCGCGAAACAGGCGATTCGCGCTTTCGAGCTCGGTGATGGGGTGCTCCACCCGGTAGCGCCGGGCCTCCGCCAGCTCGTAGTAGACCGTCGGGTGGAGGGGCAAGCCGTGCTCGACGCAGATCTTGTAGTTGAGCACGACGTTCACGAGGGCCGGGGCCCGGACATAGAGCCGCACCGCCAAGCGCTCCGCCTCGGCCGGCTCGGCCTCGGCGCTCGCAGCCGTGGCGCGCAGCCGCCCCAGTATATCCCCCGCCTGGGCGAGGATATCCCCGTAGGATTCTTCGAGCCCCATTTCGGGCGGCGCCTCGTCCCAGTCGACGCCGGCTAGGTATCGGTCGATCACCCTGCTAGCCCAGGCCGAAGAGCGAGGCGGCGAGCCTGACGACGAGAGCGCTGCAGTAGGCGAGGGCCAGCCCCCAGAGCACGGAGACAGTGGTCCATTTCCGCGATCCGCTCTCGGAGCGCATGACCGCCACCGTGGCGAGGCAGGGGGTGTACAGAAGAATGAAGACGAGAAAGGCCAGGGCCGCCCCAGGGCCCATCATGCCGGGGAGCGCCGCGCTCAGGCTCGTGCCGGTCGGGGCCAGGACGCCGAGCGTGGAGACGACCACCTCTTTCGCGACGAAGCCGCTGGCCAGCCCTATGACCATCCGCCAGTCGAAGCCCAAGGGGGCGAAGACCGGGGCGGCGAAGCGGCCGATCCTTCCGAGGAGGCTGTCGGCCGCGCTCGCGCCCAGGGGGAGGGCGGAGAGGATCCAGAGCGAGGCCGAGGCCAGAAGGATGATGCTCCCGGCCTTGCCGAGGTACTCCTTGCTGCGCTGCCAGGCCGTCAGGAGGAGGCTCTTCGGCAGAGGCAGGCGGTAGGGCGGCAGCTCCATCATGAGGCCGACGCTCTCCTGCGCCGGCATGACCTTGGCGCTGACCATCGCGGTGCCGATGCCGGCCAGAATGCCCGCGAGGTAGAGCGCGAAGACCACCAGGCCGGCCCTCGGCCCGAAGAAGGCGCCGGCGATGAGGACGTAGACCGGAAGGCGGGCCGAGCAGGAGGTGAAGGGGACCATCAGCATGACGCGGAGGCGGTCGCGGGGCGACTCCAGCGTGCGCGCCGCCATGATCGCGGGCACGTTGCAGCCGAAGCCCATGACGAGAGGTATGAAGGCCTTGCCGTGGAGGCCCACCCGGCGCATGAAGGCATCCGTCGCGTAGGCCGCCCGCGCCATGTAGCCGGAGTCCTCGAGGAAGGAGAGGATGAGGAACATGATGAAGACGAAGGGCACGAGGGAGACGACATTGCCGACGCCCCCGATGAGGGCCCCCCGCACGAAGGAGGCGAGAAGGGGCAGGGCTATCGCGGAGGCCGCGCGGTCGAGCGCGGCCATGAGGGACTCGAGAACCGAGCCGGCCAAGCCGCCCAGGCTGAAGGTCAGCTGGAACATGGCGAAGACGACGATGAGGAAGCACAGCGGGCCGGCCAGGGGATGGAGGGCGAGGGCGTCCGCGCGCCGCGCGATTCCTCCCTGGGGCGCCGGCGGAGAAATCGGCGCCGGCGCGACGCTGCGACTGAGATTGCGCGAGTGGCGGTGACGCTCCTCGAAGTTCCCCGCCGCGGCCGTCCCCGTCGCGGTGGAGGGCCGCGGCCTCGCGGCTCGGACGGCGGCCCGGGCGAGCTCTCGCGCCCCCGCCCCGCGACGTCCGTCGACCTTGACCACGGCGACTCCGAGTTCCCGGCCGAGAGCCTCCGCGTCTATGGAACGGCCTTCGGCCGCGAGTTCGTCGTTCATCGTCAGGGCGACGACGAGGGGATTGCCCTGACGAATCATCTGCAGCGTCAGGGGAAGCTGCCGGTCGAGCCGCGTCGCGTCTACCACGTTGATCACGACCGAGTCGGGCTCGGCGGCGAGGGCGTCGCGCGTCACCCGTTCCTCGAGACTGTAGGGCTCCAGACTATAGGCTCCGGGCAGGTCGACGATGACGAGCTCGCCTTCGCCCACCGCGCAGCGGCCCTCCTTGCGCTCGACGGTCACGCCCGGCCAGTTGCCTACCCGCTGCCGGGAGCCCGTCAGGGCGTTGAAGACCGAGGTCTTGCCGGAATTGGGCTGCCCCGCCAGGAGTACACGCCTGTCGCCTAGGAGCGTGCTCGGAGATTCGCCGCAGCAGCTCATGCGCGCTGCCGGGGGCCTTTCCGGAGAGGCGAGCTGCGGACGGAAATGCTGTCGCCGATATCGCGGCCCAGCATGAGCTGGGCGCTCCCGAGGCCGAGGACGAGGGGACAGGGGCGCTGGTTCCGCAACACCCGGAGTTCCTCGCCAGGCATGAGTCCGAGCTCGCCCAGGCGAATCGCCGCGGCCGAGGAAAGATCTACCCGTTCCACAAGGACTGTATCGCCGCTTCTCGCGTCGGTGAGAGACATCGTTTCCTCCAGAAGTTAGTCAATGCTAACAATTGAAGGAGCTCTTGTCAAGCGCTTTCGAAGCTCTCATGAGCGGAGTTCAGTCAAATATTTCCAGTATCGCTCGGGCATGAAGCGGCGCTGGAGCTCGGGCTTGCGTCGCCGGGGATTTTCGGTTGCGGAAAAATAGAGCTTCCAGAGTCCCTCGGCCTCGGAAACCTCATCCTCGGGAAGCAGTTCGAGGGCCTCGTCGCCGGAGAGAACGTGGAGTTGTCCTTCGGTCGAAAGCACGGCCCACCGACGCCGGCAGTCGACGATGGCGAAGTCGCCGCCGGCGAAGCGGCCGAGGAAGTGCCTCGCCAAGGCCGGCAGCACGGCATGGTCCGGCTCGAGCGGCGCTGAGTAGATGCCGTCGCTCCGCCGGCCGAAGCGAGCCAGCCCCGCGAGGCGGTGTATCTCGCGCTCTACGCGATCGCAGCCCCTCCTCAGGAGCCGGACCTTCTGCCGGGAATAGTCGAAAATGATCGAAGGCCCCGCGGCACCCGCCTCTCGCGCTACAGCGAGAAGGAGCGGTTCCAGATCTTCCGAGCTCATCCAGGACAGGAGGCAGAGATCGTAGAGTTCGAGGGAGAAGGAGCGCAGCCGACCGCTCGCCGCCCGGATCAGGGCTTCGTCCTCTTCCTGCCGGTCGGGCGGCGCTGCGGGAGCCGCGGCGAAAAGCTCGCCGCAGTTCCCGCAGGGCGGCCCCTCCGCGGTCTTTCCCTCGAGGGCGTCGCGGGCCGCCAGGATGAGTTCGCCGGGGCCGCGTTCCCAGGAGCCTGGGCCGGGCTTCACGAGAGTTCCAGCTCGAGCTGCCCGGCCGAGGCCGGACGGCCTGCCGCATTCCCGGGAGGGGAATGGTCGGCGAGATCGGCGCGGACGATCTCGGCTTGAGCCGGCTCGCGAAGCGGCCTGCCGTCGAGGCTGAGGAACCAGGAGGCCCGCTTGAGCGCGATGCCCATCTTCCTTAGATCCTCGGATCGGAGACTGCGGGAGGACCGAGAGGCGAGTATTCGCCGCGCTCCCGCCGGGCCGATGCCGGGCACGCGGAGGAGCTCCGCGTAGCTCGCGCGGCCGGCATCCACGGGAAAAAAGGAGGGGTGGCCGAGGGCCCAGGAGCACTTGGGGTCGATATCTGCGGCGAAGGACGACTCGGCTCCCTCGAAAAGCTCGTCGGCGCCGTAGCCGTAGAATCGAAGCAGCCAGTCGGCCTGGTAAAGCCGGTGCTCGCGAAGGAGAGGCGGCGAGGCCGGGCTCGGCAAGCGGGGATCGGGAGCCACGGGAATGAAGGCGGAGTAATAGACGCGCCTGAGCCCATAGCGGCGGTAGAGCGAGGCGGCCAGGTTCACGATGCAACGGTCGTCCTCGGGGCTGGCCCCGACGATGATCTGGGTGCTCTGGCCGGCGGGGGCGAATCGAGGAGTCGAGCGAAGGCGGGCTACGTCTTCCCGGCTCTCCGATTCCGCCTCGCCGAGGAGGCGCATGGATCCGAGTATCTCCGCTCCGGATTTCTGCGGCGCGAGGAGACAGAGGCTGTGCGAGCTGGGCAGCTCGATGTTGACGGAGATCCTGTCCGCGTAGAGCCCCGCCTTCCGGAGGAGGGCCTCGCCGCAGCCCGGTATGCCCTTGAGGTGGATGTAGCCCGCGAAGAGCTCCCGCTCGCGCAGGATGCGGGCGACCTCGATCAGCCGCTCCATGACGATGTCGGGATCGGAGAATACGCCGGAGGAGAGGAAGAGCCCCTCGATGTAGTTGCGCCGGTAGAACTCGAGGGTGAGGGAGACGATCTCCTCGGCGTCGAAGCTCGCGCGCCGTATGTCGGCGCTCGAGCGGTTGACGCAGTAGGCGCAGTCGTTGCGGCAGGCGTTGGAGTACAGGATCTTGAGAAGAGAGACGCAGCGGCCGTCGCCGGTCCAGGAGTGGCAGACTCCCGCCGGGAGGGCGGCTCCTAGCCCTCCGGCGCCGGAGGCCCGCGCGCTTCCGCTCGAGGCGCAGGACGCGTCGTAGCGGGCCGCGGCCGCGAGCAAGCTGAGTTTCTCTCCGAGATCCATGGCGTATACTATACATGCGTGTAGTATAAATGCAAGGACGCCGCCTCCCGCGACGCGGCTCATCCGCGCCTCGCCGCCGCTTCGATCCCGGCTCGGCCCGCATATCGGATGCGAAGCGCGACCGCTAGCGGCTCCGAGCCCTCCCGCTATACACTGAGGGCGATGACAACTACGAGTTTCTCGTCGTTCGGCCTGAGCCCTGCGACGCTTACCGCCCTCGAGCGCAAAGGCTTCGAGGAGCCTACGCCGATCCAGGCGCTCACCATCCCCAAGCTCCTCGCGCCCGGTCCGGATCTCATCGCGCGGGCGAGGACCGGCACGGGCAAGACCGCCGCCTTCGGCATTCCGCTGATCGAGCGCCTCTCGGACAACGCCAAGCACGTGCGCGCCATCGTCCTCGTCCCGACCCGCGAGCTGGCTCTCCAGGTGACGGGCGAGATCCTGTCCTTGAGGACGGGCAGCCATCCGCGGATCGCTCCGGTGTACGGAGGCGCCTCGATGGGCGAGCAGCTGCGGCGCCTGGCCTTCGGCGTGGACATAGTCGTGGGCACGCCGGGGCGCGTGCTCGACCATCTCGGCCGCGGCAGCCTCGACCTTTCCGAGATCGAGTACCTCATCCTCGACGAGGCCGACGAGATGCTCGACATGGGCTTCATCGAGGACATCGAGACGATCATGGAGAAATGCGGCGAAAAGCGCCGCGTCATCCTGTTTTCGGCCACCATGCCCCGCGGCATCGTGCAGGTGGCCAAGCGCCGCCTGGGAGCCTACGACATCGTCGAGGACTTTTCCGAGGCGGTCGCGACCGAACTGGCCGAGCAGGTCTGGCTGGAGGTCAGGGAGGGCGACAAGCTCGAGGCCCTCTGCCGCATCATGGACGTGGAGGAGGAGTTCTACGGGATCGTCTTCACCTCCACGCGCGTCGAGGCGGACCGCATCGCCAAGGCCCTCGAGGAGCGCGGCTACGGCGCCGAACCGCTGCACGGCGAGATAACCCAGGACCGGCGCGAACGCGTCCTCGCCCGGTTCCGCGACAAGCGCATCAGGATACTGGTGGCGACCGACGTCGCGGCGCGCGGCATAGACATCGAAAAACTGTCGCATGTCGTCAACTGGTCCTTGCCGCATGATCCGGATTCCTACGTGCACCGCGTGGGGAGGACCGGCCGGGCGGGCAACGCGGGCACCGCCCTGACCTTCGTCACGCCCGATGAATACCGCAAATTGTTCCGGTTCAAGAAGGCCGCGGGCGCCGGCTTCAAGAAGGCCAAGGTGCCCGGCGTGGACGAGGTGCTCGCGGCGAGGCGCGACAGCCTGCGCGGCCGCGTGCTCGCCAGCGCCGAGAATCTCGCTTCGGCGGGACGCGAGAGCATCGCCGACCTGTGGCGAGGCCTCGCCGACGAGATACTCGGCCGAGTCGATTCCCGCGAGGCCCTCGCGGCGACCCTCTTCGAGGCTTTCGGCGCCGAGATCGATCCCGCCCGCTATCGCGAAATCGAGGACTGCTCGGTCGACGCGGCCGCGACAGCGCGCCTTTTCGTCGGCCTGGGACGCCGCGACAAGGCCACCCCGCGCGATCTCGCCGCCCTGGTGCGCCGCCTCACCGGCTTGCCCGACCGGCTCGTCGGCGGCATAGAGATCTATGAGAACTTCTCCTTCGCCAACGTTCCCTTCGAGGCCGCCGAGAAGGCGATCGCCGAGGCGCGGCGCTCCGGCGGCCTGCCTCCCATACGCTTGGCCACGCCGCGCGGCGACGGACCGGGCGAGCGCGATGCGCGCGATCGGGGACCGCGCAAGTACGGCCCGGGCGCCGGCAATCGCGCCCATGGAGGCGCGCCTCGTGAAAGGCGCGGCTCCGCGGCCTCTCCGGGAGGTAAACCGGCAGAACGCAAGCGGAAGGACTCGAGCTGAGCACGTTCGCGTGATCGAGCCGCGCGGCGAGTCCCGCGCGCGAATCAATCCTCCAAGTCGAACTCGCGGAAATCGAACCAGTGTCCGGTTCGCGTCGTCAGGTCGAGTTCGGCGCGGACGATCCTGCGGTGTCCCTCCTCGATCTCGAGAAAGCGGGCGAAAAGCTTCGATGCCTCCGCGCCGAGACCCGCCACGAGGCCGCGGTAGAACGCGACGCTGAGCTCTTCGGCCGCGAGAGAGCGCGAGAGGGCTTCCGTCTCCCCGCCCGGGGTCTTCCCGGCCAGGGCCGATCCCGCGGCTTGCGCGGCGGACTCGAGAACTTCGGGGTCGGGGAGGGCGGAGGCCAGCCCCGCGTAGGTGATGCGGCCCTCGGTTTTCCATTCCCGCAGCTTTTTTTCGAGATAGCTCACGTGCGACTGTTCGTCGTCGCCGAGAAACCGATAGAAGTCGCGTGCGGAAGCGTCGCCCGCGTTTCGAGCCGCTTCCACGTACCGGTCGCGAACATCGATCTCATGCGAGAGCGCCTCCCGCAGGGCCTGCTCGACGGTCATCCCATAGCCCCCTTTCCGTGCCGTTTACGATAGACTGCTCTCCCACGCGATGCAATATGAGGAACCCTGAGCCGATCTCAAACCCCGGCCGGTCCTGAGATCGGCTTGCTGATCCGCGGGATCGAAGGTAGATTTGCATCGTGGGGCGAACCGGAAAGCGGGTCGCCGAAGATCCCCTCCGGAGGCCGCGATGCAAGGCTGGCTCATTCTCCTTCTCCTCCTCGGCGCGGCGGCGGTGGCCGCCGTCCTGTGGGCCTCCCTGAGCGGACGGACGTCCGTCGAGCTGAAGAGCCGTGAGGGCGGTGAGCTTCGCGGCGAGAGCTACGAGCTCGAGCAGCGGATCCTCTCGATCGAGCGCAAGATCAACGATCTCGCCATGCTGGGCAAGGCGCTCGCGGACGCGGCGGGCGGCGTCGAGATCCGGGGCATCGTGGACAAGCAGGAGAAAATCCGCAGCTACCTCATCGACTACCACGAGAAATACTGCAGCCTGCTCTTCCGCAAGCACTTCATCGAGCGCGCCGGCTACATTCTCGGCGCCGAGCTCAGCGCCCAGGCGCGGGTCGAGGGCGTCATCGAGCTGCATAAGGACATGGCCGCGGAATACGAGTCGCTTCTCGAAAAATCCTTCTCCGATACGCACGAGTACCTCGAGGCGCAGAAGCGCGAGATCGACGCCCTGTCCGACGCGCTTCTGCGCGACATCGTCGTGGCCGCCACCAACCAGATCGTGGCGAGCGAGTCGCCCATCACCGAGCGCATGAATGTCCGGGAGAGATCCGGCGAGCAGCTCGTCGCCGACAGCAAGGCCGGCGAGGAGGCCCTCAACCGCGAATACGACAGATTCCTCAACGAGATAGAACTTTCGTGACCTTGAGGGCCTGAACCGGCGCGGCCTCCGCAAGCCGGCGCGGCCTCCGCAAGCCGGCGCGGCCTCCGCAAGCCGGCGCGGCCTCCGCAAGCCGGCGCGGCCGCCGCGCCTTCGGGTGTTTCTATGTGCATGAGATTCACCAAAGCGAAGGCTCGTGCTAAAATCCTTTCCACCGCAATCTGCAAGGAGAGTCCCATGCCTGCCACTCGTATCGTCGAATGCGTGCCCAATTTCTCGGAAGGCCGCGATCGGAGCGTCATCGACGCGATCGCCCGCTCCATCACGAGCGTCTCGGGCGTCTCCCTTCTCGATGTCGATCCCGGAGCGGACACGAATCGCACGGTGTACACGTTCGTGGGCGCCCCCGAGGCCGTGGCCCGCGCGGCGCTCGAGGCCGCGGTCGCCGCCTCCTCTCTCATCGACATGTCCAGGCATACCGGCGCGCATCCTCGCATGGGCGCCCTGGACGTGTGTCCCTTCGTGCCGGTCTCCGGCGTGAGCATGGAGGAGTGCGTCGAGCTCGCCCGCGGCGTGGGCCGGGATCTCGCCCGGGAGCTCGGCGTTCCCGTCTATCTCTACGAGAACGCCGCGACCCGGCCCGAGCGGCGCAGCCTCGCCGACATCCGTTCGGGCGAGTACGAAGCCCTGGGCGCCAAGCTCGCACGGCCCGAATGGGCGCCCGATTTCGGCCCCGCGACCTTCGTGCCGCGCTGGGGCGCCACCGTCGTCGGCGCCCGGGAGTTCCTGATAGCGTACAACGTCAACCTCAACACCCGCGACAAGAAGCTCGCCAACGAGGTCGCCCTGTCCATCCGCGAGGCCGGCAGGAGCGCCAAGGATGCCGCGGGCAACATCGTGAAGGACGAGCGGGGCCAGGCCGTCAAGGTGCCCGGCCTCCTCAAGGACGTCCGCGCCATAGGCTGGTACATCGATGCCTATCGCTGCGCCCAGATCTCCGTCAACCTGGTGAACTACAAGACCACGGCCCTCCACACCGTCTTCGAGACCGCCAAGGCCGAGGCCGAGAAACTCGGGCTCCTCGTCACGGGCAGCGAGGTCGTCGGCCTCCTGCCGCTCGAGCCGCTCGTGGCCGCGGGCCGGCATTTCCTGCGCAAGATGGGCAGGAGCGAAGGGGCGAGCGAAGCCGAGCTCGTCGACACGGCCGTGCGCTCGATGGGCCTCGACTCGGTGGCTCTCTTCGATCCCGCCAAGAAAATCGTCGAATACGCCTGTCGCGCGCCGCGGCCCCTGGTGTCCATGAAGGTCGACGGCTTCGTCGACGAAGTGGCCAGCGAATCTCCCGCCCCCGGCGGCGGGTCGGTGGCCGCGCTCGCGGGAAGCCTCGGCGCCGCCCTGGCGACGATGGTCTGCAATCTCACGGTCGGCAAGAAGGGGTATGAAAGCGCCTGGACCGCCCTGTCCGAGACCGCGGTGAAGGGCCAGTCCGTGAAGGATGCCCTCGTGCGCGCGGTCGACGAGGACACCTCGGCCTTCAACGATCTCATGGAGGCGATGAAGCTCCCCAAGGCGAGCGACGGGCAGAAGGCCGCCCGCGAGCGCGCCATGCAGGAAGGCTACAAGAAGGCCGCTCTCGTGCCGCTCGAGACCGCCGCGGCCTGCCTGGAGGCGATCGAGCTCTGCGTCGAGGCGGCGGAGAAGGGGAACGCGAACTCGGCGACGGACGCCGGGGTAGGCGCCCTCATGGCCCGTGCCGGCGCCGAATCGGCGTCGCTCAACGTGCTCGTCAACCTCGCCTCGGTCTCGGACGCCTCTTTCGTCGAGGCGACGAAGGCCAGGGCCCTGGCTATCGTGGAGGATGCCGACCGGCTCCGCGACCGGGCGCTGGAGCTCGTGCGCCGCCGCCTCGGATAGGGTCAGGGCATAGGGCGGCCTTTCTACGCGTAGCTGTGCAGCCCCGGCAGGAGGAAGTTCACGCCGAAGAAGGTGAACAGCGTGCATAGGAAGGCCGCCGCCGCGACGGCCGCGGGCAAGGTCCGCCTTCCGGATCCGCCCCACTTTCCGACGAAGCGGACGTGCAGATAGACGGTGTACACGAGCCAGGTGACCAGCGCCCAGGTCTCCTTCGGGTCCCAGGACCACCACGATCCCCAGGCCTGCTCCGCCCAGATGGCGCCGAAGATCAGGGCCCCGGTCGTGAATATCGGATAGCCGACGGCGATCGACGTGTAGGTTATGCGATCGTAGGCTCGGCGCCGTTCCTCGTCGCGGGAGAGCAGCAAGGCCAGGGCGGAGACGAAGGAGACGACGAAAAAGGACTCGCCCACGAACGAGAAAGCGACGTGGGCGACGAGCCAGAACGAGCGAAGCGCCGGGATGGGCGCGAGCATCTGCCGGGGAGCTATCGGCGAGCTGGCCACGGCCAGGAGCGCGGCCGCGGCGATGGTGGCGCCGAACTGGACGAAGGGCATGAAAACGAGCCGTCCTTGCAGACGATAGGCGGCCGCCAGGACGCAGACCGTCAGCGCGTAGAAGACGAGCGACTCGAAGGTTCCCGTCAGGGCGGGGAAGCCTATGGACGCGCTGCGCGCCGCGATGAGGGCGGCCAGGATGGCCGCGGCCGCGGCGAGCAGCCAATGCGAAACCGGATCGGCCGTGCGTCCTCGTCCGAAGAGGAAGACGACTTGCACGAGGGCCGAGGCGAGTATGAGGACGAAGGCTAGGCTGGGCAGGATGCTCATGATTCGGACGCTCCCATGTCGCGGAGTTTCTGGAAGAATGTGAGGAAGATGCCGAAGGCGGCCAAGGCGAGCGAAACGAGGACGAAGGGGAAGCCGGGATCGTAGACGGCCTCGAGCCCGGAGAGGAGGACCTCGCGCGACCCGACGACCGTCAGGCCGTCCACCGTGTCGCCCGAGCCCAGATCGACGGTCCGAGAACCGCTCGCGTCCTGGACGCGCAGCCTCGCCTTGCCCCCCGTCCGCCCCGGGTCGACGAGGAAGAGCTTCGCGCCACCCGACTCGGTCTCCTCGCCGGGGGCGAGGTCGTGCACGAGTCCTGATGAGTCCCGCAGGACGAGGACGGTCTCGGACTCGCTCGACGCCTGGTAGATCGACAGGAGGCCGAGCCGCAGGGGATGGTTGACGCGTATGGGGTAGCCCTCCATGAGGACGGTCGTGCCCTCGCTGACCCGCACGGTGCTGATCCAGTCCCGGGGGCGGCCGTCCGCATAGGAGAGATAGGCGAAATCGGTCAGGTCGAGGAGCCGTCCGCCCGGCAGCCGCACCGAGTCTCCCCGCGCGAGCCGGACGCCGCCGCTCTGTCTGCCCGTGAAGCTGAGGACCGAAGCGAGGATGAGGAGGAGCAGGCCGAGGTGGAGCAGATCGGGACCGTGACGCCGCGCCGGTCTGCGGCGTTCGCGGGCGAATCTTCCGACCGTGCACGCGCCGAGGTTGAGGAAGAAGAGCGCGGCCGGCGCCAGGAAGAGCGGCGATCTGAAGAAATCCGAGAAGCCCGCGAGGGTGATGGCCCTCGCGAGGGCATGGGGATAGCGTTCCGCGTAATAGTCGGCGCGATGGCCCTGGGGTACGAGGCTCGCGGCGACGCCGGCCGCGGCCAGATAGGCTATGAGGATGACGGCCAGCCGAATCGAGGCGAGAGCGGCGAAGATCTTCTTCAAGCGGAAATCCGGGAGTGGACCGTTCAGCGCTCGCCGAAAAGCACGAAGAAGGCGATGTCGAGCTCGCCGGGCTTGAGGCCGAGTTTGTCGGCCTCAAGCTGCGTTGCCGCGCTCGCCTTGCCGAGCGAGGGGTCGTTGCGCTTCAGCTCCACCAGACGCGCGATCGACGCGGGATTGACGGGCGTCCCCCCGTTGAGCGAGGCCATGAGGGCGGTCTCGTCGCGGTCGACGCGCTTTTGCAGGGCCGCTATCGCCGTGTCGTCGCCGGCCGTCCGCGCCTCCAGCGCCTTGATCTTGCCCGCTTCACTCGCCGCCAGCGACTCGACGGCCAGAAGGCGCTTGACGAGAGCGGCCGGATCGTAGGCGGCCGCGTAGGTCTGCGGATTCCTGTACGCGTCGACGGCATGGGCGACGAGGTCGTCCTCGCCCGTGTAGAGAGCGCGGACGCGGACGATATATTGGCCGGACTTGACCTTGAAATCGTAGGTGGTTCCGCCGTTGTAGAAGAGATGGATGCCGGAGGGCAGGGCTCGCGTCAGATCGAGGTCGCCGCTTTTGAAGCTCGAGGGCATCACCAACACTTCGAGGGAGTCGGCGAAGTTGATCGCGCGAATCTGGGAAGGCTGCACGGTCTTCCACGAGCGGATAGAGGCTACGATGGCCTTGAGGGCCGCCACTCTCGCGTCGCTGGGCTCGACCTCGGAGGCGAAGAAAAGCGTCCCGCCAGAAGGATCGGTCAGCCGCGTGAAACTTCGACCGTCGATGACGCTGGTCCCTGCCGGACTGAGGCCGACGGCGGAAAAGTCAAAGGCCCAGAGGCCGGCGGCGAGCAGGATGAAGGCGGCGAAGGGCGCGAGTCGTCTCATGAATCGATCCTCCTCATTGAGCCGGACTTGAGGCGCCGGCGCTGGCCGGCGATGCGGCGGCTGCGCCGGGAGCGGCGCCACCGCTCGGCGCGGCGGTCCCGTTCGGTGCGGCGCCACCGCTCGGCGCGGCGGTCCCGCTCGGTGCGGCGCCTCCGCTTGGCGCGACGCCACCGCTCGGCGGCTGCGCCGGAGCTGCAGCGTCCAGCACGACGGTGTCGAAGGCCTTGAGGAGGGGCGTCTGCGCGTCCGTGACCCGGGCGCGCAGGGCCCCGTCTACCCGATAGAAACTCACATGGGCCACGATCTTGTCGTCGCGGACGATATAGCCCGTCGATCCGTCCGTGGCGCTCAAGGCGGGGTTCAGGGCGACGACGATGCTCGAAGGATCTCGAGGATCCAGGACGAAACCGCCTTCCGCCCTCGCGCGCAGGAACTCGGATACCGCCCAGCGATAGCGGTCGAGCGAGTCCTGCGCGGCCTTGGCGACGGCCGTCAGCTGGACGATGCGCGCGTCCCGCTCCTCGAGGCCCGCCGCAGTCTTGGCGAGGGCGGTCCTGTAGGCGGCCATGGCGGAGAGAGCCTCGCTTTCCATGCGCGAGAGGGCAGGCGGGACGGAATTGAGATAGGGCACCGAGCGGAGTTCTCCCGCGAGGAAGCGGAAGTCGGACAAGGACTGATCCAGGCGAGCCGAACTCCCCGCATCCATGAATCCCTGATTCTCGAGATAGGGAGGCAGCTCGGGGATCGGCGCCTGATCGGCGCCGGCCTTCCAGCCGTCGAGGAGGGCAGCCGAGCGCGCGTCGTCGAACACCGGATTGTAGCGGGCGGTGATCGCGGCCGCGAGCGCGTCTCTCTGACGCTTCAATACCGCTATGTCGCGCGCGCGGGCGGCCTTCAGATCGGCGATCTGGGAAGTGTAGATGGCCGTCTGCTTTTTCATCTGCAGATCGAAGAGCTGTCGCTGGCTGTCCAGGACGGCCTGCTGCTGCTTGGCCTGGGCGCTCAGGCGCTGATCGTAGCTGTCCATCTTGGTCTGGATGGCGGCTATCTCGGCCTTCTTGGCGGCGGCGGCGGGCAGATAGCCGGCGCGCAGCTTGCGCTTGGCCGCGTCGCGGGCGGCGGCCGCCGCCGCCAGCTCTCGCCGTTCCTGGACGGAGGGCATATTGCGCGCCTTGATAGATTCAGCCGCCGCCTGATAGGTCTCGTCGACCGAATCGAGGCCGGTTCGATAGTCATAGTCGAGGCTGGAGAGCTCCTGCTTGGCCTGGGCCATGTCGTTCTCGTTGCGCTTGGCGGTGTCGAGCAGATCCTTGAGATTGAGGTCGGCGAAGGCGCGGATATCGACGGGAGCCGCGGCGGCCTGCCTCTCGATGATCCGCGTGACGCCGTAGGCCGCGGCCCCGAGCGCGAGAATGGTCGCGGCTGTGGCCCCCCAGACGAGCAGGGAGCGGTTCCCCCTGGTCTTGGCGAACTCGGACTCGAAGTCGTACTTCGCGCTGACGTCCTTGCTGTCGTGAAGCGCTTTCTGGAGGAAGGTATCCGACTCGCGGCGGATGAGATCCCTTATTTCGTTGTCATCGCCCATATACCGTTCCAATTCTCGGGCGCCTGCGCGCCGGAAATGCGATTGCGGAATACCTCGACGAGGGGCAATTTCACCGGCTTCCAGGCCACGAAGGCCTCGGCCCAGTCGCCCTCATAGTACAGCCTGAGACCCTTTTCGAAGGCGGCGATATCGGCTTCGAGCGCCGAATCGAGGAATTCGATCCTGATGGGCCAGAAGATGTTCTTGCCCTCGGTCTTGCCCTTGACCTGGACCCTGTCGATCTCGAGGAACCGATAGCCCTCGCAGCATTCGGAAACCTCTTCCCGGACGAATTCCGAGCAGATCACCGGCACGCGGTAGATGCGGGTGAGGCCCTCGAGCCTGCTCGCGGAGTTGACGTTGTCGCCGATTACCGTGTTCGCCATGCGCTCGTAGGAGCCGATATTGCCGTAGAACACCTCACCGCCGTCGATGCCGACGCCCACCTCGAGAAGCACGGCGCGATAGACCCGCTCCTCGGCCTCGGTGAGGGCGCCGCGCCTGCGGACTATCTCCTCGCGCTGGGCGGCGATGTCGGTGCGCAGCGCCGCCGCCACGTCCTGGATGGCGTAGGCCGCGTTCAGCGAGTCGAGGGACTTGTTCGAGCCCGTCTCCATCGTCCCGAATACGGCGAGGAGCGCGTCGCCGATGATCGATCCGACGATGCCGTGCTCGTCGTGGATGCGCTTGATGGCCCGCTGGTAGTGGAGATTGAGCACGTCGATGATGTCGTTGCCGAGGGTCTCGGTCATGAAGGTGAAGCCCTTGATGTCCGAGAAGAGCATGGTGAGCTGGCGGGTCGTGCCCTCGAGGCGCACCTCGCGCTCCTTGTAGGCGCGCTGCGCGATATCCTCGGTGACGAAGCGCCGGAAGATGCGCATGAGGTTGTCTATCGTCGATGAGAGCGAGTTGAAGGAGGCCCCCAGGTAGCTCACCTCGTCGTTCGGCGCGCCCGAGAGGTCGAGGAGCTCCATGCGCTGCTGGGCCTGCATGCGCATGAGGCTCTGGGTCATGCCGCCCAGGAAGCGCAGGATGCGCCGCACGAGGAAGGCGCCGACGAAGATGCAGATGAGCGTGAGGACGACGATGATGACGGCGACGCGGGTGAAGATGGCGCGCGAGTCGGCTCCGAACTCGGTCTTCTCGTCGGCGCGCACGAAGTAGGCGTCCCATTTCTCGTTGTACTTGAACACGCCGAAGTACGAATAGCCGCTGAGGCCGAACTCGATCTTGCCCTCGCCCGAGCTCAGGGCCTCCATGCGCGCGAGCGCGCTCCGGTCGGCGAAGTCGGCGGGGGGCGGGAGCTTCGAGGCCCAGAACAGGAAGGACCCGTCCTTCTGCACGGCGAAGGCGGCAGATTTCCGGCCCGAAAGGTTCTTGAGCGCGCTCTCCCTCATGGCCTTGACCGCGTCGGGCAGACTGCCGTTGAACTGGTAGATCTCGTGCTGGTTCGAGGCGAAGCCGTAGAGCTCGGCGAGGTCCTTCACGAGAAGCCGGTTGGCCAGCGAGAGCTGTTCTCCCTGATTGAGCATGAGGTTGATGTAATTGGACGCGAAGTTCGAGGCCAGGAGGAACACGGTAAAGAGCACAACCACTTTGGTGACGACGGGCACGACCCGCGCGCCCGCCACCTTTGGTCCTAGGACCGACGATAAAGGATTCATGATCTGCCGAAAGTGTAATTACAGCCTATGTTCTTTGCAATGCTTTTCCGCTAATTTCATCCAATTCCGATCAGCAATTAAGCGAGAAGGCGAAAAGCGCCGCGGCCACGGCCACATTGAGCGAATCCGTCCCCCCGCGCATGGGAAGGGTAAGCCTGTCCTCGCAGGCATTCATCCAGCCGGCCGAGAGGCCGGAGGCCTCGTCGCCCATGGCCAGGATGAGCCGAGGCGGCCGCGAATACCTGCGCAGGTCCAGGGCTTCGGGGTCGAGGACGCAGGCTGCCGACGTGAAGCCGAGCCGACCGAAGATTTCGAGCTCGCTCGGGCGGCCCAGCCTCGCCCAGGGAAAAGCGAGGGAGGCGCCCATGCCGACCCTGAGCACGCGGCGCGACAGAGGATCGGGGCCCCCGGGCCCCAGGAGCAGGGCGTCGCAGCCGAGGGCGGCCGCGCTGCGGAATACCGAGCCGAGATTCTCCGGGTCCCTGAGTTCGGGTACGGCCAGCAGCGTCGCCCGGGCCGGCGTTTCCCCCGCGAGTCCGCTCACGGCCTCGGGCTGAAACCGCTCCGCCAAGGCGGCGAGCGTGGTTTCGGCGGGCCGGCGGGCCAGGGCGAGCACGCCGCGGTGGAAGGGATAGCCGGCGATCGCCGCGAGTTCGCGCTCGGGCAGGACCTTGATCTCGGGCGGCATTCCGCCGCAGTCGCCGAGCAGGCCGCGAACCCAGCTCTCTCTCGCTCCGACGCAGGCTACCTGGACCAGCTCCACGCCGGCGCGCAGAGCCCGCTCGACGAGAAAGGCGCCCTCGAGGGCGATGAGCTCCGTCGCCGCGCTCACGAGGCCGCCGAGATTCCGGCCAGGCGGCCGGTCGAGAAGGCGGCCTGGAGATTGTAGCCGCCGGTGTCGCCGTCCAGGTCGAGAATCTCCCCGGCGAAGTAGAGCCCCGGCACGAGGCGCGATGCGAGGGTCCGCGGCTCCACCTCGGACAGGTCCACTCCCCCGCAGGTGGCCATGGCCTCTTCGAATCCCCCGACCCGCTCCACGACCAAAGGCAGGGCCGCCACGGCCTCGACGAGGCGCGCGCGGCGGGAGCGGTCGAGCGAAGCCGCGCCGAGGCCGCGATCCACGCCCGACCACTCGAGGACGGCCTCCGCGAGGCGTTCCGGCAAACCCACGGCCTGCAGGCAGGAAGCCATGCCACGGCGGCCGTGGAGCGCGGTCTCCCGCAGGATCTCTTCTTCGATCTTTTCGCGATCCATGCCGGGAAGCAGCGAAATGAGCACGACATCGCCGCTTTCTATCGAGCGGGAAGCGTCGAGCACCACCGGGCCGGAGATTCCGCGGTGCGTGAACAGGAGATCGCCCTGGGCGCGCAGCACGCGCTTCTGTCCTCGTCGCACGACGATCTCGGCCTCCGGGATGGCGATGCCGGCGCAGGCGGCGGGCAGGCCGCTGGCCGTGACGAGGGGAGCGAGACAGGGCCGGGGGGCGACGACACGGTGTCCGAACGAAACGGCGAGGGCGTAGCCCTCGCCCGAGGAGCCCGTGCCGGGATAGGACTTTCCGCCCGTGGACAAAAGAAGCCTCGCGGCCGCATGACGGCCGGCCGAGGTTTCGACCTCGAAGCCGCCGTCCAGGCGTCGCGCCGAAAGGACCCGCGCACCGGTGCGGATCTCGACCCCGGCGCCTTCCGCCTCGGCCAGAAGGACCGAGAGGACGTCGCGGGCGCGGTTCGTCGCGGGGAAGAGCTTGCCGCGCTCGTCGGCCTCAAGCGGCAGGCCGCGCCGGGAGAACCAGGCCTCGAGCGCCGCATTGTCGAAAGAGAAGAGGGCAGGCTTGAGAAAGCGTCCCTGACCTGAGCCGTAGTGCGGGAGAAAGTCCTCGATCGCGCCACCGTGGGTGAGATTGCAGCGACCGGAGCCGCTTGCGAGGAGTTTGATGCCGGGAGAGGGCATTTTTTCGCATACGAGGACCCTGGCGCCGGATTCGGCCGCCGCCAGGGCGGCGAAGAGTCCGGCCGGGCCGGCGCCGACGACGAGGATGCCGCGCTCGTCCTGCGTCCTAAAGAGATCGCCTTGTCTCACGAGGCCTATGTATAGGAAATCGCGGCGCCTGTCTACGCCGCCGGAGCGGCGGCGGCGAACCCTTGTCCAAGCGATATCCCGCGGAGTACAGTCGCGTTCCGATGAATCTCCTCTCTCTCGACGGCCTGTCCAAGTCCCTCGGCGAATCTCCCCTCTTCGAAGGCGTGAGCCTCGGCATCGATTCCGGCGACCGGATAGGCTTCGTGGGACGCAACGGCTGCGGCAAGTCCAGCTTCCTGCGCGTCCTCTCGGGCGGCCTCGAGCCCGATGCGGGCACCGTGGCCCGAAAGCGCGGCTTGAGCTTCAGCTTCCTCGAACAGCGCCACGATTTCGCCGCGGGCGAGACCTTGGGCGATTTCCTCTATCGGGGACATTCCTCGGCGGCCGGACCACTCGCCTCCCGCCGCGCTCTCTCGGGCTCGGATAGCCACGATCACGCCGCGCTGGCGCGGCTCGACGCCGAGCTGGAGGCTCTCGGCGCCTCGGCCACCGAGCTGGCCTACGCCTCGCTCTGCACCGAGCTCGGCCTTCCTTCCCGGGACACCCCGCTCTCGACCTTCTCGGGAGGCATGGTGAAGAAGGCGGCCATAGCCCGCGCCCTCGCCCCGGGAGCCGAGCTTCTCCTCCTGGACGAACCCACCAACCACCTCGACATCGAGACCATCGAGTGGCTCGAGCGCCGTCTACTCGCGGGAGGCTCGGCCTTCGTCCTCGTGACCCACGACCGGGCCTTTCTCGACGCAGTCTGCTCCTCGATCATGGAAATCGACCGCGGCAGGATCTACCTCTACCCCGGCGGCTACGCCGATTTCATCCGGCGCCGCCTGGAGCGGGAAGCCTCGCTCGAGAAGGCCGAGTCGCGGCGGCTGACGATCCTCAAGCGCGAAATGGCCTGGCTCATGCGCGGCGCGAGGGCGCGCGCCACGAAGAGCGAGCGCCGGAAGGACGACATCAAGGATATGCAGGCTTCGGGCCTCTCGCGAGAGCGGCGCATGGAGGGCTTCAGCTCAGGTCGCCGGCGTCTCGGAAAGAAGATCCTCTCGATTCGCGGCGCGTCCAAGCGCTACGGGGAGAGGATCGTGCTCGCGCCGTTTTCCCGGGAGTTCAAGGCGGGGGAGCGGATCGGGCTCGTCGGGCCGAACGGCTCGGGCAAGACGACCTTCCTCGACCTCGTCGCCCAGAGAACCGCGCCGGATACGGGCTCGATCGAGAGGGGCGAGACGGTCCACTTCGCCTACTTCGACCAGACCGCCGCGGATCTGGACGGAGGAATGAGCCTCCTCTCCTACGTCGAGGAGCACGCCGAGCGCGTCCGCATGGCCGACGGCTCGACCCTCACCGCCCCCGACCTCCTCGAGCGCTTCCTCTTTCCCCGGGCCGTGCAAGGCCTTCCGCTCTCGCGCCTCTCGGGAGGGGAGCTGCGCCGGCTCCAGCTCGTGCGCCTGCTCGCCGAGTCGCCCAACTTCCTCCTCCTGGACGAGCCGACCAACGATCTGGACATCGAGACCATCGAGCTCCTGGAGGACTTCGTCGCGGACTTCGAGGGCTGTGTCCTCGCCGTGTCGCACGACCGGGCCTTCCTCGACGGCATGGCCGACTTCATCATAGCCCTGGACGGCTCCGGGGGCCTCGCCGAGAGCGTGGGCGGCTATTCCGACTATCGCGCCCTCGCGGGGCCGCGCCCCGCCTCCGGCCGAGCCGGCGCCGCGAAGACCGATCCGGCCGCGACGGCCGAGGGGAGCGCCGCCGACAGGCCCGCGGGCCGGGCCGATTCCCGCCGCCGAAGCTCCGACAGGCCTAGGCTCGGCTACGCCGAACGCCGGGAATACGAGGGACTCCTGGACCTGATCTCCGCGCTCGAAGGAGAGAAGGCCGAGCTGGAGAGCCTTTTCTCCGCCCCCGCGCCGGATCCGGAAGTTTTCAAGGCGGCCAATCGCCGCTACGCCGAGCTGGGGAACCTGATCGAAGAGAAGACGGCGCGCTGGGAAGAGCTGGCCTCGCGGGACGGGGACCAGGCCTAACGATGCCGCCTAACGCACCTGACGAATCGGGGCCGCGGCCCGGGAGGGGCGGACCTTCGCCGGCCGCCTTCGACCTTCTGGGTCCGGCCGAGATAGTCCGCGCCGCCGAGACCGCCCTCGGCCTGCGCCTGGACGGCACCGTGAGCGCCTATCCGAGCTATATCAACCGCGTCTACGGCCTGCGCCGCGAGGACGGGGGCGAGCTCGTGGCGAAATTCTACCGTCCCGGCCGCTGGAGCCCCGAGGCCCTCGCCGAGGAGCATCGCTTCGTGCGCGACTGCGCGGAGGCCGAGCTGCCGGTGGCGGCGCCGCTGGAGCTCGCCGGCGGCGGCAGCCTCGGCGAGCTCAGGCTCGAAGCCGAAACAGGCGGCGAGACGGCGATTCGCTTCGCCCTCTACCCCAAGATGGGCGGGCGCAATTTCGACGCCGAGCGGGACGAGGACTGGCTCCGCCTGGGCTCCCTCGTCGGCCGCTGCCACGCCGTCGGGGCGCTCAAGCAGGCCGAGCATCGACCGATCTGCGATCCCGTCCGGCTCACGGTCCCTCTCGCCCAGGGTCTTCTCGACCAGGACCTGGTGCACCCGAAACTCGAAGACGAGTTCGCCGATATCTGCTCCGAGACCCTCGAATCGATCATCCCCCTCTTTCGATCCGTCTCCTATGGACGGATCCACGGCGATTGCCACCGGGGGAATATCCTGGATCGGCCCGGCGAGGGGCTCATGCTCATCGATTTCGACGACATGATGACCGGACCCGCGGTCCAGGACCTCTGGCTCCTCCTGCCCGACCGGGCGGGGCTCTGCGCTCGCGAGCTCGAGCTCCTGATCGAGGGCTACGAGCCCTTCTCGCGCTTCGATCGACGGGAGCTCGAGCTGATCGAGAGCCTTCGCTTCATGCGCATGGTCTATTTCCTCGCCTGGCGCTCCCGTCAGCGGGGCGATGCCTGGTTCGCCCGGGAGTTCCCAGAGTGGGGAAGCGAGGCCTTCTGGATCCGCGAAGTCGAGGATCTGCGAGACCAGGCGCGAGTCGTCGGCGAGGAACTTGCGGGCGAGGCCAAGCTCACCTAGAATACGTGCTAGATGAAACGTACGGCGCGGTCGGTACATGAACTCCCGGAAGTCGATTATCGACGACGGCTGCGCGATGCGGAGCTCTTCTCCTCCTTCGACGACGCTGCCATCGACGAGCTGGCTTCCCGATGCGGCCTGTATCCCTACGAGGCGGGCAGCCGCGTCTTCGAGCGAGGCGACGGCGGGGACGCCCTGTTCGTCGTCGTCGAGGGCAGCGTCTCGATCGGAGATCCCGGCTCTCCCCTCATCGCCGAGCTGGTCGCGGGCGACACCTTCGGCGAACTCGAGCTCCTTTCCGGCCGGCCGCGCAACGAGGCTGCGACAGCCGGCCGGGATTCGCTTCTCCTCAGGTTCCCCGTCAGGGGTACGCTGTTTCCCGAAATCATCGAAGCCAGTCCCGAGCTCTCGGCGAGGATACTCGAATCCTGCCTCGTCGCGGTCGCCCGTCGGATCAGGCAGGCCAACGCCCTCGTCAAGGAAAACTCCCCCTGGGTGAGCGAGCTGCGCCGCCAGGCCCATTCCGACAAGTTGACCGGCCTCTACAACCAGAGCTTCCTCCAGGAGCGCCTGGGCGAGCTGTGCTCCGGCCCTTCCCGTCGCTTCGCCCTGCTCATGCTCAAGCCCGACAACTTCAAGGAGATCAACGACAGCTACGGCCACGAGGCCGGCGACGCCGTGCTGCGGCTCCTGGCCGCGGCCCTGGCCCGTTCCCTCGGCCCGGGCGACGAGGCCGTCCGATTCCAGGGCAACGAGCTCGCGGCCGTTCTGCCCGGCCGCGACCGCGGCTCCGCCCGCGCCGAAGCCGAGCGCCTGGCCGCCCTCCTGCGCGGTCTCGACCTAGGCGAGGCGATCGGCGACGCCCGGCTCAGGCTCGGGGTATCCTTCGGCGCGGCCCTCTGCCCCGAGCACGGAACGAGGGCCGAGTCCCTCATCGAAGCCGTGCGGGGCCTTCCCCTCGTCGGCCGCGAACGCGGCGGCGACGCGATCCTGTTCCCGGAGGATGCCAGATGATGCCGTCGAAGCGCGAGCTTCCCGATACGACCGCCTTCGGGCCGGAAAAACTCGGCATTTTCTCGTATCTCGACGGGAGCGAGCTGGCCTCGCTGCGCTCGCGCATGCGCGTTATGCGCTATCCTTCCGGCGGCGAGATCTTCGCCGAAGGCGACGCGGGCGACGAGCTCTTCGTCCTGGCCGAGGGGAAGGTGGCCGTGGGGCTGAAGCTGGCCGACGGCGAGGAAATAGTCGTCTCAGAAATCCAGAGCGGCGGCTTTTTCGGGGAGATGGCGATCTTCGACCGCTCGCCGCGCTCGGCCACCTGCCGCTGCACGGAGCCTTCGGTCCTCCTTTCCCTGAGCGCGGAGGGTTTCGAAACCTTCGCCCGCGAAAGCCCCCGGGCGGCCGCCCGCCTCATGCAGAAAATGCTGGCGGTCCAGACGGAGAGGCTTTTCGCCACCGGCTCGCTCGTGTCCCAGATGGTGCAGTGGGGCGAGGCCGCGCGGCGGCGCGCCGTCACCGACGAGGCCACGGGGCTCTTCAACCGGCGATTCCTCGACGATTCCCTCGAAGGCCTGTTCTCGCGCGCCCGACTCGAGGCCAAGAGCCTCTCGATCGGCATGTTCGACCTCGACCATTTCGGCGATCTGAACAAAGCCAAGGGCCAGGAGTTCGGCGACCTCGTGATCGTCGAGGTCGCGCGGGCCATCAGAAAGGCCTTCCGCGAGGGCGACATCCTCGTCCGCTACGGCGGCGACGAGTTCACCTTCGTGCTGCCCGGTGCGGGGAGCGCGCAGGCGGGAAGGCTCTGCGGCGAAGCCTGCGGGCTCGTGCGCGAGCTGAGACTCGAGACGGCCCCCGAGCTGCGCCTCAGCGCGAGCATAGGCTACGCTTCCTTTCCCGAGGCGGCATCCTCGCTCGAAGGGCTGCTGTCGGCGGCGGATTCCGCGCTCTATCGGGCCAAGGAGCTCGGCCGGGACCGCGCCGAAGGCTCCGGCGCAAGCGCCGAAACCGAGAACGCTCCGGACCGCGACCTGTCGAGCGGAGCCGC
>Ga0307375_10000957_pt1 | contig 33260 bp, 31 predicted proteins | sample TR1MG_FD_202531 | JGI IMG/M metagenome (GOLD analysis project Ga0307375, IMG submission 202531) | Soil microbial communities from Risofladan, Vaasa, Finland - TR-1 | ecosystem: Environmental > Terrestrial > Soil > Coastal area > Acid sulfate soil | place: Finland: Risofladan, Vaasa | collected... | reverse complement strand
TCGAAATGGAACGGTGGCGTCTGCCTCGGCCATTCGAGCAAGATAAATCAGGGCTTGATCGGGATCTGCGACATGCGCCAAGGTCGCCACCAAATCAGGTATTTGATTCTCCAATTCCAGAATCAAGTCGGTCGCGCGTTCAGGATCGGCAAAGCCCAATCTGGCCAGCGTGGCTTGATAGCTTTCAAGCCTGCCTTTGGGCTGTTTGGTCACACTGAGAAGATTATCGGGAACATCCGCTGCGTTGTATATCACGGGTCGCAAGAGGAGCATGAGCAATGTGGCGAGATTGACAGATCTGCAGAAATTGAATCTGCAGGAGTCGGTTTACATCGAGAAAGACTATGAGCGCTGCGCAAGTGCGCTAACTTCTAGCGATATTGTCGAAAAACTCCCAAAATCTAACGCCTTGGGCGTAATCGGAATTGACGGAAATGAATACCCGATTCCAACCCAGGCGCAAGTGACGAACCTAGTTCAAGCGAACGCGGGTTTGGTCGCCCGGAAGCGAGCACAAGGATTTCGTCGATTAGAGCTCAGTCCAATTGCCATGTCTACCCATCTTTTGATTGAGCGGATGCGTGCAGCCATCATTAAGCACTCATTCGACGGACGAGCCTTTCAAACTCGCCAAACCTCGACGGATCCGAAAATTCCGGTTCGAGTCAACACCGAGAAGCAAGTCTGGGTGTGGGAAACCCTAAAGGAAGCCCTTGATACCGAGTCCTTGGTTTATTTCCCACGAAGATACTCGAATGAACATGGTGGACGGTCGAAAGTCGAAGTGATCGGTAATAGGTCAATATGTGCGATTCCAGGCTGGTCTGTTGGACTTGTCGAAAATCAACCCTTTCTGCCTAAACCGAACGAAGGCAAAGTAATCGGCGATCGAAGGCAACTGGAAGTAGGTCTGTCGCCGAATGAATATCTCGAAATAATGCGCGGTTCCGAATATGGCTTTGAAACCGGGTTAACGCTTGAGGATTTCATCGTCAGATTTGTAACCAGACTCGAAGTGAGTGATGAAATTAGCAACGATATCGCTGACGATAATGCGCTCTGGTGCTTGGCCCAATATCTGAGGTTGCCCTACGCGCACGCCGTACCAACCGGACGTTGGATTCGAAGCGTCGGGCGAGCACGCCTCGACACTCACCGAAGTAACAACAAACTCTGCACAAAGAGCGTGGGAGCGACGACGATCGTTAGGCTACCCGGAGTTTCGCTGTCCTGAACCTTAGAAACCAAGGCGATCTAGAGCTTTCGGATCGCGCTGCCATTCCTTGGCTACTTTCACCCGCAAATCTAAATAAATCGGAGCGCCTAAATATCTTTCGATCTCCTTGCGGGCGTTGGTGCCAACTTCCTTGAGTCGCGCACCAGCAGTCCCGATAACGATCGACTTCTGGCTTGGTCGCTCGACATAGAGAAAAGCTTGAATATTGATCAACTTCGAGTCGGGTTTCTTGGTTACTTCTTCCACAACAACTGCAATTGAGTGGGGCAGTTCGTCGCGAACGCCCTCAAGGGCTGCCTCTCGAATCAACTCTGCGATCATGACATCCTCGGGTTCGTCAGTGATCTGCCCAGCTGGGTAAAGGGCGCCACCTTCAGGTACCAACTTCACCAGCAGCGAAACAAGCAACTCTGTCTGGTCGCCGGATTTTGCACTCACCGGAATTATTTCGTCCCACACAAAGCCATGATCAGTAGCCAATTTCATAACTTCCATCAGCCGTTGCGGCATCACTGCCTTTACGCCCAGATCGCTCTTTGTGATTATCGCAACCCGCTTCACGGCGCCAGAGTCTGCAATTTGCTGGGCGATGAATGCGTCTCCTGCTCCGCATTTTTCGTCCGCCGGCAAACACATCGCGATTACATCGACTGAGGAGTATGCGTCGCGAACCGATTCATTCAGGCGTTGTCCAAGCAGTGTGCGTGGACGGTGGATTCCCGGAGTGTCGACAAGAACCAACTGCGATTCGCCTCGGTCGATGATCGCCCGAATTGTATGGCGTGTGGTTTGCGGCTTTGTAGATGTGATTGCCACCTTCTCACCAACCAGAGCGTTTGTCAGCGTCGATTTCCCAGAATTTGGCCTGCCGACTAAACAGACAAAGCCAGAGCGAGCGGCGCTCAAGAGTTCGCCTGCGCTAAGGTTTTCAGAATCATTTCAGGTGGCTGTGCACCAGAGATTCCGTATTTGCCATCAATTACAAAGAAGGGAACGCCCGTGGCTCCCAAACTCGCGGCCATCGCCTGATCCGATTCCACTTCGCTCACGAATGCCTCACCCTCAAGAAGTGATCTGACTTCGTCGCGAGAAAAACCTGCAACAAATGCCAAGTCAATCAGATTCTCATGATCAAACAGCGATTGCGCCTGCTCGAAATAGGCGTGCTGAAAGACCTCCAGAAGTTGCTGCGCCTCGCCTTGAGCTTGTGCCCAGAGCAGGATTCGGTGCGCATCCAAGGTGCTGCCGGTCAAAGTGTCTTCCAATCTAAAGGCGAGACCAACGCCCGCCGCCACAGCACTTACCTGTTCCATCATGGTTCGCGCCTGGGTCAAACCAAACCTCTCCCCTAACATTTCAAGCGCCGATCTTGACCCAGTGGCCATCGGATCCAAACGAAACGCCCGGTGGGATACGGTGATTGAATCATTTGTCTCAAAGACCAAAAGTGCCGCCTGAAGATTGCGTTTTCCGATATAGCACCAGGGACATATGACGTCGGCCCAAGTCTCAATTAACAATACTAATTCGCCCAATCTCATCTTCGTGCCAGAGGGAAATCGAACCGGCAAATTCGAAGAATGCTACGCATGCCATGGAGTTCGGCGGCTGACCGATCACAACACCCGCCTCAAGTCCAATCGCACCGCTAGAAATTGCAGCTGCAATCACCGATTGCAAAGCATCTAGGTTGAGCGCTTCAAGGGCCACCATGGTTGCCGAATAGGTTCGTCCCGAAAGATCACGAACTGCGGCGCTCTGCGCGACGTTGTTGCGCACCTTCGCTGCCCTGGCGAGAGCGAAAAGTTTCTGGTCCTCTTCGCCGAATTCGCTGAAGTTAATCGTCATTCTGACCAACTTCGATTCGTTCGATCATGACTGACCCGATTCTCCGCCGACGACCCATCGGGCGCTCGGCCGTGAATCTGAAACCCTGCATCTCCATTTCGCTTCCTGGAATCGGAACCCGACCCAAGTGTTTCGCTAACAATCCGCCGACCGTATCGACGTCATCCAGGTCGGCTTCATCGAATTCGATATTTAGGTCGGCCGCGAGGTCTTCAATGTTCAGCCTGGCCAGAGCCCTCGCTCTATTTTCAGACAGCCACTCAAAAGGAGCCTCTTCATCATCGAATTCATCTGCAATTTCTCCGACGATCTCTTCGAGTATGTCCTCAATCGTGATCAGGCCGGCAGTACCACCATACTCGTCCACAACAATCGCAAGATGAATCTGTTTTGCCTGCATTTCTCGGAGCAGTTCATCTGCCGCCTTGCTTTCAGGGATAAAGGTTGCCGGCCGCATCCATTGCTCGACCTTCTCAGTGGATTCCGCTTCGTGGTGATCGTGAATTCGTTTAGCAACGTCTTTAATGTATGCGATGCCGATGATGTCGTCGAGATTCTCCCCTGTTACCGGTACTCGAGAAAAGCCAGACCTAAGTGCTAACGAGAGCGTTTGGCGAAGTGACTTCCCTCTTTCAATCCAGACCATTTCCGTTCGCGGAACCATAAGTTCGCGTGCGATCGTATCTCCAAGCTCAAAAACCGAGTGGATCATTTCATGCTGGTTCTGTTCCACCAGGCCACGTTCTCTAGCTTGGTCCACCAGGTCGCGCAATTCCTCTTCAGAGGAGAATGGCCCCGATGGAAATCCCTTGCCTGGCGTCAATGCGTTACCTAAGGAAATTAATACTCTGGTTAACGGACCAAGAATGGTGGCCAGGATTACCGACAGAAACGCACCCAATCGAGCCCAGGACTCGGGGTGCTGTTTCCCAAGGGTGCGCGGCCCCACGCCAATCACGACATATGAGACCACCAACATGATCGCCACGGTCTGTGCCAGCGCAACCACTTGTCGACTATTGCGATCGAGAAGGAGCACTGCAACTAAGACCGTCGCGGTTAATTCACAACCCTTTCGAACAAATAGCACGACGTTTAAATAGCGCGGCAGGTCGGCCAATACACGCCGAACCCGCGGCGCACCACGACGACCATCGTCGATCATTTCGTCTACGCGCAGCCTCGAGATGGAATTTAGCGCGCTCTCAGTAGCCGCCAGAACACCAGCCACGACAACGAGAAAAATGGCTGTGAAAAGTGTGGCCAGACTCATCGGTCTGCCCGCCACTTGTTCAAAAGATCCGCCTGAAGGGCGAACATTTCGCGTTCTTGGTCCGGCTCGGCATGGTCATAGCCAAGCAGATGCAAAATCCCGTGTACCCCCAGCAATTGAATTTCAGTCTCGGCAGAGTGTCCGGCTACAGCCGCTTGAGCCGCAGCGATGGTAGGGCAGAGAACCAGGTCCCCAAGCACTGGCGGCTCAAGATCGATTTCTCCAGACCAGCTATTCGGGCGTGTTTCGTCCATCGGAAATGAGAGAACATCAGTCGGACCAGGTAATCCCATCCACTCAAGATGGAGCGCACTCATGCGCTCTTCATCGGTGACAAGGATGGATAACTCTGCCGCCGGGTGAACCTTCATCTTCTCAATAACATAACTTCCAAGCGATACCAACGCCGGTTCGTCGATTTCCACCCCGGACTCATTCGAAATTTCTATATTGGCTGAGTTCAAGGTTTTCCTCGGCTTGGTCGAACTAAATTCGCGGTCGCCGAATCCCAACGTCCGTATGCCTCGACGATATCGGCGACTAGACGTGGCCTGACAACATCAGAAGAGGTAAGCGTTGGGAATGCCACATCTTCGACTCCCTCAAGAATGTCTCGGACGACTCGGAGCCCCGATTGGGCATGGCCGGGCAAGTCAATTTGCGTTATATCGCCGGTAATCACGATTTTGGAGCCGAACCCGAGCCTAGTTAAAAACATTTTCATCTGTTCTGGCGTCGTGTTCTGGGCTTCATCAAGAATTATGAATGCATCATTGAGGGTGCGTCCGCGCATGAAAGCCAGTGGTGCCACTTCAATGGTCCCCGATTGCATCAACTTGGGAATCGAATCAGGATCGAGCATGTCGTGAAGGGCATCGTAGAGCGGGCGCAGGTAGGGATCGATTTTCTCGTAGAGAGTTCCCGGAAGGAACCCCAAGTGTTCTCCGGCTTCCACCGCCGGGCGAGTCAAGATGATGCGATTGACCTGCTTTGCCTGAAGAGCTTGTACCGCTTTGGCAACCGCCAAATATGTCTTGCCAGTTCCAGCGGGTCCGATGCCAAAGACAATGGTGTGTTTATCGATGGCATCCACATAATGTTTCTGATTCAAAGTCTTGGGACGAATGGTGCGTCCGCGACTGGAAAGAATATTGAGCGAGAGCACCTCAGCTGGACGATGCGTCGGTTCGTTACGCAACATTGAAATACTTCGATCAATTGCCTCAGGAGAGAGCACCTGCCCACTACGAATTATGAGAACCAACTCCGAGATGAGCCTTTCGACAAGAGACACCTCTTCAACATCGCCGCGGAGCGCAATTTCGTTTCCGCGCACATGAAACACGACGCCCTGAAATACCTTTTCGATCTGCTTGATCAAGGAATCCCCAGCACCGAGCAGAGCCACCGGCGGCACGCTTGCCGGAACCTTAATTAGGGAGGTCGCCTCTTCCATTAATTCCACCTTATCCGGGTCTAGCCAGCCGGCCAGTGAAGCACCCGGCCGCCAAGCACGTGCAGGTGAGCATGGAAAACGCTCTGGCCTGCGATGGCACCTTTATTGGACACCAAGCGATAGCCCACTAGCCCATCCAACTGTGCGACCTGACCTGCCAGCCTCACCATCTCAGCCAGCAAGAGGGGCTCGTGTATGGCAACTTGATCGGCATCTGCATAATGCTTACGTGGAATGACTAAGGCGTGCGTCGGAGCCGTCGGTGCAATATCGCGAAATGCTAGAACTGAATCGGTCGACAAAATGATGTCTGCAGGAATTTCGCCGGCCGCGATTTTACAGAATAAGCAGTCGCCAGGATCGGTCATTACTTCGCTGTTGGTCATCGCGAGTCTTACATTTCCAGAAAATGTTCGAGGCCGTAGGTAAGCCCAGGGCGAGACCTGATCTTTCGAATCCCAAGCAACACTCCCGGCATAAACCCGGTGGCGTTATAAGAATCGTGTCGCAGCACGAGGGTTTCCCCGGGATCCCCGAAGAGAACTTCTTGGTGTGACACCAATCCCTGTACCCGCACCGAATGCACCGGGATACCCTCGACCAGCGCCCCACGAGCTCCGGGAACGGTAATGCTGGTTGCATCCAACTGAGGATCCAGATTGGCCGATTTACGTGCCTCTGCGATCAACTCAGCGGTACGACGAGCGGTACCACTTGGCGCATCTGCCTTGTTCGGGTGATGCAATTCTACGATTTCCACGGATTCGAAGTATCTGGCCGCCTGCTGGGCGAACCTCATCATGAGAACCGCGCCAAGGGCGAAGTTCGGTGCCATCAGCACACCCACGGCCGGCTTTTTCCTGAGCCAGTCTTCAAGCACGACAAACCGTTCACGATCAAACCCAGAGGTACCAACGACGGCGTGGATTCCATTGGAAATGAGAAAATCTAGATTGATCATCACCGAGTCGGGATGGGTAAAATCGACAACGACCTCGGCACCATTTTCGACCAACAATTGAAGCGAGTCACCCAAATCCAGTGCCGCTACGAGATCCATGTCCTCTGCCCCGATGATCGCCTTGACCACTTCTCTGCCCAGGCGCCCCTTGGATCCAAGTACACCGACCTTGATCGCCACTTACTCCACCGCCTCCTGGAATTTAGTTGCCGCCCGACCCTTAAAGGGTCCCACGACAGCGAGCGTAGGGCGCTTCCCTAGCAATTCGGAAGCAACGCCACGTACATCCTTTGCGGTAACTGCCTCAATTTCGGCTAGCAGTTGGTCAATTGTCTTAAGGTCTCCGTACGTCAGTTCGCTTTTGCCAATCCGGCTCATTCTCGAACCGGTATCTTCAAGGCCGAGAACAAGACCTCCCCGAACTTGCCCCTTGGCGCGTTCCAACTCTTCGTCATGGAGGCCATTTTCGGCAACATCGGACAGAAGATCCCGAGCAATTTTTAACACTTCATGAGCCTTTGACGGCTGACATCCAACATAGACACCAAAGAGCCCGCTACCGGCAAACTGTTGTGAATATGAATAGACCGAATAGGCCAGCCCGCGCTTCTCGCGAATCTCCTGGAAAAGTCGAGATGACATTCCGCCACCGAGCGCCGAATTGAGCACACCAAGGGCGAACCGTCGGTCATCGGTGCGGGACACCCCAGGCATCCCCAGAAGAAGGTGAGCCTGCTCGGTCTCTTTGGACAGGATTTTGTACTCGCCAAACCCTTTAAATTTTGCCGGACTAGCACTACGTGCCTCTGCGGGTTTTGCTCGCTCAGCCATAAAGCCGTCCGCGGCAAATGCCTTCTTTGCCTGCCGAACAACATCTTCGTGCTTGATGTTGCCAGCGACGGCAATTACGACATCACTCGGGCGATATCGACGCTTGTAATACCCATGCACCGCGTTACGCGACATGCCACCAATGGATTCAACCGTGCCCAAAATTGGTCGTCCAAGAGGAGTGTCGCCATAAAAAACTTCACTGAAAACATCGTGTATCAGATCGCTTGGATCGTCATCGCGCATATGAATTTCTTCCAGAACAACTCCGCGCTCACCATCAACATCAGCACTAGCGACAACCGATGAAGTAATTAGGTCAGCGATAACATCGATGGCAAGCGACAAGTTCTCGTCAAGGACCCGTGCATAAAAACAGGTGTACTCCTTGCCGGTGAACGCATTCATCTCGCCTCCGACAGCTTCTATCGTCGAAGAGATTTCCATTGCAGTGCGGCGCTTGGTCCCCTTGAAGAGCAGATGTTCCAGAAAGTGCGACGCGCCGGCAACCGATGAGGTCTCGTCCCTGGAACCGACATTTACCCACACGCCAAAAGCGGCGCTGCGAACCGTTGGAATTTCTTCAGTAACGATTCGCAGGCCGCTTGGCAATACCGCTTTGCGGACGTTGTCCTTGGTCACTCGGTCTCAGTAGTGGTCTCAGCAGCGTTTCCAGTTACCCCGTCACCCTCAAGCACCGGCACCAGCGAGAACTTCCCCTTGGGGTCGATTTCCCCAATTTCGACCTGGATTTTGTCGCCGACCTTCATGACGTCTTCGAGGTTTTCGATCCGCCTACCGCCGTGCATCTTTCGAATCTGGGATACGTGAAGAAGTCCGTCTCTACCAGGAACCAGCGATACAAAGGCACCAAAAGCAGCCAACTTCACAACGGTGCCGAGGAAACGCTCGCCAACTTCGGGCATCTGCGGATTGGCGATGGCGTTGATTTGAGCTCGGGCCGCTTCAGCAGACGTGCCATTGGTGGCTCCAATGTAAATCGTGCCATCGTCTTCAATCGAAATGTCGGCACCAGTCTCATCTTGAATCTGGTTGATGATCTTGCCCTTTGGTCCGATTACTGCACCGATCTGATCGACTGGAATCTTGATCGAAATGATGCGTGGCGCAAACTCACTCATCTCATCGGGGCCATCAATGGCTTCGGCCATCACGTCAAGAATATGTAAACGGGCCTCATGCGCTTGGTGCAAGGCGCCGGCTAGGACATTGGCTGGGATGCCAGAGAGTTTGGTATCCAGCTGCAGGGCCGTGATGAAGGTCTTAGTTCCAGCAACCTTGAAGTCCATGTCGCCAAAGGCGTCTTCGGCGCCGAGAATGTCGGTTAGCGCAACGTACTCAGTCTTGCCGTCCACCTCATCGGAGATCAGACCCATCGCGATCCCAGCGACCGGAGCCTTAAGTGGAACACCGGCGTTGAGAAGCGACATTGTCGAGGCACAGACCGAACCCATGGAAGTTGATCCATTTGAGCCAAACGCTTCAGATACCTGACGAATGGCGTATGGGAAATCTTGACGCGACGGTAGAACCGGCAGCAGGGCACGCTCAGCGAGCGCTCCATGGCCAATTTCACGACGCTTAGGTGAGCCAACTCGACCGGTTTCCCCAACCGAATATGGCGGGAAGTTGTAGTTGTGCATGTAGCGCTTGGTCGTCTCTGGATTCAACGTGTCGAGTTGTTGTTCCATCTTGAGCATGTTCAAAGTGGTGACGCCCAGAATCTGAGTCTCACCGCGCTCGAACAGCGCTGAGCCGTGTACGCGAGGAACAACGGCAACCTCGGCCGAAAGCTCACGGATGTCGGTGAGCCCGCGCCCGTCGATTCGAACCTTGTCGCGGAGAACGCGCTGGCGAACCAGTTTCTTTGTCAGCGAGCGGAATGCGCCACCGATTTCTTTCTCGCGACCTTCAAACTGAGGTGCAACCGCTTCTAGCGCTAGCGCCTTCACGCGATCTATCTCAGTTTCGCGATCTTGCTTGCCGGCGATTTTCAAAGCCTTTGCCAAATCGCTTGAAACTGCTGCCTCAACGGCGGCGAATACATCATCTTGGTACTCAAGGAAGACTGGGAATTCGCCAGTTGGTTTGGCGGCTTGATCGGCGAGTGCCTGCTGGGCCGCACAGAGCGCGCGAATGAATGGCTTTGAAGCATCGAGACCTTGGGCCACGATTTCTTCGGTGGGTGCGGTGGCGCCACCGGCAATCAAATCGAGGGTCCCGGTGGTTGCTTCCGCTTCAACCATCATGATCGCCACGTCATCGCCGGCAAGACTGCCGGCTACAACCATGTCGAAGACGGCATTTTCTAACTGAGAATGAGTTGGAAATGCCACCCATTGGTCTCCAATGAGCGCAACCCGCACGCCACCGATTGGGCCAGTGAAGGGTAGACCGGCAAGTTGGGTGGACATTGATGCTGCGTTGATCGCAACTACGTCATATAAGACGTCTGGGTTGAGCGCCATCACCGTGACAACGACTTGAACCTCGTTACGCAGGCCCTTTACGAACGAAGGGCGTAGGGGGCGGTCGATTAGGCGACAAGTGAGGATTGCATCCTCGCTTGGCCGACCTTCGCGTCGGAAGAACGAGCCTGGGATACGCCCAAGCGCATACATACGTTCTTCAACATCGACGGTGAGCGGGAAGAAATCAAATTGATCTTTGGGGTGCTTGGACGCGGTTGTTGCCGAAAGCAACATCGTGTCATCGTCGATATATACGACTACCGATCCGCCGGCTTGGCGGGCGAGTAGTCCAGTTTCAAAACGGACCTTGCGGGTGCCGAATTTTCCGTTATCAATTACTGCTTCAGTTGTGTAGACCTGACCCTGCACGGGTCTCTCCATTCTCCTCATTATGAGGACCTTTTCGGGGAGCGACGGTCTTCGATCGAAGCCCACGGGTGCTGGGCGGAAATAATCCGCACGCAACCCCGGAGGCCACTACCGAGGACCGGATCGAACCCGCTTCATTTATTAATTACTTAGATCTCGAAATACGGGAACTGCCTCGGGTTAGCGACGCAGACCGAGGCGTTCGATCAGTGAGCGGTAGCGCTCAATATCAGTCTTAGCCAGATACTGGAGAAGACGACGACGGCGGCCAACCATCAGCAAGAGGCCGCGGCGACCATGGTGGTCGTGCTTGTTGGTCTTTAGGTGAGCGGTTAGGTCTGTAATCCGCTTCGATAGCATCGCAACTTGAGCTTCGGGGCTACCCGAGTCTGCGGCGGAGTTGCCATAAGCACTGATGATTTCCTGCTTCTCGGAACTTTTAAGAGCCATAAACTTGTGGTACTCCTTCATATCGAAGCGGGGGTCCCGGGTTCTTTACACGGTGACACGCCTACCCGCCTGTGTATAACTGCCCCAGGCTACCAGCGGGGTTCCGTCCAAGGCGAATTGGACCAGGACGGAGGAGCTAAGTCAGGAGAGTCTCCGGCTTTTGAAACTGCGACCTTTCGGCTCTTGAATTGCCGCTCCGCCCGACAAATTACAAGTTCCTGATCCAAGTGCTTGGGTTAGGTCAAAACCAGGCAGTCTCCTGGGTTAAATCACACAAATTGCCATTTTGGACTTCTTATCTGACGATAGTTGCCACCGATGCACTCTAATGACACAGTTATTGCCATGGAGACGTCCAAGCCAGCGGAGCGGTCAGCGATCATATTCGACGTCAAAGATCTGGGCGAGCGGCCATCGCGGGCGGTCGAGGCCGGACGGGCCCGGCGAATTTCTAGAGGCATCTACACGACAAATATGACAACTCCGCTAAAGCAAGCTAAAGCAACTTGTTCGGACCCAGGTATGGGAAATTCTGGCAAAACTTGTCCCCGATGCCCTGATCGTCGATCGTTCGGCTGGCCCCATATTGTTCGAAGGTGACACTCTTTTCATCACCTCCAAGGTGCGTAGTCGTGATCTAGAACTTCCGGGTCTACGCATGCGGGTTCCGCATAAGTCGGATTTTACGCTTAAAAGCAAACGAAACACGACTTGTTTTGTGGGGCCTTCCCCATCTCTAAGGGCGTTTCTTCCCCATCCCATTTGTCCGAATATTTCACGCTCAAAGTGAGATGCGTTCAAGTTCCATTTCTTTGTACGACTTAACTAGTCCTGGCATGAGACATCCTGGCAATCGACTTCTCTCTAGGACGAAGGAAGCCCGCTCGCCGTCTTCCATAGGTGGAGTAAGGAGTGGGTCAACTATCCCTATCTGTTCCACGGTGTATTCCATCTTTCCGTAATTGCAGGGCCAGCAAGAGGTGACAAGGTTAGCCTCATCTGTTCTGCCCCCTAATCGGTGAGGTGTTACATGATCGAGGGTGATGTTGACGCCAACCCAAAATAGGGCCATTTCTGCCAACTGAAAATAGGACCACCGACCAGTATGGAAGGTGATCAAATTGGCATACAGGCCGCGGGTAGCTGACTAGAGTTTTGTGTAACTGGGCTCCGCTGGTGAATTTGATTTCGGAACGGGCGTGGTTGTTGCCATTTTTCTCGGAACCTGGACCTTCACACGTGTCGGTAAAACTTTACCGCCAACGGTAGTATTTTACCGCCAACGGTAGTATTTTACTGGCGAGAGAAGGGACTCGGATGGATCTCAATAGACCGCTGGGTGTAGTCACACCAACCCTGGATGCTGAGGTTTTGTCAGTACTTGCCGGAGCGGACGACACTTTCACCGGCCCGCAAGTACATCAAATCATGGGCAGGCACACAGAAAAGTCAGTGCGAACAGCGCTTCAGCGTCTGTGTGCGCAGGGCGTGGTTCTAAAGGAACAGAAGGGACCGCTTGGGCTTTACAGTCTAAATCGTGACCACCTTGCAGCCCATTACATCCTCGGACTGGCTAATCTCAAGAGCGAGCTTCTAAAAAAAATGACGAAGGCTATGACCCATTGGGAAATCACGCCAGTCTATGCCGCGGTTTTTGGATCCGCCGCACGTGGTGAAATGCGACTTGATAGCGACATTGACATCTTCATCGTCAGACCAGACAAAGTGGATGCGGACGACGATCTATGGGTCTCCCTCCACGCCGAGCTCTCTGACAGCGTTACCAAATGGACCGGTAACGATGCCCGGATTTTCGAGATGAGTGAAAGTGAAGTCGCTAGGGGCCTAGCAGCAAATGAGCGCGTGCTCTCCGACATTAGAGAGCAGGGCCTTAGGTTGCTCGGGGATCGGTTGCTGCTCCAGGTTACCGTCAAAATCAAGAAGGCAGGCGCGCGACGTGGGCAATAACCCATGCCCTCCGGAAGTTAGGCGCGGACGCAAGAAGAAGGCGATGGATTTTCTAACTTCTGCTCAGAGCCTTGGCATCATTGTCGATACACCGGATGGCACGGACTCCTTCGTCCAACTATGCGTTTTAGCTGGCATTGCCGCTTCGGATGTTATCTGCTGCGCCAAATTGGGCCACCACCACCAAGGTGATGATCATGGCTCTGCTGTTGCCCTCCTGAAGACTGCCGATAAACCGAGCGCCAAGCATCTCGCCGCTCTTTTAGGCATGAAGACCAGAACTGGCTATACACACAAAGATGCGCTGGCCGATGACAGAAAGCGGGCTGAGCGGGCCGCCAAGGCATTGGTCGAGAAGGCCATGACGTATTGACTTGTGGCCGCCGGTCGATTCGCTTCCCCCTGCCTCGTTGCACAAGAACGGCCACCACCTTGTCATTGCTCCTCCTTCGGATTCAATTTCCATTTGAGCGTGAAAACGCCTAAAACCCAGGTTTGAGACTTTTCAATTTTAGGTTTGACGAATGGGTATTTGGAACTGGATTTCCGCTCAAATTAGCATTTGTTAGCACCTCGCTTAGACAAAGTAACTGTCGACTTCTGCGGATCCTCACAGAAAAAACGCTCTTACTTTTGCGGATCCCTCTGCATTGCAATACGTACCGGATCCACCGCTCTTGCCGATGACGCGCTCTGGATGGGAGGGGTCCATAGATCCTCGATTCCGCGAGCGTTGATTGAGAACTTAGCTACCTCGCGAACTCGCAAGGGAATAGCGCGCACGCTATCCACTGATGAGATGGCCTCTTGGGTCGCTCAACTGGCGCAGCAGTACTCACCTGATCGACTCAACCGGTTTCGCGACCGGGCCCGCGAGTTGTCTGTACTACTCGATCAAGAAGACCGATTTGCAGAGCTGGACAAGATGATTGGTGCTGCCTTAGGTACGCGCCAGGCTCCTGGAAATGGCTTGCTGGCCCCAATGAGCAAGGGCGAGGGATGGGATGTGTCACGGCTGGCTGCCTTCACCAACTTTGCCGAACAACTCCGAAGTGGCGAACTCGACCCTCATCCCTTGCAACTACCAGTGCTCGTTCCCACCGCTCTGGCGGAACAAGCATTCTTCGAGTCGTACCTTTCGAACTTCATTGAAGGAACTGAGTTTTCGGTTGATGAGGCGATCAAGATCGTCTACGAACACAAGGTTCCATCATCTCGCCCAGCCGATGCTCATGATGTGAGCAGTACATATGTCTTGATTAAGGATGCCGAAGAATCTGCAACTGTCGCGACTAGCCCTGACCAATTATTGGAGCAACTCCAAAATCGTCATGCGCGCATCCTCGCGCTCAGGCCCCAAAACCGACCAGGGCAATTCAAGCAGGAAGCCAATCAATTCGGCTCGTACCGTTTCGTTGCGCCAGCGCAGGTTCGCGGAACACTAAGGCGTGGTTTCGAATTACGCGACCAATTGCTTTCACCATTTCAGCGGGCCGTGTACATGATGTTTCTAATCTCCGAGGTTCACCCATTCGACGATGGCAATGGTCGCCTGGCCCGTCTAGCCATGAACGCTGAGTTGAGCGCAGAAAGCCAGCACCGAATCCTTCTGCCCTTGATCCTCAGAAACGACTATCTCGACGGCCTGCGTCGGCTGTCGCGAGAAGGTGACGGACGATTGCTCGTCCGAGTACTGGCAAATGCTTGGCAGTGGGGTGCGCAGGTCGACTTCTCTACCCTTGCAAGCGCCCGGTTGTGGCTTGAGAAAACCAATGCCCTGATTGACGCTTCTGATGCGCAGCGATTGGGTAAGCACTTGCTGCTTCCGGCTGATCTCAGGTAGTTCTATCTAGTCAACTCTCTGGCCCGATCGCAATCCTTGGCCATTTGGACCAGAAGGTCATCAACCGAAGCGAATTTGAGCGTTTCGCGGAGCCGCCAACCAAAATCCACCCGAGCCACCTGGTCATAAAGGGCCAGATCTTCCCGGTCCAGGGCATAAGCCTCAACCCGGCGTTCAATGCCATCGAAGGTGGGGTTGGTGCCGACCGAGATAGCCGCCGGCCACCGCTCTCCGGCGACCGTTAGCCAACCTGCATAGACGCCATCACCGGGGATACAGGTGTGCGGCAAGAGGGAGAGATTGGCGGTTGGGTACCCCAGTTGGCGCCCACGGGCATCTCCATGAATCACCAGCCCCTCTACGCAGTGTGGCCGGGCCAGGAGTTGCCACGCTCGCTGAAGATCTCCGCTTACTATCGCCGATCGAATCAGAGTTGATGAGAATGGCTCCATCCCGCCGGTCAGGAGGGGTATCACTTCAACTTCAAACCCTTTTGCCACGCCATCGCGGCCGAGTTGATCCACCGAACCCGATGCCTTGTGACCGTAGGTAAAATTCTCACCGACAAAAACTGCCTTGGCACTAAGTGCTTGGATCAAGATTTCATCCACAAAACGCTCGGGGAGATAAGAGGCAAACTCTTTGGTGAAGGGCCAGACCACGACTGCGTCTGCGCCAGCGTCGAGAAGCAACTCGGCCCGGTAGGAGACGGTCGTGAGCATCGCGGGTTGCCGATCCGGGGCAAGCACCGCGGTTGGGTGCGGATCAAAGGTGAGAGCGATTAGCGAGAGGTCAAGTTCTTCGGCTTTTTTTTTCGCTGCTGCAATTATTTGGCGATGGCCAAGGTGAACCCCATCGAAGACGCCCATCGCAATAACAGCGCCTTGTTCCACGGCGGGTTGTTTGCCGAACCAGAATGGGATGCCCACAGTAAATAAACCCTAGTGCCGCTTTATGGTTATTAGTAACACGGCCCCGAAGGTCGTCCAGAGAGTCGAGAAGAGGGCGCCAGCCAGAGTGGCACTCTCAGCGGTGCGAGAAAGAGATTCGTCAAAGGCGTGTTTAACTTTGGAACTGAAAAACTGCAGGGTGACGAAGGCGCCAATGAAAAGCACTAGGGCCAGGGTCGCGTAAAGGGGGCGGGAGTTATTGAGCGAGAGAATCAATGCACCAATGGCCAGAGCTAGCGGAAGGCCGTACAGCAGACGCAATTGCTTGATTGAGTTCATATAAATACCGCCAGCGGCTTGGCTTTGGCGCCCGAATTCTGAAGTAGTGCGATCAACGAATCTTCGTATATTGCCGCCGTGACATCGCCAGTTTCACTCTCTGCCACCGCGATGCCATGGCCAAGGGCTTGTTGCTCGCTCTGATTTAGCCAGCGAGTCGGGAAGGTCAACCTGGCCGCGTCAACCATCGGCATGAGCTCAAGTTCTGTTTCCAATTCGCTCAAGGTCTTGGCTGATTCCAGGGTGAACGAATCAATCGCAGTTCTACGCAGAGAGGTTAGGTATCCCCCAACGCCCAAGCGACTTCCAAGGTCTCTAGCTATGGCCCTGATGTAGGTACCCGAAGAGCACTCGACGGTGGCAGCGATATCGATGTGCGAACTGCTTCGCCCGATCACCTTGGCTTCCAGCCGATAAATCGTTATGGCCCGTTCGGGAAGTACCACCTCTTCGCCGGCTCGCACCTTGGCATACGATCGAACTCCGCCAATTTTGATGGCCGACACCGAACTCGGTCGCTGCTTGATCTCGCCGCGAAATCCGGCCAGTTCGGCCTCGACCAGGTCCTCGGTTATCCGTGCCAGGTCGTCTGGGGCACACTGGGCGGTGATTTCGCCTTCAGCATCGTCGGTGATCGTGGTAGCGCCAAGACGGATAGTTGCTTCATAGGTTTTGCTTTTATTGGCCAAATAACCAAGCAATCTAGTCGCGCGATTGACTCCAAGTATCAATACGCCAGTGGCCATAGGGTCCAGGGTTCCAGCATGACCCACACGCCTGGTGCCAGCGATTCGTCGCATCCGAGCAACGACGTCGTGACTTGTCCATCCACTTTCCTTATCGACGATTACCAACCCATCGAGGGCCCCACTAGGCGGCTTCACGCCAACTCATTCGTCTTCTTCATCATCCTTGGCTCGGGCAGCCTTGTATGGATCTGTATCCCCAGCGTAGGAAGCTCCGGCGCTCGCTTTAGCAATCTCTAGGTCTCGAGCCGCTGCCTCGGCAAGAATTGATTCCAAATGTGCGGCCGTCTCATTAATCGCGTCGGGAACGAACTCAAGGGATGGAGTCAGTCGAACTCCAATCTCCTTGCCGACGGTCGAACGCAGTAAACCCTTCGCGCTTTCCAGCGCCGCAGCGCTCGCAGCACGCTCATCTTCGCCACCAAGGACGGTGTAGAAAATTGATGCGTGCTGCAAATCGCCTGTGATGCGCACATCCGTAATCGTCACAAAGCCAAGACGCGGGTCCTTGATCTTCTGTTCGAGAAATTCAGCCACGACCACGCGGATGCGGTCTGAAACTTTACGAGCGCGCTGCGACTGAGCCATCTTTATGCACGTACCTTTTCGCGCATTTCGAAAGTCTCAACTACGTCACCAACTTGAAGATTGTTAAAGGTTCCAAGTCCGATACCGCACTCAAATCCTTCACGCACCTCGGTTGCATCATCTTTCATTCGACGCAGAGATTCGATCCGGAGATTGTCTCCCACAACCACGCCGTCCCTGAGGACTCGGGCCTTCGCATTACGTTTGATGACGCCGTCACGGACAATGCAACCGGCAATATTGCCGAATTTGCTTGACCGGAAGATCTCGCGAATTTCTGCAGAGCCAAGCGAGGCTTCTTCGAATTCGGGCTTGAGCAGACCCTTAAGCGCCTTCTCGACCTCTTCGATAGCTTGGTAAATGACTGAGTAGAAGCGCACATCTACGCCTTCACGGTCGGCCAATTGTGCAGTCTGACGTTCTGGACGAACGTTGAAGCCAATAACTACTGCACTTGACGCAGACGCCAACGTGATGTCGTTGTTATTAATGGCACCAACACCACGGTGAATTACTCTCATCTCGACTTCACTTCCAACATCGATTTTGAGCAATGCATCTTCAAGTGCTTCAACAGAACCACTTACATCGCCCTTGATGATGAGGTTTAGAGTCTCAACCTTTGACTGCTCCATGAAGTCTTCAAGTGAAATCTTCTTACGAGCCTTGGTGAGTTGAGCATTCCGCTCAGCGGCCTGACGCTTCTCGGCAATCTGGCGAGCAGTACGGTCTTCATCGGCGACAAGAAACTTATCGCCAGCATTTGGCACTGACGTAAATCCAAGAACCTGCACTGGATCTGATGGCCCAGCACTTTGAATCAATTCGCCCTCATCATTTAGCAGAGCTCGTACCCGACCGAACGATCCGCCCGCGACTACTGCATCGCCAACGCGAAGGGTTCCGCGTTGAATCAGCATCGTGGCAACCGGGCCACGACCTCGATCAAGGTGCGCCTCAATGGCGACACCACGTGCTGAGGTGTCGGCGATAGCCCGCAAATCAAGAGCAGCATCTGCTGTGAGGAGAATCGACTCTAGAAGTTGGTCAAGGCCCACCCCACTCTTAGCCGAAACGTCGACAAAGATCGTCGTCCCGCCATATTCCTCGGCAACGAGGTTGTATTCAGTAAGTTGCTGACGGACTTTGGCCGGGTTAGCCCCCTCTTTATCGATCTTGTTGACCGCAACCACGATGGGAACACCGGCCGCTTGCGCATGGTTAAGCGCCTCAATGGTCTGAGGCATGACGCCATCATCAGCGGCGACAACAAGCACTGCAATGTCGGTGACCTTCGCGCCACGGGCACGCATAGCAGTGAAAGCCTCGTGACCCGGGGTGTCAATGAAGGTGATGGCACGATCTACCTCTTCGTGCATCGCATGAACCTGGTAGGCCCCAATGTGCTGGGTGATGCCGCCAGCTTCACGCCGAACAACGCCGGTATTGCGGATCGCATCCAGAAGGAGCGTCTTACCGTGATCGACGTGGCCCATAACTGTTACGACCGGCGGACGAGCAACCAACTCATCGTCGGTTAGGGCTGCAATCTCGGCATCGAGGTCAATGTCAAACTCCTCAAGGAGTTCACGGTCCTCATCTTCTGGGCTGACAATTTGAATGTCGTAACCGAGTTCTGAACCAAGAAGAGCAAAAGTGTCCTCATCAACTGATTGAGTTGCGGTGACCATTTCACCCAAGTGGAACAGAGCCGTTACTAGTGCGGCGGGATTTGCATCGATCCGCTCGGCGAAATCAGAGAGTGATGCGCCTCTTGGCATGCGAACAACGGTTGAACCATCGCCGCGCGGAATAACAACCCCGCCCAACTGCGGTGCCTGCATATTGTCGAATTCTTCACGGCGCACCTTCTTGCTCTTGCGCGCCTTAGACCGACCGCCTTGCTTGCCGAATGCGCCAGCGGCGCCGCCGCGGCCGCCGGGGCCACCGCGTCCTGGTGGGCCACCACGACCAGCCGGTGCCGAGGTGGCTGGAGCGCCTGAGCCCACACCCGGGGCTCCGCTTGGACGTGAGCCTGGACGTGACGAAGGGAAGGATGGGCGAGAAGTCGGACCGCCGGTACCGACCGGCCCGCCAGGACGTTGTGGACGCGCCGCGAAACCTGGTCGCACTCCACCCGGGCCTGCGGGGCGGGCGCTGGGGCCGCCTTGGCCGCCGGGACGAGGCGCACCGGGCCGAGACGGTGGGGCCGTCGGTCGTGATGGGGGTCGCGGGATGCCAGGGGTAGTGAAGGGATTGTTCCCTGGACGCGCAGTTGCGGGCTTGGGCGGCATGCTCCGCGGTTCGGTGGGTGAAGAAAATGGGTTGTTTCCGGGCCTCGGCGGCCGAGGGGTGGAGACGGGGGTTGCCGATTCGTTGGCCGTGACCCCTGATTCGCTGGGCGCGGTAGACACGATCGGTGCCGGTTCAACCACAGGTGGCGCTGGAACTACTGGGGCCACCGGTGTCTCAACCGTTGGTGCATCGCTCTCAGGTTCAGATTTAGCCGACGCTTTCGCCGCGGCAGCCTTTTTCGTCGCCGCTTTGGTCGGTGCCTTCTTAGCCGGTGCTTCAGTTACAGGCGCGGCGGGGTACAACTCGCGCATTTTACGAACAACTGGGGGTTCAACAGTTGATGATGCCGAACGGACAAACTCGCCCAGTTCCTGGAGTTTGGCAAGGACGACCTTGCTCTCCATACCGAGCTCTTTAGCAAGCTCATAGACGCGGACCTTAGCCACAATGCTCCTGTCTCGGTCCGCAAAGCCTGCGTGACCGTTGTTACTACTTCATGGACGTGCTCTTCTTACTTACGGTGCTCATCGAGAGTTCATCGTCTTTCGCCCCCACTGGATAGGAATCCCAACAACGGTGCTACATCCAGCAATCCGTCGAACTTGAGCGCCCGATTGAATGCTTTCCTTCTTACCGCTTCGCCTAAACACTCGACATGGAGCCAAGCGCCTCGACCTTTCTGGCGAGCCAGCGGATCCGGTCGGAGAAGACCCGATTCCTGTACTACACGCAATAACTGCGATCGCGGCTGGCACTTCCGACAGCCGATGCAAGTTCGCATCGGAGCAATCGGTTTAGGTGCCGACTCGATCACACCCAAGCCTACCGCCTCGCCAAGGCTCATTTTCCCCAGAAACCATCGGCTCAGGCCTGATTGTCGATGGCCACCGTCGGCGCGTCGGAACGAATATCGATCTTCCAGCCCGTGAGCCTGGCGGCCAACCGAGCATTCTGCCCCTCTTTGCCGATCGCCAAGGAGAGTTGGAAGTCGGGCACCGTAATTCTGGCCGATCGTGCCTCAAGATCAATAATCTCCACCTTGGTGACCCGCGCCGGCGCCAGCGCCTCAGCCAGAAAAAGTGCGGGGTCCTCAGACCATTCCACGATGTCAATTTTCTCACCGTGGAGCTCGTTCATAACAGCTCTAGCCCGAGCCCCCATTGGACCAATGCAGGAACCTTTGGGGTTAACGCCGGGTCGATTTGAGTAAACAGCGATCTTGGACCGGTGCCCAGCTTCACGAGAGATTGCCTTGATCTCTACCGTGCCATCGGCGACTTCGGGGACTTCGAGGGCAAATAATTTCTTCACTAGTGATGGATGGCTGCGAGAGAGGATGACTTGTGGGCCTTTTGTTCCACGCTTGACCTCAACGACGAAGCACCTTAGGTATTCGCCGTGTTTGTATACCTCACCCGGAACTTGTTCTTGCGGCGGAATTGTTCCTTCGATTCGCCCAAGGTCTACGTGCACGACTCGCTGGTCGCGGCCTTGCTGAATCACCCCGGTAACCACGTCCCCCACCTGACCATTGAATTCTCCGATTATCAGTTCATCATTTGCCTCGCGAAGTCGCTGGACAATGACTTGCCTAGCGGTGCTCGCCGCGATCCTGCCGAACCCAGCAGGCGAAGCCTCTTCTTCACCGAGGGTCACGCCGTCTTCATTTAGAACCGGAACCAAGATGGAGATCTTGCCGGTGTCACGGTCGAGATGGACCCGCGCATTCTGCGCGGCGTCCTCGGTGGCCCGGTAAGCACTCGCAATGGCGCTCTCGATAGCGATAACCAACTGGTCGTAGGAAATGTCTTTATCAATTACCAACGCCCGCAGCGAAGAAAGGTCAACGTCCATTTAATTTTCATCCGTTCGATTGAACTCGATCTCAATGTGAGCTTTCTTTACGTTTGGATACAAAATGGACTTCTCAATCCCATCAACCATTACGACTGATTGAAATTCATCTGCAGCGACAATCCGGCCGTGAAGAGTCGTACCATCCGTCATCGAGCACTTAACCAAGCGCGAGATATTTCGTCGCCAATGCCGGGCAAGTGTTAGTGGGCGATCCACTCCGGGGGAACTGACCTCAAGAACGTAGGGATTCTGACCTAACTGCCCGCTCTCATCGAGGCGATCAAGTTCAGCCGAAACTTCTTTCGAGACAGCAGCGACTTGATCCAGGGAAATCCCGCCATCGCTGTCAATGAGAACTCGAATTACGCGCCGCTTTCCGGCCGGCGTGATTTCCAGGGACTCAAGATCAATTTTCTCCGTCGCCAGCAACGGGGCGAGCGCTGAGGCGATCAAATCGGCGGTCTCGGACCTGCCTGGCATATCTGCCTCCATGTGAAGTTTTGGCGCGCTCGCTACATTTAGATCTGTCTGGATACTTCTGGGTTGTTACTACCTTGATCGTATGCCTTGAGCGACAAAGAGTAGCGCTTCGGACTGGCATTCTTTCCTACATGGATATTCGCCAACTTCGCCAAAGAACTAACGGGTTGCCACTTCTCGCCCGATTAGCGCTCGCGCTTGGCGTCTTCGCTACAGCGACCGGGTGCGCCGGAACCAACCCGGGGGCAACAACTACCGGTGCCACCCCGACCAGCATCGCCACCACCTCCTTGACACCAGACCCGACAACGGTGGCCATCGCCTCAATCGAGAACTACCTGGCCGGGGAACACGCAGCGATCTGGGCCTACGGTCGAGCCGCCAGCTTGTTGCCGATGGACCAGATCCCTGGCGCACTCAAGCGTCTTCGGGAACACGAGGTTGAGCGAGACCACTTAATTGCCGACCTCAAAGAAGCTGGGGTCAAACCAGTAGGCGCGCTTGCTGCCTATGACGCAAATAGCCCGCTTCAAAATGCCGAGGAGGCCCGAGTTTTTCTATCTGGTGTTGAGGCGAGGTTAGCCGCGCTTGCACTAGCCGTGAAAAGTATCCCAAGCAAGCCTTAGGACAAGTAGAAAAAGCACGCCAAGAAAAACCTTGCGAATCAGAGCAGAGCCGCCGCGAATGGCCAATCGCGCCCCGAGGATCGAACCGGACACATTGCAGGCGGCTAGGTAGAAACCGAGCGAGAACAAGATCGCCCCGTGATAGCCGAACACCAATAGCGCGGCCGCGTTGGTGCCCACATTTACCACCTTGGCGGTGGCTGACGCTTTGAGAAATGCATAACCGAGCAGCCCAACCAGAACAAAGATCAAAAATGTGCCCGTGCCAGGTCCAAATAGCCCGTCGTAGAAACCGATCACCAGGCCAATCCCAGTTGCCAGGGCTGAGTGGCGGTGCTTAGAGAAGCGGAGAGATTCAAATTCACCCAAGTTGGGCTTTCGCCAGGTGTAGAGCCCAACCACAACCAAGAGAACCAGAATGACCGGTTTGAAAAATGAGGTAGGGATTCGAGTGGCCACCGAGGCGCCGCCGGCGGCACCAATGAAGGCAGCGACCGCCATTGGCAAGGCCGTAGCCAGATCGGGTCTGGCCTTCCTCGAATAGGCGAGAGTTGCGCTGGCGGTGCCAAAAATTGAGGCTAACTTGTTGGTGCCGAGAACTTGGGCAATCGGGGTTGTGGGTCCAGCAATTAGCAGCGCCGGTAGCTGGATCAGCCCGCCGCCACCTGCGATTGCATCTACAAAGCCGGCACTAACTGATGCCAGCCCGAGGAAAAACAGGCTGAGCGCCCCAAGGTGCACGTTCTGCCTATCTACAGGCGGCGATGATGGCCGCCGCCGCATCAGCAACCGGAACATCGATGCGCACGCCCGACTTCCGGTTGCGAACTTCGATGGTGCCGTTAGCGAGTCCTTTTCCGACTACGACGATGGTGGGAATGCCGATGAGTTCAGCGTCTTTGAATTTGACGCCTGGGCTTGCCTCTCGACGGTCATCGAGCAGGATCCGAAGTCCAGCTGACTCCAACTCGGTTGCGAGGGTCTCGGCCGCATCGAAGGGTTGTTGGTCTTTCCCAGTGGCGACCAAGTGGACATCGGCTGGCGCGACTTCGCGAGGCCAACAAAGACCCAGGGAGTCGCAAGTCTGCTCAGCAACCGCCGCGACACCGCGAGAGACGCCGATTCCATAGGAACCCATCGTTAGTACGCGTTGTTTTCCTTCAGCGTCGAGAACAGTTAGGTCCAAGGCCTGCGCGAATTTGCGTCCCAGTTGAAAAATGTGACCGATTTCAATGGCACGATCGATAATTACTGGCGTATTGCAGTCTGGGCAGAAATCGCCGACTCGTATTTCAACCGCTTCAACAAATTGGTCTACTTCAAAATCCCTACCAGAGACTACGTAACGAGCATGACGATCCTTCTGATTTGCCCCGGTAATCCAAACTGTTCCTGGTCCAACTCGAGGATCGGCCAGAAGACGCAGCCCAAAAGATTTTGCATCTTGTGGGCCTACGTAGCCCTTAACCAGATTGGGTCGCGCAGCGAAATCGCTCTCGTCGAAAAGACGTAGCTCTATGACGCCTGGAAGATTTGCCTCAAGGCGTTTCAAGTCCACTTCGCGATCACCCGGAACGAGAACCGAAATCGGTTCCTTATCGGCCATGAGGAGAATGTTTTTCAAAGTGTCACCAGCACTGAACTCGCCCTCGTAACGGGCATTCAAAATCGAAACGAGCGAATCAATCGTGGGCGTATTAGGGGTTTCCAACACCTCGAGCGCGGGAATCTCACTGATGTCCCTGATCTCGGTAATCGGGGTGGCCACTGCCTCAACATTGGCCGCGTATCCGCAAGATGGGCAGAGCACATAGGTGTCCTCTCCCGTTTCGCAAGGTGCCAAGAACTCTTCAGAGTGCGAGCCGCCCATGGCCCCAGACATGGCAGAAACAATTGAGTAGTGGAGCCCGAGACGATCAAAAGTGCTGATGTAAGCGGCTCGATGTCTCTCGTAGGAAAGGTTTAAGCCTTCATCGTCAATATCGAATGAGTATGAATCTTTCATGATGAATTCTCGACCGCGAATGATGCCGCTGCGCGGGCGAGGTTCGTCGCGATATTTCGTCTGAATCTGATAGATCACTAGAGGTACATCTTTGTATGAGGAGTACTCGCCCTTGACCATAAGAGTGAACATCTCTTCATGGGTGGGGCCTAGTAGATAGTCTCCGCCTTTTCGGTCTTTGAGTTTGAAAAGGTCCGGGCCATATTCATTCCAACGATTGGTGCGCTCATACGGCTCACGCGGTAGCAATGCCGGAAAGTGGACCTCTTGGAATCCGGCGCGATCCATCTCTTCGCGAACAATATTTTCAACATTCCTAAGAACCATTACGCCAAGCGGCAACCATGAGTAGATTCCGGCCGCAACCCGGCGGACGTACCCCGCGCGGACTAGGAGTCGGTGGCTCGCGACCTCAGCATCGGCCGGATCCTCTCGCAAGGTGCGAAGGAAAAGCGATGACATCCGTAACACAGGCAAGACCCCTTTGTTTCCTTCTAGATTCTCTTCGAATCGAGTGGCCACTTATTCGCAACGTCGCAATCCTACCTAGAAGAGAACGGATGCAAAGGCACCGACCCCTCGGAAGCCGATCTTGTCGTAACTTCGCCGAGCCGCAGTGTTGAAGTCGTTCACATATAGGCATACCGCCGGCGCTATTTCGAGTGCAAACTCGACAACGCGCGCTAAGCCCGCCGTCCCGATTCCTCGACCGCGAAGTTCGGGCTTTGTCCAGACCCCTTGAATTTGGCAGGCGCTCGGCGAAAGCGCACCAATCTCGCATTTGAAGATCACCTCATTGTTTTCAAAAATAGCGAAAGCCAGCCCCTCCAATACTTGACTTGCTAATTTCGCTCGGTAAAGCGCTCCGCCGTCTGGTCCGATTGGCGAAACCCCAAGCTCTTCGGCGAACATGGCGATACTTGCTGGCAGGAACTGTGCCAACTCCACCGGTTGTACCCGCCGTACTCGCTCGTCCGGCCGGGCAAGGGGAGCATGATCGATCACTAAGAGCGGTTGATTTTCCCGCACTGTTCGGGTGGGTCCCCAAGAATCCGAGATTTGGTCCCAGAGACTTAGCACCGTTTCCCTGGGACCAACTAGCGAGGAACAACTCCGACCAACTCTTGTAGCTCGTCGGGCGAACGATTCGATCGCCGCCGGATTCGCTGGAGTTGGTACCAGGTTGGCGCCGACATAACAGAGAGCGGAGACACTTCCACCCTCCTCTGCGAGCCATACCTCCCCGCCAATAAGGGCTTTAACTGACTGGTTTGGAATAAACGGCTTACGGAACAACGGTTCGAGTCGTGAATAAAGAAAACAGTTAACCACTGGATCACGATTCAATATTTCGAGAATCTCAGTTCCGAGATTCTCGTGCGACTCAAGACGGCGCGCTGGCAAAGTCATTGAACGCTAATGCTCGGCTCACCAGATTCGATGCCCACGGACTCCATTTCTTCGGCCAGGCGCATCGCCTCTTCGATCAAGGTTTCTACAATCATCGATTCCGGAACGGTCTTTATGACCTTGCCCTTAACAAAGATCTGCCCTTTTCCGTTTCCAGATGCGACGCCGAGATCGGCTTCTCGCGCTTCGCCAGGACCGTTTACGACACATCCCATTACCGCCACCCGCAACGGTACGGTCATTCCCTGCAGCCCCGCTTGCACTCGTTCAGCCAGTGAATAGACGTCGACTTGAGCCCGGCCGCATGAAGGGCAGGAGACGATTTCAAGTTTGCGTTGGCGAAGGCCGAGCGATTCTAAAATTGCGATCCCCACCTTCACTTCCTCAACAGGTGGTGCCGAAAGGGAGACTCGGATTGTGTCACCGATTCCTTCGGCAAGGAGGGCGCCAAAAGCAACTGCCGACTTGATCGTGCCTTGGAAGATCGGGCCAGCCTCGGTCACCCCCAAGTGGAGCGGGTAATCGCACTGCTCTGCGAGGAGGCGGTAAGCCTGGATCATCACCACTGGATCATGATGTTTTACTGAAATCTTGATGTCGCGGAAGTTGTGCTCTTCAAACAGCGAGCATTCCCAAAGTGCCGATTCAACAAGGGCTTCTGGAGTCGCCTTGCCATACTTTGCCAGCAAACGCGCATCAAGTGACCCAGCGTTAACGCCGATTCGAATGGGCACATTTGCATCGCCCGCTGCTTTTGCAATTTCTTTTATCTTGTCATCAAACTGCTTTATATTTCCGGGGTTGACGCGTACTGCAGCACAACCTGCATCAATGGCCGCAAAAACATATTTGGGCTGAAAATGGATATCCGCAATCACCGGAATCTGTGATTTCTTTGCAATCATCGCAAGCGCATCGGCATCATCTTGACTAGGTACGGCAACGCGCACAATCTGGCAGCCAGTTGCGGTCAACTCGGCGATCTGCTGCAAGGTGGCGTTTACGTCAGAAGTGAGAGTGGTGGTCATTGACTGAACACTGACCGGTGCATTCCCACCGACGAGAACTGAGCCGACCTTTATTTCACGGCTGACTCGCCTAAGGGCCAGCGGTCGGGGTGGAATAGCGGGACTGCCGAGATTGATGGTCATGTCTCAATCTTCTCGCACTTCTAGAGGTTAAGTCGGACAGGGTTGACGATATCTGCGGCCAAAAGAAGGAGCGACAAACTCACCAACAGGCCAAGCACCACCAAGGTAACGGGAATTAATGAGGCGACGTCAAAGGGCGCCGGGCTAGCAAGGCCCCGCCGTCTTGCCTTCATGCTTCGCCATTTATCAACCAGGGCAACTGCGATATGACCGCCGTCTAAGGGCGGAAGCGGGAGCGCGTTGAAAATGCCGATAAAGATGTTGAGGCTGGCCAGAATGAGAATAAAGGTGCCTATTCGCTCACTCCAGGGCAGGTCCCGAGCCGAGAAGGTCTGCCCAGAAACGCGCGCAACACCAACTACGCCAACCAGCCCATTTAGATCACGAGGCTGATTATCGAATGTTTGGCGCCAAAGACCTGGGATTTTCGCCGGCAAGGTGACTAAGGCCAGGATGCTCTGACTTCCCATTTTCCAGGTTGACCCCGCCGCGTCCTTGACTGCTACGGCCGGGTTTTCGCGTTTGCTGGCAATTTCGCTAGTGATTCCAAGAAGTCCTTTCCCGGCAACTTCGGCTGGTGTTGCCTTTAACGTCAGCAACTTGTGATCGCGCTCTATCGTAATTTGAAGTGGCTTATTCGCAGAGCCCTGAATTACTTTCACTGCATCTGACCAAGAATTCAGCTTGGTTCCGTTGATCGCAACTAACCGGTCTTGGGGTTTGAGGCCGGCCGCTAAGGCAGGTGATGGCGTGGAACTGGCTGTACAGTCAACATTTGTGCTTGTCGGCAAGCACTTAGATACGGAGCCAAGAGTCGTCGTTTGAACGCTCACGCCAACTCCGGCGAGCAGTAGATAAACCAGCAAAAATCCAAGCACGATGTGACTGATCGATCCCGCTGCAAGAACTGCTATCCGACGACCGACGCTTGCTCGATAAAAAGCTCGGGGTTCATCCTCGGGTGCGATCTGCTCAGAAGGGGTCATTCCAATAATTCGGACGTATCCGCCCGCCGGAATTGCCTTAACTCCATACTCTGTTTCGCCGCGCACCCTCGAATAAAGTCGGGGGCCAAATCCCACAAAAAACTCGGTAACTTTCATGCCAAAGCGCCTGGCCATCAGAAAATGTCCGGCTTCGTGAATCATCACTGAGGCGACCAAGGCAACCACAAAAGCGATAATGCCGATCCAACTCATCTACCTCACCGAGCCATTCCGCTGATCAGTTTGCGTGCCTGCTCGCGAGCGAGGGACTCGGCGCTCAATACATCTGCTACATCACGAGGAATGCTATTGGCTTGTCCAATCACATAATGGACAATCTGCTCGATTACCCGTGAGATTCCAAGGAAATCAAGCTGCCCCTTAGCAAATGCCGCAACGCACTCCTCGTTTGCTGCATTGAAGGCCGCTGGCGCGACGCCGCCAGCCACTCCTGCCCGCCTGGCAATTTCCACTGCTGGAAAGGTCTCATGGTCGATCGGCTCAAATGTCCAAGAAGAACTTTGCCGCCAATCGCACGGCGGGGCGATCTCCGCTAAGCGCTCCGGCCAGGAGAGCGCCAGTGCAATTGGGATTCTCATGTTGGGTGGACTCGCCTGCGCAATTGTTGAGCCATCCACAAACTCAACCAGTGAATGAACGATCGATTGTGGGTGGACCACTGTTTCAATCTGAGCATAGGGAACGTCGAAGAGAAGATGAGCTTCAATCAGCTCTAGCCCCTTGTTGACCATGGTGGCCGAATTTATTGTTACGACCGGCCCCATCTGCCAGGTTGGATGAGCAAGCGCGTCGCTTAATTTAACGTTGGCCAGGGATTTGCGATCCCGGCCCCGAAATGGCCCACCACTAGCGGTCAGGATCAATCGGTTCACCTCGCTGGCCCTACCGGCCCTAAGGGCTTGAGCCAGCGCCGAATGCTCAGAGTCGACCGGAATAATCTGGCCAAGGCGGGCCGCTGCTTTAACCAGTGGCCCGCCGGCAACGAGCGATTCCTTGTTGGCCAGCGCCAGAAGTGATCCCGCCGTCAAGGCGGCAATCGTTGGACGAAGGCCAATGGAACCGGTTATCCCATTGAGGACCAAATCGGCCGGGCGGGAAGCAATCTCTTCGGCCGCACCCTCGCCATCAATCACCTCTACCCCAGGAAGAGCCGCCCGAACTAATTCACCAGTTCTGGAATCGGCGACCCCGACAACTTGGACTCCAGTGGTTAGTGCCTGGGAAATCAGCAGATCGGCCGAGGTGCCCTGGGCGCAAATTGCCACAAGTTCGAATCGGTCGGGATGTTCGGCAATGACGCCTAGCGCCTGGCTACCGATAGATCCGGTTGATCCAAGCAGGATGATTCGTCGTCGGGTCATTGCCACTGCCCCATCCTCTCAGAGTCAAGGTGCCCATGAGTCATTTAGAACTCGGCCAAGGCTCCTCTGCGGTAAGTTATAGGAGGTTTTTAAGTTACTTCCCTGTTCAATAGATCTATAGGAGAAATCATGAGCGGCGGCCCTTCACTGCCCCAAGTTCGTCGAGTTGTCTCTGAAATTCCGGGACCAAAATCCAAAGCGCTCCTTGAACGACGAACCAACGCCGTCTCGGCCAGCCTTGGTATGGCCATGCCGGTGTTCGTCAGCGCAGCTGGCGGCGGCGTGATCGTGGATGTCGACGGCAACTCCATCATCGATATGGGCGCGGGCATTGCGGTCGTAAATGTTGGAAACAGTGCCGACCATGTGGTGAAGAACGTGCAAAACCAAGTCGCGTCATTCACTCATACCTGTTTCATGGTCGCCCCTTACGAAGGTTACGTCGAGGTATGCGAAGAGCTCAATGAATTAACCCCCGGGGATCACGCCAAGAAAAGTGCCCTGTTTAATTCGGGCGCTGAAGCTGTCGAGAATGCAGTGAAGATCGCTCGCGCCTATACGAAACGAGACGCAGTCGTTGTCTTTGAGCACGCTTACCATGGGCGCACGAATCTGACCATGGCAATGACCGCGAAATCAATGCCATACAAGCATTCATTCGGTCCCTTTGCCTCCGAGATATACCGCATGCCAATGGCCTATCCGTATCGCTGGTTCGGCTCGTCCGATAATTGCGCTGAGGAAGCGTTGACAGAAGTGCTCCACAAGATCGAAAAGGAAATCGGAGCTGAAAACGTAGCGGCAATTGTGATTGAACCAATCCAAGGCGAAGGCGGCTTCATCGTTCCGCCAAAAGGTTTCTTGCCTGGACTTGCTGCCTTTGCCAAAGAAAACGGCATCGTCTTTATCGCAGATGAAGTTCAGACTGGTTTCGCCAGAACTGGAGACATGTTCGCTTGCGAAGATGAAGGCATCATCCCCGATTTGATCGCAACCGCTAAGGGAATCGCTGGCGGATTACCCCTGTCGGCAGTCACCGGGCGCTCCGAAATTATGGATAGCGTCCACGCAGGTGGACTCGGCGGCACCTATGGCGGATCGCCAATCGCATGTGCGGCGGCTATTGGCGCCATCAGAACCATTAAAGAAGGCGACCTGAAAGCTAAAGCTAGGCGCATTGGCGAGATCATGCTCCCCGCCCTTGCGGAGATGCAGCGGAAATACCCGGTTATCGGCGAGGTCCGCGGCCGCGGCGCCATGATCGCCATCGAACTGGTGCTCCCAGGAACTAAGGAGCCGAACCCAGCAGCGGTGAGTGCCATCACCAAGTTCTGCCAGCAAGAAGGAGTTCTAGTCCTTAGCGCTGGAACCTACGGCAACGTGCTGCGCTTTTTGCCGCCGCTGGTTATGCCCGAGGATCTGTTGGTCGAAGCTTTGGAAATCATCGAGAAAGCTTTAGCCTCACTGAACTAGATCGGTAACTTTTCTAATTTAACGGTCTAACAAATTCTGCTTAGGGTCATAGGTAATTCGACCATGCGCAAGTAGGTCTTTGCGTCTGCGTGCGATGGCGCTTAACGACTCAAGCACCACCCGATTCGCCAGCAGGGCAGTGATGTCGGCATGGTCATACGGGGGTGAGACTTCGACAATGTCGATGCCAACAATCGGAAGCTCAAGACAGATTCGCCGTACGGCTTCAAGCAGCATCCGACTATTCATTCCACCCGGTTCCGGCGTTCCGGTTCCTGGTGCCATCCCGGGATCGACAACGTCAATATCCACCGAGAGAAAAACTCCATCACATTCATCGGTGAGAATCGAGAAACTTTCATCTAGTACCGAGCTCAAGCCTCGCGCATCGATCTCAGTCATTTCGAATGAGCGCATCGACTGGTCTTTCATCCAGTCAAGGGTTTCGGGCTCCGGCCAGTATCCGCGAAGGCCCAATTGCAGAAAACGATCTCCGCGCACCGCACCTGATTCAATCAAGCGTCGCATTGGGGTGCCATGCCCGTAAAGGGAACCCCACTGATCTGGACCAGTGTCGGCGTGTGCATCAAAATGAACCATTGAGACTCGACCCCAACCGATGTGACGGGCAACTCCGACGACATCTGCAGCTGCAATTGTGTGGTCGCCACCAAGCACGACTGGAATGGCGCCTGCCGAGGCGATCTTCAAGGTGGCCGCTTCAAGCACTCGTAGCGATAATTCGGTTTCGCCAGATGGCATCGCCAGATCGCCCGCGTCAACGACTTTAAGTTCCTGAAGTCCATCAGTTCGCAGCGCGAGATGTGGGCGGCTTGCATCGTGTGGCAAGTAATCGCCGGCACGTATCGCTTGGGGCCCGAAACGGGCTCCGGCTCGGTGCGAAGTGCCGCCATCAAAAGGGGCGCCAACGATCACCACGTCTGCGCCCGCATATGTTTCTGGCTCATCCAGATCACAGCGTTGAACACCTAGGAAAGTGAAATCAGGTCCGTACATTCCGCCAAGTCGAGTCACTGTATGACCCTATTACGAAACCTTAGGAATCAAAGCCCAACCCAATCCGATCCAGGATTTGCAGCCAGAGATTGCGCTTTCCACCATTTTGATCAGCGCGGTTGATCGACCATTTCGTGAATTGGATGCCGAAGTAGCGAAGTGGCTCAGGAGGAAATGGCAAGGGTTTACGTCGCACCATCTTTAGCTTGGTGCGTTCGGTCTCATTGCCATCAAGCAGATCCAACATTGTTGCCGCGCCAAAACGAGTAGCCGCCACCCCAAGACCCGTATAGCCAAGGACATATGCGATCTTCTTATCTCGTGAGATGCCCCAAAATGGTGAGAAGCGGGTGCAAGTGTCGATGGCTCCGCCCCAGGCGTGCGTGAACTTGATTCCAGCAAGTTGCGGAAAAGTTTTTAAGAAATGGGAAACGAGGGTCGCATAAGTTTCCGCCCTGAAATCGTATTCCTGACGTACCTTGCCGCGAAAGTTATAAATGGCATCCCAGCCGCCCCATAGTATGCCGCCGTCGCTGGTCTGCCGGTAATAATGAAATTGATTTCCAGAGTCTCCAATCCCCTCGCGACCGCTCCAACCAATGCTCTCTTTCTGAGCGTCAGTAAGCGGCTCAGTGACAAGCACATAGTCGTAGACAGGAACTATGTATTTACGAGCGCTTCGCAGCAGGGAGGGATAAACGTTGGTGGCCAGTGCAACTTTATTAGCCGAGGCCTGGCCGTATGGAGTGTGCACAATGACTCGGTTGCCTTTGCGTTCGAGCTTTTCAACTTTTGAGTTCTCATAAATTCGAACCCCAAGTGAAATGCACGCGCGCTCCAATCCCCACACCAAGCGAGCTGGATCGACTAACGCGGTTCCATCGTGGTCGTAAATTGCACCCAAGTAGATTGGCGAGTGAACTTTCGCTTGGATTTCTTCTCGGGTAAGAAAAACGGCTGAGTCGCCGAGCTCATTTCGCTCGACAACCTCCTCTTCCATCCCCTCCAATTGCCAGGGTTCGGTGGCTACTCGAATCTCTCCGGTCCGCTCCCAGTCACACTCGATTCCATAGCGAGCAATCGTCTCTTCAATGGCATCTAAATTCTCCCGAGAGAGACGCTCAATCACAGCCATCTCGTTGGCAAAACGGCGCTTACCGTTATGAAAACCGTGGGTGAGTGAAGCCGAACAGAAACCGCCATTGCGTCCGGATGCCGCTGAACCTGTCTCACGCTGCTCAATAATCACGACGTCGCGATCCGGGTCTTCCTCTTTGGCTAGCAAGG
>Ga0307375_10000956_pt1 | contig 33335 bp, 31 predicted proteins | sample TR1MG_FD_202531 | JGI IMG/M metagenome (GOLD analysis project Ga0307375, IMG submission 202531) | Soil microbial communities from Risofladan, Vaasa, Finland - TR-1 | ecosystem: Environmental > Terrestrial > Soil > Coastal area > Acid sulfate soil | place: Finland: Risofladan, Vaasa | collected... | reverse complement strand
GAAAATAAAGCAGAAATGACCTGCTACGACTGGTTCTTCTGTACCAAAAAGCTTGAAAAAGACAAAGTGATGAAAGCAGTGCTGAAGAAATAGTAAAAAAAAAACAATAAAAGTATGTAAGGTGGCAGTTCTTGCCACCTTTTTTATTGCTTTTTCGGCAACATATAATGAATGTAAAACATAAATTTGTATAATCCTAATACTAAACAAAATTATATAATATGAGAAGAATAGGCTTAATAATTCTGACAGTGTTACTGGTTGCTTCCTGTAATCAATCAGCAGTGCAGGCTCCGGCACCAACTACCGGTACCGGGGTCGCTGACCGTGATGGGGTTTTCATCCATATAACTCAGTGCTACGACGATCCTCACAGAGTACTTATGCCCCTTAAGATGGCTTTGATGATGTCGGATGACAAAGATGTAATTGTTTACCTCGATATACATGCGGTACAATTCCTTGCAAAAGATTCTCAGGATATAAATTTTGCCGATTTTGAATCTGCTCACACCTATATTAAGAAGCTATCAGAGAAGGGAGTTGGTGTTTATGCTTGTTCCACATGCATGAAAATAGCAGGAATAACTCCTGAAGATCTGATACAGGGAGTTCAGGTTGCCCAGAAGGATAAATTTTTTAACTTTACAAAGGGAAGAATTATAACTATTGATTACTAAAATCTGAAGCACAGATAATGAACGAATTCGATATTAAGGCATCTGAATGGGATAAGAACCAGATGCACTGGGACCGTTCAGCTGCCATTGCAGGGGAGATTATGAAACATATCCCCTTAAAACCATGGTTCAAGACCATGGAATATGGAGCAGGTACCGGTATACTGAGCTTTATACTAAAAGATCACTTAAATGAAATCCTTCTCCTCGACAACTCATCGGGCATGATAAAACAGGCTGATGAAAAGATCCGTGCAACAGCTACCAAAAACATAAGGACCAGGCTCTTCGATCTTGAACATTCTGACCTCGATGGGGAAAAGTTTGATCTTATTTACACTCTTATGGTACTCCATCATGTTGATGATGTGGCTTCAATTATCAAACGGTTCAGAAAGCTACTCAACCCCGGAGGCTTCCTCGCGATTGCGGATCTTTACGAAGAAGACGGATCATTTCATGGAGAGGGCTTCACAGGACATAAAGGATTTAATTTAGATAATCTCACCTCACTCGTGTCAGATGCAGGCTTCCTGGATATTTCACACAGGAAATGTTTTATAATCAAGCGAACAACAGAAGAAAATAAGACAAAGGAATTTGATGTTTTCCTGCTTACTGCCGTAATCCCATGAGAAAAAATATATTTGTATCCCAATAAATCAAAAAATTATGAAAAAGTTATCCTTACTATTTTTATCATCGCTCATACTCGGTTTTCTTTCTACTTCATCCGCTCAAACCATAACTAAAGATGAGATGATATTCCTGACATCGGAATGGAAAGGCGAACGCTTTCCCGACGGAAGGCCGAAAATTTCTGATGATCTGATCGCAAGAGCAAAAAATATTGGTATTGAAGAGGCATGGCAGATCCTGAGCAATGAAGGCTATATAAATCAGTTTGAAGGGAACTGGAAAATGGTTCATGATAACGTTCCTGTAATTGGCAGGGCTGTGACTGCAACATTTTCTCCGTCGCGCCCCGACCTTGAAAAAAATATAAAAGAGAGGGGATGGAAAAATGGATTTACCGGTGCTACAAATGCATGGCCTATACAATTACTACAAAAAGGTGATGTCTATGTAGCCTCCTGTTTCGGCAAGATAGATGGTGGCACCATGATTGGGGACAACCTTGGTACTTCAATTTTCAATAAAACAGGTAACGGAGTGATTTTTGACGCCTCAGCCCGCGACCTGCAGGGGCTTTCAGGCATTGAAGGGTTTAATGCATATGTCCGCGATTTTCATCCTTCCTTCCTTAAAGATGTCGTTCTCACAGGGCTGAATACCCCGACACGGATTGGCGCAGCTATTGTTTTACCCGGAGACCTTGTAATTTCAGAAAAAGAAGGGGTTCTTTTCATTCCGGCCCACATGGCTGAAAAAGTTATAGCAACCGCTGAATTTATTTCTATCCGTGATAAATACAGCAAAACAGTACTTAAAGAAGGTAAATATACAGCAGGTCAGATAGATGCAGAATGGAGCAATGAGATAAGGGAGGATTTTCTGAAATGGCTCTCAAAAAACCCCTCATTGGGTAAAATAACCAGAGCAGAGCTTGATGAGTTTATGAAAAAAAGAACCTGGTAGCTTCTTTGATAATTCTTTGGCGATCCTGCTAAACATAAACCGAATATAATTGTTAATGTATGTGTTGACTCCTGCTGGTTTCAACACATTTTTTATATTAAAATATATGGAAATTACTTTTGAAGGAGGTAAAGTTGTAACTGCTCTTTATAACGGACATGCTATAAGAACAGATCAGCCTCTTGACAATGGCGGTTCAAACTCCGCGCCGGCTCCTTTTGATCTCTACCTCGCCTCAATAGCTACCTGTGCAGGTATTTATGTCAAATCATTCTGCGATAAAAGGGGTATCCCAACAGATAAGATAAAAGTATTTCAGAATGTTGTATGGGATGAAGCAACTGACTTGCCCGGGGAAATAACTATTGAGATAAATCTTCCCTCAGATTTCCCCGAAAAATACAGGGAATCTGTTATTAACGCCGCTGAATTATGCAAGGTGAAAAAGTCAATTGCAAAACCACCTCAATTTAAAATAATAACTTCATAAACATTCTTATACTATGAAAATAGCAGTTCCTGTAGCAAATGACAACCAGATTGTTGATCATTATGGACATTGTGAATCCTATAATGTTTTCACTATCTCAGATAATAAGGAGATTGAGGAAATTAAGGAGATTAAGAAGGATGGATCATCTGAGGGATGCGGATGCAAATCTGATATCAGCTCCAGGCTGTCAGAAGATGGCGTAAAAGTAATGCTTGCAGCCGGAATTGGCGAAGGAGCTGTAAATGCATTAAATAATTATGGAATCTCTGTAATAAGAGGCTTGTCAGGAGATGCAACGGAAGTTATAAAACTCTATCTTAATGGATCCGTATTAGACAAAGGCAGCAGTTGCAGCAAACATCAGGCTCCTAAAGAGCTCAAACTTAATGTACAATATCATAATCACGATAATGGACATGATCATAAATACGGCCATTCATGTGGCTGCAATTAAATATTTAAAATAAAAAGCCGGCTTCAACCGGCTTTTCTTTTACTCTTTCTTCCTTGTATCTAATCCAAAAGGAAGATACAAAGGACAAAAACTAAGAAAACTTGTCACAACGAATATTGCTGATAAAGCAAGCAATATTATTGCAATGGTTCCTGAAATAATATTGGTCAGCCAAAGCACAACCACAACAACAGCTATCAGTATCCTGATCACCTTGTCAATAGTACCCATGTTCTTTTTCATCATAATATAATTTTGATTTTAAAGGTATGATGGAACCACACCTGATTGAAAATTATATTTCAATCGTGTTTAGCTTCGCTGAGCTCGCAAGCTCGGTTGTGATTGTTGTCAATCATGTGGGTTTCATAATTTGTATTTATTAGTAAAAATCCTCTAATCGAGCTCTTTGGTAATTGCCATTGCAGCTATTGTCCCATCACCTACCGCTGTTGTTATCTGCCTGTATTTTTTACTTATTACATCACCAACAGCATAAACGCCCGGCATACTGGTCCTCATTTCATCATCAGTTTTAATGTATCCCCACTGATCGAGATCCAGTTTGTCCCTGAAAAGACCGATATTGGGTTTCATGCCGATAAAAATAAAGACTCCATCGCTAAACAGTTTCTGACGTACTTTTGTTCTGACATTTTCGATTTCTGTTATTATTTTATCTCCCTCACGTGTAAATGACCTTGGTTCATTTTCAAACAGAATATTTATTTTAGGATTTTTAAAGATCTTATCCTGAGCCTTTTTGTTTGCAGTAAGCTTATCGAACTGATGAATAATTGTGAGTTTTGAAGCAAAACGTGTAAGATAGTCTGATTCCTCCACTGCTGAATTGCCTCCTCCTATAACCACCACCTCCTTACCATCCATATATTTACCGTCACATGTAGCACAGTAAGATATGCCCTTGCCCTTCAGCTCTTTTTCACCCGGAGCTCCGGTAAGATTAGGCGCTGTCCCTGTTCCTATAATAATTTTTTTAGCCTTAACAGTCTCATATTCATCAATTAATACCTCTTTCTTTTCGAGGTCAACACTGGTTATGTCAACAGCAACCTTATAAACAGTTCCGCACATCCTGGTCTGCTCACTCATATTATGCGACAGCATATAGCCTGCCTGTGGTTCAATGAATCCCGGGTAATTTGATACTTCATGTGTTGTTGATACATGTCCCCCGGGCAGCGACGGATCAATAAGTACTGTATTTATCTTGGCCTGACAAAGATAAAGACCTGCAGTAAGTCCTCCGGGACCAGCTCCGAGAATGATGACATCAAACTCCGAGACAGTTGGTTTAATCATTGATTTAATTTCACTTACCCTTTCAGCAGGAAGCATGCTGTCGAGATTGTGGATAATCTCACTTCGCTTAATGCCGCCTCCTAACCTGCCTGCAACCTCTTTTCCTTTATCAAAAAACAGGAGTGTAGGTGATGATTTAACCCCAAGCTTATCAGCCAGTTCACGACTTTGCTGTCTGAATATTTTAAGGAATTTAATATCCTTGCCATATAAACCGGCAAGATTTTCAAATTTTGATGCCAGAGCTTCACACGGAGGACATTCAGTGGAATAAAAATCCAGGATGACCTTTCCTCCGTTAATAACTTCCGATTCAAATTCTAATGCATTAATCTCTTTCATAATAAATACGTTATTAGAAATCAAATTTATTCTTTTATTTTAAGAAATCTTTATTATCCGGCTATAAGGGATCTTCACTTAAATATGAAGCAAAACCCAATTCCAGAAGCTCCTTTGCCGGCCGACAGTCAGTTGAACATACCGTCCCGGTTCTATTCTTGGCAACAGAGCCACAACCTCCTCCGCAGGCGAGCTGAACAGAACATGTCCTGCATTCTTTAATGGATGTAACGTCTCTTCCTTCCCATTCCTGCACCATATCTTCCTTCAGGCTGACCTCCGGGAAAAAAGTACCCAGTGACTCATCTCTTTTTCCGACCGTTGCAGTACAGGAATAAATATTCCCGGTATAATCAAACGCCCACTCCGTTTTACAGGCAGGACAGGAATCGAAAAGAGGATCAGGCAGTTCGCCATTTTCCCAGAGAAATTTGGATACGGAATATGCAGGTTTATAGAATTCAGTAATATGCTGATTGTCCTGAATTAGTTTATATAAATTCTCATATAGAGAAATCCTGTCGAAAAGTTTATCCGGGGCCGACTGACAATGATGAAGTTCATAGTTTCTTCCTATCTGTGTCTTGAAGAGAGGATTACTGGTCCATCCCTTTTCAATGGCAAAGTTTGCCAATTCAGGAAGATTCTGTATATTTTCCTTGTCGACGACTATCCTGAGGTTAATGTCAATCCTTCTTTCAAGACAGGCATCAATTCCGTTTACTATTTTATCAAATGTTTCTCCACCTCCTTTTAGAAACCGCCTTGAATTGTGAACCGGTCCTGTACCATCAAGTGTCACCTGTACCTCTCTTACCCTGCCTTTTTCAAGGATATCACAGTATTCTTCAAGAAAATAGCCATTTGTAACAAAGCTTAGCTCCAGCTCTGATTCATTTGCTTTGGAAATTATATATGAAATGAATTTTCTTTGTCTGGGGCTCCCCAGAAGAGGTTCACCGCCAAAAACAGTTATATATTTTTTCCTGTTGGAAAATTTTCTTTTTACATAACTAAAGAAAGCATCAATTATCTCATTACTCAGCTCAAGATGTGGATTGTTGTACTGATCCTGGTAGCAATATGTGCATGCGAAGTTGCAACTGTAATTAGTTACAAAGAATATCTGTATCTCATCATTTTCGCGGGAATCTATGAAGTCTAAATAACGGCTGCGATAAAGGCGTTCCTCTTCAGGTTCATCTGCCAGATATCCTTTTTCAGACATCTCATCAGCAAATTCACCAGTCTCAGCCTTTAAACCAGTTCTGAGGGCCTCGACCTTTTTTGCTTCTTCACGACTCAGAATATCAGCATTTCCTGTTAGAAGGTTAATGATGAAATGATTTTCCGAATCCCTGATCTTAGAAAAAATATTGTACCTTGAGTAAATCATTCATTGTTAATCGTGACAACCGGCAACTGTCCTAGATGTTTTGGCACAGCACTGTGCAACTTTCACATTACTCTTCTTTACTTTCTTTTTGATTACGCTTTTCATATCAACTCTTTATTTTACAAGAAGTATCTCATTTATTGCTTTTACCAGACTAGCCTTTGGCAATGCTCCCATTGATAACCGGGGCTGCCCTTCTGCAGGTATGAATAACAAAGTGGGTAAACCGGTTATCCCTATACTCTGCGACAAAGCCTTTTCTTTTTCAGTATCTACCTTATATACAACAATCTTGCCTGCATATTCCTTTGCTACCTCATCAACCAGTGGTGAAAGCTGGCGACATGGAGCACACCAGTCTGCATAGAAGTCGATTATAGCAGGCATATTCCCTTCATATTTCCATTCCTTATTGTCTTCATAATTGAAAACCAGCTTCTTGAATGAATCGTTAGTGAGCATAATAACTGCACTTTCACCGCTTCCTTTCGAAGGTACTGAAGCCGGATTTTCCGACTTACAATTTATAAAAAAGAGCGAAGAAATCATTATAGAAAACAGAACTTTCTTTTTCATCTCAAAATCATTTTTAATTCTAATTATCATTGCTTTTGCAATTGCACGACGATTTAATACCTGCAATTGTCCAGCTTGAAACCATTATTTTCTCTTTTGTATATGGCTGCGATTCTTCTAATATCGTAATATTACTGAATCCAGCCAGTTTCAGTTGCTCCAGATATTCATTTCGGGTAACTGAACCAGCCCAGCATTCCGATACAGCTACAGGATCATTCCGGTATTCTTCCGGCACGGGTTCGGAAGAATAAATATCGCTTACCACAAACCTTCCTCCCTTTTTAAGTATCCTGAAGATCTCGTTCCAGACTGCCTGCTTATCCGATGCATGGTTTATTGTGCAGTTTGAAATCACAAGGTCGGCTGTCTTGTCTTCGATACTTATCTGCTCAAGCGGACTCTGGATAAATTTAACGTTTTTTATCCCGAGACGTTCAGCAGTTACAACAGCCTTTCTGATCATCCCGTCGGAGATATCTATGCCATAAACGAACCCTTTTTCACCAACTTTTTCAGAAAGCCTCATAACATCCGTTCCCCTTCCGCTTCCTAAATCAACACATACTTCACCGGTCACCGGCTCGGAATAATTTATTGCACCTCCGCATGAAAGGCAGCAGGATGATTCTGCCAGTTCGCTGTACCTGATATTTATCTCTTTGTGTTCCATTACTAACATTTCCTTCCGATTCTGGAACAAGGGCTGCTGGTAACCCAAAATCCCATAAATGTTGCCAGCAGTATTGTTCTCCATCCATCAGAAGTAATAATAAAAGTATCGCCGTTGAATTCAACAAAATAATAATAAAGAAATCCTGCAATAAATCCTGCAGAAATTCCCAGGAATGGTCTCCAGAAATACCAGGTTGTAAAGAATTCCTTTACAGTTTTTGGTCTGGGTGATATTTTACAGTTATTTTCCAATGCTCGTTTAAAAAACAGCGCAAAGATAATATGAAATTTTTAAATCGCAATGATATCACTTAAATCTTTTTATTATCACCATTTTTTTTTGTATTTTTGTATTATTATTCCATTGCCCATGGGTGCCATCTTTAAAAAAGAACTTAGTGCTGAACAACTTGAACTTTTATTCAGTAGTGACGACGAGTGCTACAAATTTCTTGCAGATGTTAAATGGGAACATGGTTTTATATGCAGGAAATGCGGCAACAATAACCATTGTTCTGGCAAGACTCCTTATTCAAGGCGCTGCACAAAATGCAAAACAGAAGAATCTGCAGCTGCCGGAACAATATTCCACAACTGTAAATTTCCTGTTCACAAGGCGTTTTATATTGCCTATAATGTATGCAAGCGAAAGCAAGATCTTTCATCATATGAACTTGCCAGACGCCTGTCGCTCAGACAAATGACATGCTGGAATTTCAAGACTAGAATCAGGAATGCCATCAGTCAGTTTGATACTCTCACGGATGTTGAAAAATCATCAATCCGGAAGATCCTGTCTTAATATTATGGACTTATAATTCCGGATCCTGCTTAATATACTTATCTTATAAGTTAGATATTTCACAACACCTTGTTCACTATTCCCAATGTATCATTAGATGCCTCTTTCATTACAGCCGCAATGTTGGCAGGAAGATCTGCAGATATCTTTTCAATATTGATGAGACTGACATATGTTTTCCCATCCCCTTTCTCATAAACAGAAATACGGCAGGGCATCATTACAGAAATGATACGCTCATCATTAAGCTCGAGCATTTTCGCTGAATACTTTGGTTTGCAAATCTCAATCACTTTTACAGGTTTGACATTGGTGCCTGATTTTGCAAGCGATTGCTGCAGATCATGGATAAAAGGAACCTTCCATCCATAATTTTCAGCTTCTTCTGTCAGCTTTTGAATGGTTTCATCAAAACTGAATTTACTTTTCTGTTCAATTACAATCTGTGTTGTTTCCATAATTGGTACTATACTAAATACATATTAATCATCTGCTCCATCATCTCTTGTTTTCCGCTTGTTATTAGAGGTTCGCCCATCTCAGCTGCAATAGTACTAAGCATCTCCAGGGTAAGCTTCCCCTTTTCGAACTCTTTTCCCTTTCCTTTATCAAATGATGCATATCTTTTCTTTCTTATGTTCAGGTAATCACTTTCCTTAAGAATCCCGTCAGCAACAAGAAGTCCTTTGGCAAAAGTATCCATACCGCTTATATGGGCTATAAAGAGATCTTCGATATCAGTAGAGTTACGTCTTATCTTGGCATCGAAATTAATACCACCGTTAGTAAATCCCCCCATCTGAAGTATTACCATCATAGCTTCAGCTATCTCATAAATATTTGTTGGGAACTCATCTGTATCCCACCCATTCTGGTAATCCCCTTTATTTGCATCTATGCTTCCCAGCATACCTGCGTCTGCTGCTACTGTGAGCTCATGCTGGAAGCTGTGACCAGCCAGAGTGGCATGGTTGGTCTCAATATTAAGTTTAAAATCCTTATCAAGTCCATGCTGCCTGAGGAATCCGATAATTGTTGCAGAATCATAATCATATTGATGCTTGGAAGGCTCCATTGGTTTGGGTTCAATGAGGAATGTACCCTTGAATCCTATCTTCCTTCCATAGTCACGGGCAAGAGAAAGCATCATGCCCATATGATCAAGTTCCCTCTTCAGATCGGTATTGTGAAGACTCATATATCCTTCACGGCCGCCCCAGAAAACATAATTGACACCTCCAAGTGCTACTGTGGCAGCTATCGCATTCTTCAACTGTACCGCAACATTTGCAACGACAGCAAAATCAGGATTTGTAGCTGCTCCGTTCATATAACGTGGATGGGAAAAGAGATTGGCTGTACCCCACAGGAGCTTTACTCCAGTCTGTTCCTGCATTTTCTTCATTAAGGGGATCATCTTTTCAAGCTTTTTCTCTATTTCAAAAACTGATCCCTCTCCTCCAACAATATCAGTATCGTGAAAACAATAATATTCTGCGCCCAGCTTTGTAATAAATTCAAAAGCAGCATCAAGACGCTGTTTTATCTTATCATCACCCTTTGCATCCTTCCATGGATATATCCTTGTAGCATTACCAAAAGGATCGGTGCCATCACCACAAAATGAATGCCAGTAGGCAATTGCAAAACGAAGATGATCCTTCATCTTTTTACCCGATACCACCTGATCAGGGTTATACCATCTGAATGCAAGTGGATTTTTTGATTTATTACCCTCATATTTAATTTTCCCTATTCCGGGGTAAGCCTCCTTTTTTCCTTTATATATCATAAGTTTTAAATTTATATTAAATACTTTAACTAATTATAAGTATGACTATTGCAAATTATAAATAATAATCTGCAAATCGCTTGAAAATCAATGGAAGTTTATATATGATTCCTAATACTCATTAATTATAATATCTCTCCCAGACATTTTTTCCACTTTTCATAAGCCTTCTCATATTCAGGCAGCTTTTCATTATCAGGCTCAGTAACTCCAACTGAATCAAGGCCGTTAAATGCTTCCTTGTCAGTCTTATAAAAGCCACACCCGATCCCTGCTCCACGGGCTGCCCCTATCGACCCGTCAGTGTTGTACAGATGAATAACGCTACCTGTTATTGTTGAAAGAGCCTCCCTGAATACTTTGCTCAGGAACATATTTGCCTCTCCTGCCCTGATAATCTGAGGATCGATCCCTGTCTCTTTCATAATCTCCAGTCCATATCTGAATGAAAAGGCAATTCCTTCCTGTGCTGCCCTGTACAGGTGCCCGGTAGTATGCCTGTTGAAATCAAGTCCTGAAATATGTGACCCTGCTTCCATGTTCTCAAGCATCCTTTCGGCTCCGTTTCCAAATGGAAGAATCGAAATACCTTCTGAGCCTGGGGAGACCTGTTCAGCCATGGCATTCATTTCATTGTAAGAAAGGCTTCCTCCTGTTGTCCTTCTCAGCCATGAATTGAGTATCCCTGTTCCATTTATACATAGAAGGACTCCCAGCCTTTCATTTGTCAGAGAATGGTTTACATGCAGAAAGGTGTTTACCCTTGAATGATCATCGTATCTTTTAATATCGGTAACCCCATATATAACACCTGAGGTACCTGCAGTAGCAGCAACCTCTCCCGGATTCAGCACATTCAGTGACAAAGCATTGTTTGGCTGATCTCCTGCCCTGTATGACACCGGAATACCTTCAGGCAAACCCAGCTCAGACGCTACAGAATCACGAAGCTTTCCCTGAACCGAAAATGAGGAACCGGCATCCGGAAGTAGTGTTGCATCAAATCCATAATGGTCCATCAGACCCCGCGAAACAGCATTTTCTGCATAATCCCAGAAAATACCCTCCGAAAGGCCTGTATATGTTGTGTTTATCTCACCTGTCATTCGCATGGCAGCATAGTCGCCAGGCAGTAATATTTTGTAAATCTTCCCGAACAGTTCAGGCTCATTTTCTTTAACCCAGGCAAGTTTTGAGGCTGTGAAGTTACCTGGTGAATTGAGCAGATGTGAAAGACAATAATCCCTTCCCAGAGAGATCATCGCAATTTCACCATAACCAACTGCCCTGCTGTCGCACCAGATAATTGAGGGCCGTAAAACTTTATTACTTCTGTCAATAATAACAAGCCCGTGCATCTGGTAAGAGATTCCTATTGCTCCTATTCCTGAGGCTTTACTGCCAAGCCTGGCTGTACATGATAAGATAGCTTTTTTAAGGTTTTCCCACCATACTTCAGTATCCTGTTCGGCCCATCCGGGATTAAGGGCAATAATTTTCATTTCGTCATCAGGTGAGTAAGCAGTAGCAAGACATCTGCCCGTTTCACCATCAATGACAGAAGCTTTCACTGAAGAGCTTCCCAAATCTATTCCTAAAAGAAGCATAGGCCGAAAATTATTTTTAAATTCAACTCTGTGGACTCTGTGTCTACTCTGTGTCCCAATAGCTATCGGGACTTTGTGTTAGTTCTTAAAATCCGTTACCAGGATTTATGCCTAGCTTGCACATGGACCCACAGAGATCAAATATACAAAATAAGCATCAGTAGATTGAATATGTCAGTTCATAAAATTTATGTATATTCCCAAATCCAAAATTATTAATCTATCTTCCAGACATGAACAGATCATTACTGTCGAGAAGAAAGTTCATCGACAAATCAGTGAAGGCCTCAATTTTAACATCTGCTGCATTAAGCGGTTTCCCTACAATTGTGCCATCAACCGTCTTTGGGAAAAATGCTCCAAGTGAAAAGATCCACATCGGTCAGATAGGATTCGGAAGGATTGCATATACTCACGATTTGCCTGAAACATTGAAATACGATGCAGCCCGGGTTGTGGCACTTGCTGATCTTGACTCAAACAGGGTAACCCAGGGTAAAAAGTATATCGAAAGTTTTTATGCAAAGAAAAGCGGTAAATCAAATTATGTTAACGCAAAAATCTACGATGATTACAGGAAGTTATTGCAGGATCCTGGTATTGATGCAGTTATAATTTCGACACCGGACCACTGGCATGCCCAGCCTGCAATAGAGGCAGCTCTTGCAGGAAAGGATATCTATCTTCAGAAACCAACTTCACTCACAATAAAAGAGGGAAGGTTGCTCAGTGATATAGTCAGGAAGAAACAGGTTATTTTACAGGTAGGTACTCAGCAGCGTTCAATGCCTCAGTTCAGGATTGCTGCCGAACTCGTCAGGAATGGAAGGATAGGAAAACTGCATACTGTTAAGATCGGGCTTCCGGGAGATCCGGCGGGACCGGAGGCTCCTGAGATGTCTGTCCCTAAAAACCTGAATTATGATATGTGGCTGGGCTCAACTGAGAATGTCTTTTATACAGAAATGCGTGTACACCCTCAAAATAGCCTGACCGACAGACCAGGATGGCTCAGATGCGAACAGTTTGGTGCAGGCATGATAACAGGATGGGGTCAGCACCATTTTGATTCCGCAGCCTGGGGAATGAATACCGAGTTAACAGGCCCTGTTTCAATAGAGGCTGTTGCTCAGTTCCCTAAATCAGGGCTATGGGATGTACATGGTGATTTCATGTCAAAAGCTGAATATAGTAACGGAGTGACCATGCTTACATCAGGAGGTTACCCAAATGGTGTGATGTATGAAGGTACTGAAGGATGGATATTTGTAACCAGAGGTTCATATACAGCATCTCCGTCGGATCCAGTGGCGAAAACAGAGAGCAGCAAAGCGCTTGATGCAAGCGACCCGAAGATACTTACTTCAAAGATTAGTGAAAATGAGATTCACCTTTATGTAAGCGAGGAACAACATGGGAACTGGCTTGATTGCATTAAATCCAGAAAAGAACCTATTTCGCCTGTGGAGAAGGGACACAGGGCATGTACAATCTGCCTGGTAACTCATATATCAATGAAGCTTGGCAGAAAACTCTTATGGGATCCGGACAAAGAGCTTTTCACAAATGACAGCGAGGCTAATAACATGCTTTCGCGACCACAGAGAGCACCATACGGGACTGACTACCTAAAATTGTAAACCAGATGAACAGAAGATTGAGAACAGCAATTTTGCTTATCAGTGTCTTAACAAGTGTTAACCCTTTAGCAGCTGCCAGGATTACTGCTGAAAAGGTGGGATCAAAGATTAATGTCACAATTGACAATAAGTTTTTTACAAGTTACATTTTCTCAGATGACGAAAAATACCCCTTCTTTTATCCTGTTAATGGTCCGTTGACAGGTAGTTCAGTTACTTCGATTCGTAATGGGGAATACCCTCACCACAGCTCACTCTTCTTTGGGTGCGACCTGGTAAATGGCGGCAACTGGTGGCAGGAAGGTCTTGACAGGGGCCGGATAATCTCTGTCAATGCACAGATTATCAAACAGGGTGGGGATACGGTTTTCATTACTGATGAATGCATATGGATCCGGCCCGGAGCAATATCCCCTCTTAAAGACAACCGCGTCATTACTATAACATCACCCTCACCTGACAAAATCCTGATTGACTTTGACATTTCTCTTGAGATGCTGACAGATGTAACTATATTAAAAAACAACCATTCCCTTTTCAGCGTACGGACGGCTGCTGATCTGTCGGTAAAATACGGAGGTACAATGGTAAATGCCGAAGATATGAGAAGTGAAAAAGAGACATTTGGCAAAAAATCTGCATGGATTGATTATTACGGTAAAAGAGGAAATAACACTGAAGGAATTGCCATTTTGCAGCATCCTTCAAATCCCTGGTATCCGGCTCCATGGTTTACCCGCGATTATGGATTCATGTCACCTACCCCGATGTACTGGCCTGAAAACGGCAGAGATATATCCTTTAAAAAAGATACGGTTCTTAACCTTCGCTATCGTGTAGTGATACATTCAGGCGATCATAAGGAAGCCGGAATAGCCGGTGAATTTGAAAAGTACAAAGCCGTACGGTGAATACTTCTAATCCTGGATCCTTTTATACCTTTTTAGTTACTGAGTCGGTAACCGTCTGTTGATGGAGTAAATTCAACAGAATGGCTTATCCCTTTCGTTTTAAAAGAAACCGACAGGTTCCCGGATTTTTCCAGTTTCATTTGTCTGGAATCAGCTATCTGACTTGCTTCTTCTGAGCTTTCTACAGGAAGAATAACAGTAGCCACAAAGGTTTTTTCATTCTTAGCTTTCAGTTCAGTATCAAAATAATCAATCCAGAAAAAAGCTTTGGTGGCATTTATGAACTGGGTAGCATGTTTTCCAGGGATAATATTAAAATCCTGCACTGCAACCGGGATCAAAGCCATTTTACCCTTTCCATTATCAAGGATAGCATATTTTTCTTTTATGTCGAAACTGACGCCTGGATGAAAACGTATCTCAATACCTGCTCCTGGTGCACTCTTTATTTCATCAAGGATTAATGTTATTTCAGGTTTCTCAAATATAATATGCCTCCTCCAGCCTTTAAGTTCATTTCCCGGATAGGCTTTTGAGGGGTCCATAAGTACATAATCACGATTTACGGATGTCTTAAATTCCAGTACTTTCCCGCCCACTTCATAATTCCATGGCTGCTTCCTCATCTTCCCAGGAATTTGTTTTTCATTATTTACAAAAATAACGTTGTGTCCAATACTCGAAGCATTAGGATAATCCCAGCGGGCGTCATCAAAATATTTCTCATCATAGCCTCCCTGATTTCCCATATCCTCTATAAAATAGTCGTTCTGCCAGTAGATAATAAAGTGGCCTATATCGAAATGACCGTGATGGGGGTCATTGTTCATGCCGGCTTTCCCGGCAACAAGCACTTTGGCAGGATCTTTAAAATCACTGCGTAGTACCCACCAGTCAATTGTACGGAAATGTTTTGATGGATTTATCGGTGCTGCAGGTTTAATATCTGATTCTGGCCATATTATGTCGAATATATTGTTTCGAATTCCAAAAAATTCACTTGAATACCAGGCAGCCTCCCTGTTCTTTGTCTCAGAAGCAAGTTTGTTTATCAGGTAGGTACTTCCAATCAGGCTGCCACCACCGGAATCCTCAAAACTTATGGATTTATTTCCGGGAAGTGATATATAGAGAGGAAATGTTGCAGGATTATTTTTCAGCCGTTCATTTTCAAACAGGTTATATTTCGCACCGGTCATTCGTTTAAGCGCATCAGCAAAAAATGTGGAAGTAAAAACACCATAATTCCAGTAACCACCTCCCTCCTGCCAGCCACCGTCTTCTCCAAGTTCATTAAACATGCTGTTTATACGGTTATACGATTCAGCAACAATATCAGTGAGCTGAGGGTTCTCTGTAAGCAGAGCCAGCCCTGTCAGTCCAATTCCGGAGTTACATACCCCGCACCAGTTACAACGGTATGCTGTGGCCCACCAGTGGAATTCATAATTACCACGGACACGAGTCACAACCTTTTCAAGTAACGCACCCCTTATCCGGTCCCTTTGTGCCTGATTAAGTGCCGGGTAAAGCCAGTCATAAACCGCTGCCATCATTCTTGCAGCATCACCATTATAATGATCGAAGTTGAAATTTACCTGGTCATCAGGTACATTCCATGGCATAATCCGCGAATAAATGACAGGAAATTCGTGAGCACGTTGTGTCCATGTTGTAAGATCGCAAAATGCATCAGCAAAATCAAAGGCCTTATCCGCATATTTCCTGTCTCCTGTCATCTGGTAGAGAAAAGACAGATAATAAGCATTGTCAACATTGTTACTGTAGTATCTTGAGTATTTCCCGTCCCTGTCCTGTTCAGACCATCCGGCTCTGGTATTTTTTCCCTGCACCGGGATATTTCTCTCTACCGGCATTGCAAGCCACATTTTAGCCTGCGCCTCCAGTTTCCTGAATATGTCGTTACATTCCTGATCAATTTTGATCCGGTTAATAAGTTCAGGCTTTTCCTTATCAGAAAAGTAGAGATAAGGATGTTTAAGAGAGGGAATATCAATCGCCTTGTCGATGTCAGTTTTACTTACCTGTGCTGATACCGGTACTGAAATTAAGACAAGTATCAGCAATAAACCTTGATATTTAAGTTTTTGATGCATATAACTTTGAATTTAAATTTATGTTATAAAACATATTTAGGTCTTAATTTTGAAGAACAATATATAATTAATCCATGGGATTGAATACCCGGTAAACCTTTCTGAATATTATCTGTTTTTACTCTCTTCTTTCTCGTTTCTGAGCCCCCTATAAGTGCAATCAGGCATATCGCAAAGGCTGCATGTGTACCTATTGTATCTGACATGTTCACCTATTCCTATGAATCCACTGGCCGATTTTACCGGAAACATCAATGCAGATTCAGTCAGAGTGATTCTGCAGAAATTATCAGGCAACAAACTGAAGAGCTTGTGTTGTTCTGCTACATTCCACCCGCAATAACCTGGGCTATATCTGTTTGTTATCTTTTGCCCTGTCAGTCCGGCAGATAATGCCAGGTCATCCTGCATCAGGTCAGCTGCAGTATCAACAATTAAACTGCCGATAATATCAAGAATGTAACCCTTCAGTGGATCTCCTGCAGCCATTACCTCCCTGCTCTTTTCACCAATTTCAGCACCTGCTGTAGAGATAAAAACTGCTATTGATTCAGATTTTTTAATCTGGTTAAAGATAATTTTTTGTATATCAAAGGTTATATTGTTGATATTTAAGGACTTGTCATCATCATCAAACTTAATATCCCTGAAGATCCTGTACTCAGACCTGATGCTGCCAATTGCAGATGCATCATTCAGTGTCTCTTCAATAAGAGCCTTAACCATTTCACGATCAGCGCCTTCATCATAACCAAGCAATTTCTCAATCTCTGAGATATTTATTCCGAGATCATTGAATGCAAACTGAAATCTCTTGTCTGTCATTTATGATTGTTAAGTAGATTATTTTCCGGCCAGTCCGCTCTCACTGACAAGTCGTTCAATGATAGCTTCCCAGCCCAGTGTCATAATATGTATCCCATGAACTCCCTGTTTCACCTTAATTTTTTCAATAAGCTCTAGTGCAATCTGAAATCCGGCTTCAGGCGCTGATTCTCCTGCCTTTTCCAGCTTGTTAAGTATTGCCGCCGGAATAGTAACACCTGGGACCTTCGTATGAAGATATTGTGCAACTTTATAACTCTTCAGTGGAGCAATGCCTATCAGAATATATACTTTATCCAGAATATTTCTTTTATACATCTGCTCGAGCCAGAGATCAAGCCTGTCAGCCTCAAAAACCAGGTTGGTTTGAAAGAACTGGGCACCTGCATTTACCTTTTTGGTATCTTTTATTACCTGAAGAACAGGATCTGAAGCAAAAGGAGATACAGCCGCACCAAGAAAAAGCTCAGGATTCTCCTTCATTTTCCTGCCGTCGAGATAAATACCCTCATCCCTCATCCTCCTGAGTATCCAGAGCATCTGGACTGAATCAATATCAATAAAATTCATCGAACCTGTAGGTGAAGGACCTACATGCGGGTTATCGCCGGAAATGCACAGCACGTTATAGATCCCCATCTCATTCAGCCCTATTACATCACCCTGCAGACCGCACCGTGTAGTATCGCGTGAGGTAATCTGCAGGACAGGTTCTGCACCCAGATCAACAGCAACCTTGCTGCAGGCAATACTCGACATTCGGGGACGTGCAGATGAGGAATCTGTAAAATTTATGGCAGTCACGAAAGGTTTCACTGCCTCTATATCTTTTTTAAGCTTTCCTGTTGCAGAACCCAGCGGAGGAGTGACTTCCGTGGCAACGACAAACTCACCGGCTTTCAGTTTCTCTGCCAGACGGGTAAGAGGTTTATTGTTTAACGGCGGGTGATATTCTGAATCTCCCTGCCACCATTCCGGTTGCCGGATAGTCTTAAATACACTGTCCCAGACTTCATTTTTTCTTTTTTTATCTTTGGCAAAAAGGCTTCCTATGAATCTGCCGGTTCCAACCTTTTTTATATGTCTCAAAACATCACCCCAGGTCTCTGTGCCAACCTTATCCCAGTCGAGAGGAGGCAGCACTTCTAGTAATATCTCCTGCCGTCCTGTTTTAAGGGCACGTTTATATATTGCATACCAGACACATTTCCTTGTTTCATCCACATAGCAGTTTTTTTCAGGAGTGATACCCCCACATGGTCCGTTTCTCATTCCTTTAGGGCATTCCATTGGGCAAATAAATGCTGTCTCCTGAAGCAGGCAGTTACCGCACATGCGACAACCAAAGATAGGACCTTTGATAAAGAGTTCTGCTTTAGCCAGTACCTTTCTGCCAAATTTTTCTTTTTTAAAAGGATAGAAAGCAGGTTGCCATCTTCGGGCCGGTTTAATACCAGACATTTTCAGAATAGGTGATTTACAAACAATTAGAAATTAAGCTTTTACTGAGCTATCTCCACATATCTCATTGCAAAATCGTCACGACCCAGTATGAGGTCAGCAGCTCGCACTGTTACGGCAATTTTTTCAGGATTTGCAATGGGACATGTAAGGCCATATAAAATCGAGAGGGTCATATGAACAGCATTCAGCACCTCCCTGTCCGGAAGACCAAATGATATATTGCTGGCTCCTTGTGTGATGTTCAAACCAAGCTTATCATGTACCAGTTTTATTGTCTCTAAAGTAACAAGGCAGGCACGCGGATCAGCGCTGACAGCCATTGCAAGAGGATCTACAACAACATCCTCCTCCTTTATCCCGGTTCTGACTGCGCGTTCAAGTATTTTTTCAGCTATTTTAAGCCTTTTTTCTGGATCATGAGTAATTCCTTCTTCATCCATTGCCAGGGCAATAATTGCCGCTCCATATTCTTTGGCGACAGGCAGAAGAGCGCTCATCGACTTCTCTTCCCCGTTAACAGAATTTATAAGGCATTTACCTTCTGCAACCTTCAGCGCAGCTTCAATAGCTTTTGGATTAGGAGAATCAAGGCATAGAGGAACATCAAATCTGGATTTAATTGCAAGCACAACCTCAGGCAGCAGTTTTACATCATCTACACCCGGGAATCCTACATTTACATCAAGCACCTCAGCATAAGCCTTTATCTGTGTATCGGCTAACTCAAGAACATATTCAAAATTACCTTCCTGCAGTGTTGTTACAAGCTTCTTTCTCCGTGTCGGATTAATACATTCCCCAATTATCACAACTGGTCCGTTGGTGTCAATAGTAACCTCACGTGCTGTTCCACGCAGAACTGTTTTCATAGGGGCCTAAATAATAACTATGATACAAGGGCCTTAAGATAGTTTACTGCTCCCTGTGGATCGGGGGAATAAAAATCTGCACCTATTTTCTGACAGTATTCCATGGTTACAGGAGCACCGCCAACCAATATTTTTGAATCTTTATGCTTTTCCTTTATGGTTGAGACAGTGTGCTTCATGTTTTCCATCGTAGTGGTGAGAAGAGCTGAAAGACCAATAACTGCACCTGGATTAGCATCAAGTGCATTCATAAATTTTTCTGTTCCTACATCTACTCCAAGATCAATAACCTCCCATCCTCCTCCCTCTATCATCATTGCAACAAGATTCTTTCCTATATCATGAAGGTCACCGGCAACCGTACCTACAATAAATTTACCTTTACGTTTAGTCTCACCAGACTGGAAAAATGGTTTAAGATGTGCCATAGCGCTGTTCATCGCCTTAGCTGCCATAAGCATCTGTGGAACATATATCTCTTTACGTGAAAACTTATCACCTACTTTTTCCATTGCCGGGACAAGTGCATTCTCAAGTATTTCATCAGGTTTCACACCTGCATCAAGCGCCTGTTTTGTAAGTTCATCTGCACCATCCTGATCCTTCATATTAGGAGGATAGGGAGATACTTTATTTATTTTACCGAATTCTACACATAAAGCTATTTTTTCAAGAGTCTCATTCATAATTTCATATTTTTAATCAGGTCAGTTACTTAAAGGATTTTTCCTATTTACTATTGATTAACATTCTCAAAATAAATAAAACTATTTTGTTTATGCTAAAATTATATAATTATTTAATATTGTTAAATTAAAATAGATTTATTGTTTAATAGTTAATTACTTTACCCTAGTTAAGTATTTTTGAATGTTAATTAAATGAAATAATATGAGAACGATTCTTACTCTTCTGTTTTCAGGTATAGTAGCGCTGGCATCAGCCCAGAATGGCTCTACCGGAATATTTAAAACCTCTGCCGATATCGGAAATCCCGCAGCAAAAGGATCTGCTGTGTATAATACTTCAGATCAGAGTTATAATTTAAAAGGCGGTGGATATAATATCTGGTTTGAGAGGGATGAATTCCACTACCTCTATAATAAGATAAAAGGAGATTTTATACTTACAGCCAATTTTGAGTTTATAGGTAAAGGAAAGATACAACACAGGAAGATTGGCTGGATGGTCAGAGAGACAGACGCTGACAAATCTGCTCATATAACAGCTACTCTGCATGGAGACGGACTGACTGTCCTTCAGTGGAGAAGATCCTACGGGGCACCTATGAGGGATCCACAGGATGAACTTTTTGCTGATTCTTCATGGTATAATATAATCCAGCTTGAGAGGTCAGGTAAAACCTTTACAATGAGAGCAGCACACACCGGAAAACCCTTTGAGGTGATAGGATCACATGAGATGCCTAATCTGCCTGAAGAGATACTGGCAGGCTTGTTTATTTGCGCCCATGATACAAATTCTGTTGAAGAGGCCAAAGTGTGGAATGTAAGGGTTGACAAACCTGTTGCCGATAATTATGATCCTGGCATGGGGGGTTATCTCGGATGCCGACTTGAGACCATGAATGTGGCAGATGGTAAAAGGATGATAATTTATGAGAAAAATGACCGTTTTGAAGCTCCCAACTGGATGCCGGATGGGAAAAAGCTACTTTTCAACATGGATGGTTCTCTTTATAAAATTCCTGTGGAAGGCGGGTCGCTTGAAAAACTGAACACCGGTTTTGCAAACAGGAACAATAATGACCATGGAATATCTTTCGACGGAAAACTTCTGGCTATAAGTCATCAAAGAGAAGGAATGCCTGGTGGTGGCTCAACAGTATACGTTCTCCCTATTGAAGGCGGGACTCCTCAGATGATAACGGAAAATACACCATCATACTGGCATGGATGGAATCCGGATAACAAGGAGGTTGTTTACGTGGCACAACGAAACGGAAAGAATATTTACAATATTTATAAAAATTCGATAAAGGGAGACAAAGAGGTGGCACTTACCAATATCAAGGCGGGTGAGCATGTTGATGGTTGCGAGTTCTCTCCTGACGGCAAATACATTTATTACAACGGCAATCATACCGGGTCAATGCAGCTATGGAGAATGAAGCCGGACGGCAAAGGAAGGGAACAGCTTACAAATGACAATTACAATAACTGGTTTCCGCATGTATCACCTGACGGAAAATGGATAGCGTTTATATCATTTACTAATACTGTTGCTCCGAACGATCACCCTTCATATAAGCGTGTTATGCTCAGATTGATGCCTGCATCAGGAGGAGAACCAAAGGTGATAGCTTACCTCTATGGCGGCCAGGGAACTATTAATGTCCCTTCATGGTCTCCTGACAGTAAGTCGATAGCTTTTGTAAGTAATTCAGGTAGATAAATAAAGGCTTCAGGCTTCAGGCATCGGGATATTAGGATTTCCTGTAGCCCATTGCCTGAAGTCTTTAGCCTGTAACTTCTTTAGGCAGATTGTATTTTCTTTAGCCTCTCACACAGATCAGCCAGACCCTCAGGTGTGTCACCCCCAGACTGTTCAATAGTTGTCCAGCCATGGTACCCTATGTCATCAAGTGCTTTCATCACAGCAGTCCAGTTTACATCACCTTCCAGCAGTTTGACGCCAAAACCGGCCCTCTTGCCCTGTTCATCAGCAATTTTCCTGCTGAATTCCTTGATATGTACTCTTGCTATGCGATTGCTGAGAATCTTAATCCATTGTTCCGGCCAGCCATAATTAAGAATATTGCCACAATCGAAATAAAAACCCACAGAGGGGCTTTTAAACTGATCGACATAGGTTGCTGCCTCCATCGGGCTAAGCAGAAAATTGTTCCAGACATTCTCGATACCGATCCTGACCTGAAGCTTTTCAGCTAATGGAAGTGCCTTCTTTATTTCCTCAGTACTTCGCAACCAGCATTCATCATAAGTCATACTCTCGGTAACACGGCCAGGAACAAGCAAAACAGCATCTGTTCCGTAAGCGCTGGCATCCTGAAGCGTTAGTTTAAGTGCAGTAAGCCCCTGTTCTCTTATTTCCGGGTCGGGATCGGAAAGCAGATATTTCCAGTGAAGTTCTCCGCAGACACTTAATACCGGCAATCCTGTAACCTCAGTTGCCTTGAGCACTTCAGCCCTGTTAAGGTGACTCATTACCTCAACGCCGTCAAATCCTGCATCCCTGGCAAATTTGAATTTCTCCATAATGGTTTTGCCAACGCCAATACTTCCCCACATTATCCCTTTTTTGAGCTCCCTTGATGCTGGCTTGATAACATTTGAAAAACCGGGCAGAGTACCGGTTGCAATCAGAGCCGACGCCATTGCAGTGCTCTTTGTAAATTCCCGTCTGTCCATCCTTTAGTGTATTAGTTTTTTCTAATCATTAGTTTTCACTCTGATTCCTATTGGGTTGGTGCAGCTCCGATAACAGGGATAACCTCAGGGATAGGTGGTACTACAGGTCCCATCGCATAAGTTTTTGGACCAAGGTAGAGATCTGAGTTCATCACTTCATCCCAGGTGACATCTTTACCTGTGTAGGCCGACATCCTTCCCATAATGGTTATTAATGTCGAATTGATCTGTGCCTCAGCATCTGAGAGATAATTACCTGTACGTATAGCAGTTACCAGGTTTATATGCTCCTGAACAAAGGGATCCTTTACTTTCCAGGTTTGATCTGCAGCACCTTCCTCCGGATATGGGTATTTCCATACCTCTTCTCCCTTTAGGTTGTATAGTGTTCCTTTTGCATTTGCAAATCCCTCTGTTCCTGTTATCAGTTGATGAGTCATATTACTGCAGCCTGTTATCTGCCTTGCAGCACAATGAGTCTGCATCCCGTTATCATATATATATTCTATGCTGAAGAAATCATACTGGTCACCGGTTATCCTGCGCTGACGGCCGCCCCATCCAATAGCCTTCACTGGATTCTCTCCGATATACCAGTTCATTACATCTATCTCATGTATGAATTGTTCGGTAATATGATCGCCAGAAAGCCAGCAGAAATTTGCCCAGTTGCGAAGCATATACTCCATATCCGACATACCTGGCTGACGTTTTATTACCCAGAGCGATCCTCCATTACGGATGATATGAGCACTGACAATCTCTCCAATTGCACCATTCATCACCCTACGCTGAGTCTCCATGAAATCTTTCTGAACCCGTCGTATCGTGCCACTTACCATGCAAATTTCTTTCTGTTTGGCTCTCTCCGCTGATACCATTACAGAACGTGCTCCCACCGGATCCACAGCTATTGGCTTCTCCATGAATATATGTTTGCCTGCTTTTACAGCCGCCTCAACATGCGCCGGTCTGAAATGAGGAGGGGTACAAAGAAGTACAATGTCCACCCCTGAATCAATGACCTTTTCATAAGCATCAAATCCCAGGAAACATTTTTCATCTGCGATTTCAACATTTTTCTGTGTTTTAAGCTCTGCCCTGCACTTATCAAGCCTGTCCTGAAAGACATCACCAAGTGCTGTGATCTGCAGGTTGGGACCAGCATTAAGAAAATTAATTGCAGCACCGGTACCTCTTCCGCCGCATCCAATAAGTCCGGCTTTGAGCAGTTTACCATCGGGAGCCTCGTTGAGAAGTGTTGGAAGCTTAATTTCTTCCTTTTTTGTGCCGGTATTTGAACACGAAGTCAATAATCCTGCAGCTCCAATAGTTCCAACAGTTGCCATTGCAGTATTTGATATAAAACTGCGACGGCTGAGATCTTTCTTATTTTCCATTTTTTGTAATGTATTTAGATATCTTAAATAGCTCTTCAACTCTTAAAAATAGGTAAAAGAGTTTGATTTAGGGAATTTTTAGTGTTTTTTTAACATCATTTAATTGCACATTGAGGAAATTTATTTAAATTAATTCTGATGAAGTGAAATTTGTAAATAATTTGCAGTGATGCGTCGGTTTTATTATCAGGTTATATCAATTATTATATTCAGTATTTTGTATCTCTACACAGCCCTGGGGGTACTGATAACACTCATATTTGCATTTTTACATCTAAGGAGACCAATAGATATTATTTCTCAGATATGGGCTAAATCGGTCTTATCTATTATAGGAAAGAAATTTAGCCTGACCGGACTGGATAACATTGAAAAAGGATCAAAGTATATCCTGCTGGCAAATCACAGCAGCCTTTTTGACATCGTAGCAATTATGTCGATCTGCCCCGGAATAACATGGTTCGGACATGAACGGCTTCTGAAAGTGCCTCTCTTCGGCAACTTACTGAAATTGAAAGGATATGTTGCCTTCAAAGAGCCAAACTACAGAAACACAAAGAATATGATAGAACAACTGGTTCTAAGGGCCAGAGACCGGACTGTGGCTATTTTCCCGGAAGGTACCAGAACACTTGACGGCAAAATAAATGAGTTTTACAGAGGATTTATTTACCTCCTCCGCAACACTGATATAAATATACTTCCGGTTACACTTAACGGTTTCTATGATCTTAAACCTAAAAACAGATCATACATTAATTTCGATGCCAGCCTCGAAATAATCATACATAAACCAATTAAGAGAGACGATCTGATTGACAAAACTGATATCGGAATCATTGAAACAGTAAAAGCTGTTATAGAATCTGCTTACACAGGGAATAATAGTGATTATTCCCGACAAACAAAAAAGGCATCAATAATCCTTTAAGCGCCAAAAATGGAAACAGAAAAAAAGAAATGGGTATTTATCATCAATCCCGTTGCAGGAAACGGATCAGCCAAATTATTGATCCCCAAACTGGAAAATATCCTTACAGTCAAAATGATTGATGCCGAAATTATATTTACCGAAAAACCCGGACATGCAACAGAACTTTCTGAAGCCTATTACAATAAAGGTGTGAACTACATTATTGGTGTTGGCGGGGATGGTACGCTTAATGAGATCGCAAGGCCTCTGATTAACAAAAAAAATATCACCCTTGGTGTTATCCCGGCCGGAACTGGTAACGATTTCATCCAGATACTGGGATTCCCAAACAGGTTTGATAATGATGCATGGGAATCATTCTTCAGAGCTGAAGAAAAGGAGATGGATGTGGGTATCTGCAATAATATCATTTTCCTCAACGGCATGGGACTTGGCTTTGATGCGGAGGTTGCAGCTGAGAATTATTCAGGATCGGGTGAAGTGAAGAAAGGGGGCAGTAACAAGTACATTTGGCATATAATCAAAACTCTTCTGTTCTTCAGGGAAAGGAAGATGATTTACGTAAATGGGGCGGAAAGAAGCGAAACTGATTGCTTTATCAATACCATTGCAAACGGAAGAAGATTTGCAGGAGGATTTTATCTTACACCCAGGGCAATTGCAGATGATGGTCTTCTCGATATCTGTATGATTAAAAGATTGTCACTTTTTGAAAGGTTTAATATCCTGTTAAAGGTTCCGAAAGGATCTCACATTACTGACAGGAGAGTAAATTATTACCAGACCCCTGCTATAAGTCTGGAATTTCCGGTGGAGGTGCCATTCCATGTTGATGGAGAGCTATATTATTCGAGAGAATTCGATGTTAAAGTTTTACCGCGGGCACTTAAAATGATTTACAATCCTGATGGAAACCACTATTTCAGACAATAGATACAGCTATACTGTTTTCTTCGACCTCGATCGAACCATTATTCCAAAGGTCAGTGGCAGGGAACTTGCTTATGTTGCAGTCAGTAATGGTCAGATAAAGCCTATTATTCTTGTCATAATATTAGTTAACTATCTATTGTATAAAATCAGGCTGCTCACACCTCAGACAATGGCAGAAAAGATGATCGGATGGACTAAGAATATACCCGGTGTTACTTTTAATGAATTATGTGCAGAAACAACTTATGTCCGGCTGATTCCTGCCATTTACAAAGATGCATTGAAAGAGATTGAATTTCACCGGGATAATAATGCCAGAATAGTATTTCTTTCCGCTTCAGTAATTCAGGTCTGCGAAAAAGTAGCAGAAAAAACCGGTGCTGACGATATTATTTGTACTGAACTTGAGATTAAAGATAACCTACTGACAGGCAAGACATCCGGCAGGCTATGCTTCGGAGAGGAAAAAGGAAAAAGACTCAGGGAGTATTGTTATAAAAATAACATAAATAACTCTGAGTCTTTCTATTATGGCGATTCAATATCTGATATCCCTGTTTTTATCCAGGTAGGGTCACCAGTATGTATAAATCCTGGTTACAGACTTAAAAAGATTGCAGAAAGGAATGGCTGGCAAACACTTAAATGGTCCGCCTAGTTGACCTCAAGCTTCTGCAATGAAGGCAATTGAGGAAATTTTGCATGTGGTTCTGTCTGATACCAGAAACATGTTGATGCAATATCCGATTTCTGAGGCAGATATCTGCCCGCCTGACGCCATCCAAGATCCTGAATAGTAACTTTCAGGTCGCTGTCAAATCTTACAGGATCAAGGATATGCCAGCGGTACAGGCCAAAGCGCTGTTGCGACTTGTATGTCCCGTCCGGACGAATAACCTGGTGAAGTCCACTATAAGGAGTACAGAATTCTGTATATTTCCCTTCCCTGTCGAAATTATAGGATCCGCAGAAATAATCTTCAGTCCCGGTGCCACAAATAGTAGGAAACTGTTTATCTCCATCAAGAAAGAATTTGATTTCCCCTTCTCCCCACCAACCGTTATTATTGACTCCCCATGCAAGGTATACACCAACATAATGACCTTTCCCTTTCACACCGTCAATAATTGTATAGTCTGAAGTTTCATTGGTATTCTGCCGTCTCCACTGAATATGCAGGTAACCGGCATCGGCAGGGACATCGGTAAGTGTATAATCGATCTGGTAATAGAGAGTCATTGGATCGGTATCGTTAATATTCTCCATAGTTATTTTGCATTTCTTCCGGAAAGGCATTGCCCAGTATGAATTGAACGCACTTCCTGGATTAACACAGACAGCAGAAGAAACAAGCGGCGCATAGACATTCCATCCCATTCCAAAAAAATCACCCACAGGGCATTCGACAGACGGTTCTGTTTCTCCATCCCAGTATATGCGGATTATTGAGAATCTCCAGTTGCCGGTTGGCGTCATCCAGATATGCTGTATGGCTCCTGGTCCGTCGATTTCAGCCATGGTAAAGGTCTCTCCTGCCTTTATCCTCACATAAGGATTCACTTTCCATCCCTTACCAAGATCCCTTGCAGCCCATGATGCATTGGCAGTGTTGGGCTTATCCTTGTCAGCCGGATCAGCCATCCCTCCTTTGCCTTTCTCCCCGGTGAAATTCTCGGGACTTATTGACCTTGTTTTAGCATCAGACAACCTGTAGAGGTTTCCCATGTTCATCTCCAGACCGTTAAATTTCGACTGTGCCGTTAAAAGAAGCGGCAATAGTAAAATCATTATTCCTGTTGATAATAGCTTTTTCATATTACTGGTTTTTATAGAATGACTTATAATTAATTAAAACTAAACAAATAAAATGACAATAAAAAAGGGGCCTTAACGAGCCCCTTAAATACCTTTAGATAAATCCGCTAGAAGATGTATCTGATAGAGATAGCACCACTGGCAGGTTTGAAGCCTTCATTACCAATAATATTGAAATAAGGATTCCAGTCAAGCCCAATATTTATTGGTGCTTCAGTAAAACTATATTCAATGCCTATTACTCCATCCGGACCAAGGACAAAATCATGAATGTCAGCTTCATCATAAGAACCTACATGTGCGCCAAAACCAAAATACCATCTAAGGTTATCAACATCAAAAGCTTTGTTGTGTATCTCATATAAACCCGTCACATTAAAACCATGCTGATATGCATACAGAAATCCTTCAAATGCATTTTTCTGACTTACAAAATGCTTTACTGTAAGACCCCAGGCTGTTCCTCCTCTCAGTCCAACTCCGGTATTATAGTCCTGGGCATTAATTGCAATCGCCATTGCTGAAAACAGAATAAATGTAAATAGTAGCCTTCTCATTATTTTAACGTTTTAAATTAAGCTGCAAATTTAAAAAAAAATCCACATAGAATTAAATAGACACTCCACCTTGTCAATTCACATTTGTAATATATTATTAATTTGTTAGTTTTGAGACGGCAATTGTCAATCCTAAATCATACTTGCTAAAATTAATTAGCCATGAAAAACCTTATTATTCTGATCATTACAATGACACTTATTTCTTCATGCAACAATCCTGCAGACAAAAAGATAGTATATCCCGTTTCGAAAAAAGGGGATGTTGTTGATAACTATTTCGGAACAGAAGTCCCCGACCCCTACCGATGGATGGAAGATGACAGGTCGGAGGAGACAGCTTCATGGGTTGCTGAACAGAATAAATTGACTTTCGGGTATCTTGAAACAATTCCATTCAGGGGAGAGATTAAAAATCGACTCGAAAAAATGTGGAACTATGAGAAGTTCACATCACCTTACAGGAAAGGAGAATACACATACTATTCCCGCAATGACGGGTTGCAGAACCAGTATGTTCTATACAGGCAGAAAGGTAGTGAAGAACCGGAGGTCTTTCTTGACCCCAATAAGTTCTCAGCTGACGGAACCACTTCCCTGGGCGAAATTGAGTTCAGTAAAGACGGAAGTATTGTATCCTACTCTGTTTCTGAGGGAGGTTCTGACTGGAGAAAAGTAATAGTTTTGGATACAAAGACCAGGGAAATAATCGGAGATACTATAATTGATGTCAAATTCAGCGGTCTCTCCTGGCAGGGCAATGAGGGATTCTATTACTCCAGCTACGATAAACCGGAAGGCTCAGAACTCACTGCAAAAACTGACCATCACAAGCTTTATTTTCATAAGCTTGGTACACCGCAAAGCGATGATAAAGTAGTATTTGGCGCCGACATAAAGAGAAGGTATGTCGGTGGGGGTGTAACTGAAGATGGACGATACCTTGTAGTAACCGCTGCTATCTCCACAACTGGCAATGAGCTTTATATCAAAGATTTATCTAAAAAAAACAGTAAGTTTATAACTGTTGTCGGTAGTTTTGAAAATGACCACACAGTTATCGACAATGAAGGAAGCAAACTATTCATTATGACGAACCTGAATGCTCCCAACACAAAAATAGTAATAGTTGATGCGTCAAATCCGGGCATTGAAAACTGGAAAGACCTGATCCCTGAAACTGAGAATGTTCTTGTTCCTTCAACAGGAGCAGGCTTCATCTTTGCAGAATATATGATAGATGCTATATCGAAAGTACTTCAATATGATATGAAAGGCAAACTTGTCAGGGAGATTACCTTACCGGGTGCCGGCACCGCATCAGGTTTCGGAGCCAGAAAGATTGACAGGGAGGTATATTATTCATTTACAAATTATATAACACCATCTACAATTTACAGGCTTGATCCGGCCACAGGCACCTCTGAAGTTTTTAAGAAACCTGCTGTGGATTTCAATGGTGACAATTTTGAATCAAAACAGGTGTTCTACAATAATGTCATTGATGGCACTCATATACCAATGATAATCACCTGTAAAAAGGGAACTGAACTAAATGGTAAAAATCCGACAATCCTATACGGTTACGGAGGTTTCAATATCAGCCAGACCCCATCATTCAGTCCTGCAAATGCTGTCTGGCTTGAAATGGGAGGAGTATATGCCGTTCCCAATATAAGAGGTGGTGGTGAATATGGAGAAAAATGGCATCTGGCAGGTGCAAAGATGAATAAGCAGAATGTTTTTGATGATTTCTATTCAGCATCCAGATGGCTTATTGGTGAAAATTATACTTCTCCACAGTTCCTGGCTATCAGAGGAGGCTCCAATGGAGGTCTTCTTGTCGGAGCTGTTATGACTCAACATCCCGAAAGCTTCAAGGTTGCTCTTCCTGCAGTCGGAGTCATGGATATGCTCAGGTATCATAAGTTTACTGCCGGAGCCGGCTGGGCCTATGATTATGGTACATCCGAGGATAGCAGGGAGATGTTTGATTATATATATAAATATTCTCCGGTGCAAAATGTAAAGGCCGGAGTAAGTTATCCTGCTACTCTTGTCACAACAGGCGACCATGATGACAGGGTTGTACCTGCCCATTCATTCAAGTTCGCCGCAAACCTGCAGGAAAAACAGGCTGGCAATAATCCGGTACTTATCAGGATTGAAACAAAAGCCGGTCATGGTGCAGGCACTCCTGTAAGCAAAACAATTGAACAGTATGCTGACATTTTCGGATTCACGCTCTGGAACATGGGAATCAAAAAGCTGAATTGATTTAAAAATGCGGGTAAAATTCTCCATTCCACATAACCTCGTAATTGTATTCAGCATTGTAATATTTGCAGCTATTCTGACGTGGATCATCCCTGGCGGCAGATATGAAAGAGAGACTGTAAGTGTTAACGGAGTAGAAAGAAGTATAATAGTTAACGGTTCATTCCAGTACGTTGACAGCCAGCCCCAAACCTGGCAGATATTTTCTGCATTTTATAAAGGCTTCATTAATATGTCGCATATCATCGTCTTTATATTGATGATAGGAGGGGCATTCTGGATCATGAATGACACAAAGGCAATTGATGTCGGGATTTTCTCCTTCCTGGGATTTACCAGGAATATGGAGAGGTATAAACCGGTCAGGTTCCTTGGTGTAAACAATATCATTATTACACTGATAATGATCCTGTTTAGTTTCTTCGGTGCGATATTCGGAATGTCAGAGGAGACGATAGCCTTTGCTGTAATTTTTGTTCCGCTTTCTATATCAATGGGATACGACTCACTTGTAGGTGTGGCTCTCTGTTATTTCGCCGCTCATATAGGGTTTGCAGGAGCTATATTGAATCCGTTTACAGTAGGCATTGCCCAGGGACTGGCAAGTGTACCGATGTTCACAGGAATCGAATACCGGATTGTTGCATGGATAATTATTACCGTAGCAGGCATCGCTGCTGTCCTATGGTATGCTGCAAGGATAAAAAGAGATCCGAAAAAGAGCCCGATGTATGAAGCCGATTACTGGTGGAGGGAAAAGGGTAGCTCACATATTAAAGAGATCAGGTATCATACACCTCTTTCAGCATGGATAACAGCTTTACTGACAGGAATTGGATTGGTTGTATTTGCAGTTAAATATCCTGTAACAACGATGAAAGTTGGATTATCAGATATATCTGCCCCGCTCCTGCCGGTTTTTGCCGTACTATTTTTCATTACCAGCATAATCACTCTACGGAAATCGATTCATTTTTTTGTACTCAACATCCTGGCATTTACAATGATATACCTTGTAATAGGCGTACTTGGATTTGACTGGTATATTATGGAAATAGCTGCACTATTTCTTGCCATGGGAATAGTTACCGGATTTGCTTCAGCCAGGAAACCCGGAGAGATTACAAAACTCTTTGTTGAAGGGGTAAAGGATATAGTCTCAGCTTCACTTGTTGTCGGATTTGCAGGAGGGATAATTGCAATCCTCACCGATGGGCAGATAATAGATACTGTCCTGCACTCACTCTCCGGAGCGCTTAGCGGTGCAGGAAAGATCTCAGCAATTACAATAATGTACGGATTTCAGTCACTGCTGAACCTTGTAATAACATCGGGGTCAGCCAAAGCTGCTCTGACAATCCCTATCATGGCCGAGTTTTCTGACATAGTAGGCTTGTCAAGACAGGCAACTATTGTAGCTTTTCAGTTCGGAGCTGGATTTACAGATATGATCGCACCAACATCAGGAGTACTAATAGGAGTACTGGGAATGGCAAGAATACCTTATGTTAAATGGCTGAAATGGGTATTGCCGATTCTTATTATCCTGGTTCTGATAGGATTCCTGTTGTTAATACCAACTGTAACGATGCAGCTTAACGGATTCTGACAACAAGTGATCTTTTGAAATCAGGCAGCATTATCTCTGATCCTTCCGGAATTATTTTTGTCCACCTATCCTGCCATGGATCATATATTTCCAGAGTGTCATCCGCAACATCGATACCTGTTGATTTCAAATCAAGTTTATAACCTGAAATGAGTTCAGGGGGAATACTATCCTGTAGTTCGCTCTGCCATGTATTGTTTTTATCCCTCAGCCAGATAAGCTTTGTTTTATTTCCGCTAAGTGTATAGACTCTGAATCTTTCTGTATCTGATACGGTTGACTTGAAATTCTCAGATATCGGGTCAACTCCATCAATCACTTTGCGTAGCCTGCCGAAATGGTACCAGAGATGGTTCTTGTCAACGTATGATTCCCAGTGCCAGCTCATTCCTGATCCTGCTGATCCGCTGAAAAAAGGTGCAAAAAGAATATCATGCAGAAGAATACCTGCGGTATCAACCGCGTAAAATTTACTTGGACCGCTGTGCCTTGGCTCAACAGCTCCTGTTTCAGCAAGCAGTACCGGTTTACCGGTATTATAAGATTTAATCTCTTCAATAGCCGAAGAACATATTATATCCATTGGCGCATGGCATACCTCCATCCTTGCTCCAAGATCAAGGTACCTGTGAACCTGGGCCACCTCATTACCCGGCATCAGCATCAATCTCTTATAATTTGCCCTTACCCCATCATAATCGAAACTTCCAAAGCTCTGCATTACAACATTCTGCGGGAAGCGTTTTTTTACCTCCTTAAGCATTAGCTGATTCCATTCAAAAAAGACTTCATCTTCCGGCCCCTTCATAGCATTCATTTCATTCCACAACTCCCAGCCAAAGAACAGAGTATC
>Ga0307375_10000955_pt1 | contig 33355 bp, 31 predicted proteins | sample TR1MG_FD_202531 | JGI IMG/M metagenome (GOLD analysis project Ga0307375, IMG submission 202531) | Soil microbial communities from Risofladan, Vaasa, Finland - TR-1 | ecosystem: Environmental > Terrestrial > Soil > Coastal area > Acid sulfate soil | place: Finland: Risofladan, Vaasa | collected... | reverse complement strand
CGGCAGCCAAGTCGTTGGTTATCTGTTGCAGCACCCTCAATAGCGCTTAAGGGTTAGCCCGGTTCAACTTTCTACCGGTCTGGTATCTTCAGCGAAGGCGACTTGCACATCGGCGGCTTCCTGTGCATGTTCGACGAAGCTTGCCCAGAGCTATTGACAACAAGTTCGAACGCATGTGACAGTTCGCCCCGGCTTGGGGTAAAACTAAAAACGAATTTCCGGATGCTCAGGGGGAAATAATGGATGCACCATCGCTAACGGCAACAGGCAACAGGCAACAGGCAACAGGCAAAGAGATAATGCTCGCCATCACTTAGCCCTCGCCTTTTATTTTTTGCTCATCGCAATCTCATTGATGGCGATGGTTAAACCTGCGAATGCTTCTGGTTCTGTCTCTACTTTTATAGTTTACAGTATGACTGTTTGGGGTGTTACATGCACTTCGGCTGATTTGGCTGTTTTCGCTGCTTGTGTTACTTCTGTGGAGAATGCCAACGGTCAACAAGGCGGTTGTTGGGTACCCCCAGGATCTGGCCGTGAGTTTTGTGCTTTTGTAGGTAGTGAACCCGGGTGGGCTTATCCTCCGACTAGTTTAGTTTGCCCTGCCAATTCAACCGGCACGCCTGCAACGAATCCAACTACTTGCACCTGTAGCGATCCTTATGTGCCCGACTCTACCGGCACCAGCTGTGTGCTCGCCAACTACTGTCCTGCCAATATGTCCGGCTCCCCCTGCGCCTGTATACCCGGCGGTTATGTGTTTATTTCAGACGAGGCAGGTTGTGTTCAGGAGCAATTCACCATCTCGGAGCCTAAAGATCAAACTAAGATTCCTGACGTGGAACCCGGTTCTACCGCCGAGATCACTGTGCGAGTGACCAGTGTCCAGACCAGTCAACCCAAGCAAGGTGCGGTGGTCAGATTCCATATCGATGCAGACATCACCAGCGGTGGACACGACCATGGCGAAGAGAACGGGCGCAGACCACGGGGTACCATCAGTAGCGATAACTGCGTTGCTGAATCCGGTGGCACGCCAGACACCTATGATTGCACTACCGGCCCGCAGGGCTATACCGGATTTACTTTCAACGCACCGGATGTTTCGGGTACGCAAACCATCACCGCCACCTGCATCAGTGCCGCCTGCAGCGGATCGATAACCAGCAATATCGATGTCAAGGTGGGTGGGTTGTGGCCGATACCTGACTCTGTGTATTACTCGTTAACTGAAGATGGCAGTTCTAAGGTCATCGGAAGTACGACAAATCATACAAGTAACCATTATCTGACCAGCGCAGCATCAATGAAACTTTGGCGATTGGCTGCTGATTTTTATAATTATCAGGTACTGAATGGCGTGATGACACCAACACTATTACATTTGAACGATGCCAGCCTGAAGTGGGGCGGTGTTTTTGATCTTGATGCGGATTGGGATGAGCCACACGCTGAACATAGACGCGGCACTGTCATTGATGTGCGCGCGAATTCTAGTCCAGGAGCTATTCCAGATGCAGATTTTAGTGCTTTCAAGGCAATGGCAAAACTACTAAAAGTGGATCCACATTTTGAGGGTGGATCGATCAATCAACATTTCCACTTGCGCTTGCTCAACAGAAAGGAATGAAAATGCGTTCACTATTTTGGATGGTTTGTACATTCGTTTTGTCCGCGACGATTGCTTTGCCAGTTTATGGTGCTCCCGGTGAAAGCATTGTTCTTGACCCCAGTACAGGGGACTATCAAATTACTTACCTTGGGACAGGTAGCCCGGGAAATAAAAAAAATAAACCGTTGCGTAAAACGATATTTGTTCCCGCCACAAAGATCAATCCCACAATTGAATCGTCTTTTAAATGGCGGGGGGCAGGTGCCATTGTTTATTCCTATAGCGTAAAGAATGGCTCGACCAGCCGACAATCTTTAGCTATTCTCATATTCGATCCTGTGAGCGATATTGTTTCATCCGTACCTTTGCCGAAACGCAATGAGGATGTAGATATCAATACGATTGCACAGATTGATAATATTGGACGAGACTCCATTGCTACGCCGCGTGGCTGGTACGGGAGTGTTACGACAAGTGATGAGGTTGGATTGCGCATTGGTTGGATGTTTGCATCGTTGAATTCAGCTAACGCCGGGTTAATTGCAGGTTCAACTCAAGATGGATTTGGATTTTCGAGTAAAGATATTCCGGGAATTGGAACTGCTCAATTTAGCGGTCATTCACCAATACTTGGTTATGTTGATGAGGGGCCAACTGGAGAAATTGCAGACCAACTCGAAAAATTAACGCAAAACGACTTCATCACTCGCAATGCAGTGGTCCCCACCATCGCCGTCTCCAATCCGTTCGATGCCGCAGTATTGCTGGAACGCATCCAGACCCAGACGCACAGCTGGATAGACAAGCAGTTGCTCGATGCGGCCTTCTCTTCCCAGCTCGACCGTTCCTTTCAATCCGCGATCAGCGCCTGCCGCCTGAACCAGCCCAGGGTCGGCAAGCAGGAAATCCAGACCATGCGCAAACTGATCGAGAAGGAGCAGCCAAACATGGGCCGCGACGAAGAGCACGAGAGCGACAAAAACCAGGAGAAAAACGGCGATCAGAAATCCGCGCTGATCGACCGCCTCGCCGCCCGTGTGCTCGACTTCGATCTTGAATATGTGACGAAGCGCATGGACGATGACGATGGAAAACACACGTCGACAAGTCAGAATGACCGATAGCCTGCGTAGGTCGAGTTCGACACACTCCGGGTATATACCGGGCTGACAAACAATCCGAAAGGCATTGAATCCGGTTCATCATGGAATGTTGTTGCCTGCTGCGCCGCACCGGCCTCAATATAAATCGATCATTAGAGAATCGCGCGCAGCAAGGAATGAATTGTAGGAGCGGGCCATGCCCGCGAAAAGAAATTCGCGGGCATGGCCCGCTCCTACAAACAAACCACCAAAGCTTCAACCGTAAACCACCTTCACGTTTTCCGCCTGCAACAATTCGCGCAGATCGTGCAGCAGATCTTCGTGCAGCGTCAATTGCCAGGTCTCACCCAGACGCAGTTGGCAGCTTGCGTTGTCGTTGCGGTAGTGAATCTGCACCGGGCATTTGCCCTCGCGATACGGGGTAAACAATTTTTTAAGTTGCCCGATGCTGGCATTGCCGTTGCAGCGCAGGGCCAGTTGCTGCGCGAAGTGGGAACGTGCCGTTGCGAAGTCGAACAGCTCTTCACCGCTCACGCGTACATTGCCGGAATACTCGTCCAGCTTGGCCGTACCGCGCACCACCAGCAATTCATCCTCGCGTATCCACGGGCGGTTGGCCTCGTAGATTTCGTTGAACAGGGTCAGCTCGATCTGTGCGCTGCCGTCGTCGAGCGTAACGATCGCCATGCGCCCGCGCCGGGTCTGCTGGATGCGCAGCCCGGCCACGATGCCCGCCAGCACGACCGGCACGCCGCGCCGCGAAGCCTGTCCTGAGTTGTGACCCGAGCCGTTTCCTGAACCATTGGTTTTCCCGACGAATTGCGGGGTCAGGTCGTTCAGTTTCACCTTGATGAAGTTGGCCAGTTCATCGGCATATTCCTGGTACGGATGGCCGCCGAGGTAAATTCCCAGGCTGGCTTTTTCGTGGGCGAGCTGTTCGCGCAATCGCCAGCGCGGCACATCGGCATACTTCACGATCAGCGCGACATCGCCCTCGTCGTGCCCGAACAGGCTGTTCTGGTTCGCCGCGCGCGCCTGCTGGTCGGCACTCGCCAGCGCCGCATCCACGCTGGCCATCAGGCTGGCGCGATGGTCGTTGAGGCTGTCGAACGCGCCGGCGCGGATCAAGGCTTCAACCGTGCGCCGGTTGACGATGCGCTTGTCCACACGCCGGCAGAAATCGAACAGGTCCTTGAACGGCCCCTGCTCGCGCGCCTTGACGATGCTGGCAATGGCCGCCTCGCCCGTTCCCTTGATCGCCCCCAGCCCGTAGGCGATGGTCTGTTCATCCACCGGGGAAAACACATAACCGGAACTGTTCACATCGGGTGGCAATACGCGCAGATTCTGCAGCAAGGTATCGGCATAGAACGTGCGCACCTTGTCGGTATTGTCCAGATCGCCCGACAGCGTTGCCGCCATGAACGCCGCCGGATGATGCGCCTTGAGATAGGCAGTCTGGTAGGCGACCAGCGCATAGGCGGCGGCATGGGATTTGTTGAAGCCATAGCCGGCGAATTTTTCCATCAGGTCGAACAGGTGGCCCGCCTGCTCTTTGGATGTGCCGCCCTTGAGCGCGCCCGCGACGAAGATCTCGCGCTGCTGCGCCATTTCCTCCACATTTTTCTTGCCCATCGCGCGGCGCAACAGGTCGGCGCCGCCCAGGCTGTAGCCGCCGACCAGCTGGGCCATCTGCATCACCTGTTCCTGGTAAACCATGATGCCGTGCGTCTCGCGCAGCACCGGCTCGACCGCCGGATGAGGATAGTCGAATTTCTCGCCGTGCTTGCGCCGCACGAAATCCGGTATCAGGTCCATCGGGCCGGGACGATACAGCGCGACCAGCGCGATGATGTCCTCGAAGCAATCCGGCCTGGCGCTCTTCAGCATGTCTTTCATGCCGCGCGATTCCAGCTGGAATATTGCCGTGGTGTTGCACGCCTTGAGCAGGTCGTAAGTCGCCGCATCGTCCAGCGGCAGGGTTTCCAGCGAGAACGGTGCGGTGCCGCCGTTGAGCCGAGTGACATGGCGCATCGCCCAATCCAGTATGGTCAGCGTGCGCAGGCCGAGAAAGTCGAACTTCACCAGGCCGATCGATTCGACATCGTCCTTGTCGAACTGGCTGATCACGCTGGCACTGCTGTCGGCACAATACAACGGGCAGAAGTCGGTGAGTTGTCCGGGCGCAATCAACACGCCGCCCGCGTGCATGCCGACGTTGCGCGTCAGGTCTTCCAGGCGGCCGGCCAGCTCCAGCAGCTCGGGCACGCCTTCTTCGCTCTCGGCGATGCTGTTGATCTCGGGCTCCATCTCGCGCGCCTTTTTCAGCGACACCGGTTTCACGCCTTCCAGCGGGATCGCTTTCGACAGGCGGTCGCACAGGCCATACGGAAAATCCATCACGCGCCCGACATCGCGGATCACCGCCTTGGAAGCCATGGTGCCGAAGGTGGCGATCTGCGCCACGCTGGCCGCGCCGTATTTCTGTTTCACATAGTCGATGACGCGCTCGCGCCCGTCCTGGCAAAAGTCCACGTCGAAGTCGGGCATGGACACGCGCTCCGGATTCAGGAAGCGCTCGAACAACAGGGCATAACGCAACGGGTCGAGGTCGGTGATGCCGAGGCTGTATGCCACCAGCGAACCCGCGCCCGAACCGCGCCCGGGGCCGACCGGCACGCCGTTTTCCTTGGCCCAGCGGATGAAATCCGCCACGATCAGGAAGTAGCCGGGGAAGCCCATCGCAATGATGGTATTGATCTCGAAATCCAGCCGTGCCTGATATTCCGGCTGTTTGGCGGCCCGCTCCGCGGTATCGGGATAAAGCACAGCCATGCGCTGTTGCAGGCCGAGTTCCGCCTGCTCGCGCAAATAATCGTCCAGGCCCTGACCGTTCGGCGTCGGGAAATCCGGCAGGCGCGGCTTGCCCAGAACGAGGGACAGATTGCAGCGCCGCGTGATCTCCACGCTGTTTTGCAGCGCTTCAGGCAGGTCGGCGAACAGCTCCGTCATTTCGGCCTGGGTCTTGAAATATTGTTGTGCGGTAAATTTCTTTGCGCGGCGTTTGTCGTTGAGCACATAACCTTCGGCGATGCACACGCGCGCTTCGTGCGCCTTGAAATCATCGGCAGCAAGGAATTGCACCGGATGGGTGGCGACCACCGGCAGCCCGAGTTCTGCGGCGAGCTGGGTCGCCGCATGGATGTAATGCTCCTCGTCGGCAAACCCGGCGCGCTGGATTTCGAGATAATAGCGGTTGTTGAACAGGCTGGCCCATTCCTGCGCGAACTGCCTGGCCTGTGCCGCATTGCCGGACAGCAGCGCGCTGCCGGTATCGCCGAGATGTGCGCCGGACAGGGCGATCAACCCCCCGGTGCCCTGATGAAACCACTCGCGGCGCAGCTCGGCGCGTCCGCGATGCTGGTTTTCCAGATAGGCGCGGCTGAGCAGACTGCACAACAGCAGATAGCCGGCAACCGACTGGCACAGCAACAGCAGGCGATACGGGCGCTCGCGATCGGCATCGTTGCTGATGAACACATCGCACCCGGCGACGGGCTTGAGTCCGGCGCCGCGCGCCGCCTTGTAAAACTTGATCAGACCGAAAAAATTATTCAGGTCGGTCAGCGCCAGCGCCGGCATCGCATCGCGCTTTGCGGCTGCAACGGCTTCGTCCACGCGCACCATCCCATCCGAAATTGAATATTCGCTATGCAAACGGAGATGGACAAAAGAAGGTTGCGACATGATAAAAAGACTAATATTCGAGCGGTAATTTTAGCACTGCCGTAAGCGCAATTTTTTCTTATTGTCGCTGGTAGAATGCGCCCCTTGTAATCAATACCTTCCATCATGCAATCCGCGCTCACCCCGCAACGCGAAAGATATTTGCTGTTCACGCTGGCAGGAATCCAGTTCAGCCACATCCTCGATTTCATGATCATGATGCCGCTCGGCCCGGTCCTGATAAAGGCATTCGGCATCAGCACCCATGAGTTCGGCCTGCTGGTCGCGTCTTACAGCTTCAGTGCCGCGCTGTCCGGATTGCTGGCTGCAACATTCATCGACCGCTTCGAGCGCAAGCGTTTGCTGCTGACCATTTTCGGGCTGTTCGGACTGGCGACGCTGGCGTGCGGAATGGCGCCCGGCTATGCCACGCTGCTGATCGCGCGCGGAATGGCAGGGGCTTTCGGCGGGGTGATGGGGGCGATGGTGCAGACCATCGTCGGAGACGTGATTCCTTTTTCGCGCCGCGCCAGGGCCAGCGGCATCGTGGCGACCGCATTTTCTCTTTCCACGGTGGCGGGGGTGCCGCTGTCCCTGTGGCTGGCCAACCATTTCCTGTGGCGCGCGCCGTTCATCCTGATCGCGGTCCTGTCCGTGCTGTTCGTCATTGTCGGCGCGCGCATCCTGCCGGAACTGCGCTATCACATCAGCGACAGGAAGCGCGCGCATCCGCTCTCGGCGATGTTCGAAGTGCTGCGTGACCCCAATCATCTGAGTGCCTTGCTGTTCTCCGCATTGCTGGTTTTTTCCGGCTTCACGGTGATTCCCTATATCACCATTTATGCGGTGGGCAACGTCGGTATCTCGCTGCATGACATCCCGTTCATCTATCTCGCGGGCGGTGCGGCAACACTGTTCACCGCACGACTGATCGGCCACTGGGCCGACTTGCGCGGCAAGATTAAAATCTACCGGGTGGTCGCCCTCGCTGCGCTGCTGCCCCTGCTGGTGGTGACCCATATCGGCGCCGCACCGCTGTGGCTGTGGCTGGTCTGCACCACGGCGTTTTTCGTGCTGGTCTCGGGACGCATGATCCCGGCGATGGCCATCATCACGTCGGCGGCGCAGCCAAAATTGCGCGGCACTTTCATGTCGCTGAATGCCACGGTGCAGTCGCTCGCCATGGGTCTGGCCACCACGCTGGCCGGATTCATCATCACGCAAAACGATGCGGGGCAGATCGTTGACTATGGTCTGGTGGGGGTTGTTGCGATAGCAGGGAATGTGCTGGCAATCCTGTTCGTCTCGCGCATCGTGATGCACGACCAGCACGTTACCGTGCCCGATGTTGCGCTGAAATAAGCAGGGATTATCCCCAAATCATTTTTGCGCGATGGTAGGCCGGACACGGCGATGCGAAGCATTTGGCGCGGGCAGCGCAAGGAGCCGCGCATAACCAGCGACTTGCCCGCCTGCGGGCTTAGTCGAATGGCTATAACCAATGACTTGCCCAGCGTCTTTTGCTGGGTTAGTCAGATGGCTAGTAGTCATATCAGTAGTTTTATCAGTGAACGACGCAGACATATCAGACAGATAGGCACACCCGCAAGGGGTAGGCCGAGCGGTACCCGTAACTGAAGCTACGACCGCTACGCACACGAGAGAGCGAGCATGCGACACAGTGTTTCGCGCGCAAAAACGATTTGGAGCGGGTGAAGGGGATCGAACCCTCGTATGCAGCTTGGGAAGCTGCCGTTCTACCATTGAACTACACCCGCAAGGTTTTAGATTTTACGTGGGTTGTCAGCAATACTCAAATAACAGTTCTTCTACAGTGGGGCTAGGACTGTACCCACTGTTCTGAAGACTGCCAGCGACCTTTGATGATGGCCTTTAGATTGTTGTTGCTGACGTCCGCTTTCAGATAGCTCACTTGCAAACACCCGCAGAATTTTCATTGCACGAAAGCTGTACGCCGTGACTATCCGCTCCGGACGTATTGTGTTGAAATACTATTTTTTGCAGCTCGAAAATTTGGGCTTCAAAAAACTGACTTCATAAAATGCTCTACAAGCGACCGATACTGTTCGGTTAATGGTTTGATGCTCCCCCCAATTCCGTCTGAGATCGCGCTGAAAGCGTTTTTCAAGACAATAGACACATTGCTGCCCTTCAACTTCGCAACTTCCGGTTGTTGTGAATGGAACAATTAAAGTTGCACTATCATCAATATTGAGTAATCTCAAAGTTATCGATTACTCAATATTGTATTGCTTGATCTTGCGCCACAGAGTGGTCTTGTCAATTCCGAGTATTTCCGCAGTCACCGCCCGATTGCCATTGTTTTCATGCAGTATCCTGGTTATAAACGATATTTCAAGTTCCTCCAGACTCTGGGGCGGTGCGTAATCGGTTGACTTGACTCTTCCTTCCTTGATGTCTCTCAGTTCATGCGGCACAACGTCCACATCAATAAGCTCGGTTTCGCTAAAGATGATCATGCGCTGAATGACATTCTCCAGTTCACGGCCGTTACCGGGCCAATCGTGACGAACGAGCGCATTGAGCGCCTTGGTGCTGATCCCTTTGATTTTCTTCTTGAGTCGGGCGGATTGTTTTTCGATGAAATAATTGACGAGCAGCGGAACATCGTTAATACGTTCCCGCAACGGCGGAATTGTGATCTCGATGATTTTTAAACGGTAGTAGAGATCCATACGGAAGCTGCCATTCGCTACAAGATCCTGGAGCGGTTTATTGCTGGCCACCAGCAAGCGCACATCGATATGACGCGGCTTGGGATCGCCCATGCGGTAAAATATCCCATCCTGCAGTACGCGCAACAGTTTCGCCTGCAACGACAGCGAGGAATTGTTAATCTCATCCAGAAACAGCGTCCCGCCGTTCGCGGCCTCGAACAACCCGATCTTGGCAATATCTGCGCCGGTAAAAGCCCCGCGTTGATATCCGAACAACTCGCTCTCGATAAGATTCTCGGGAATAGCCGCGCAATTAATAACGACAAAGGGGTTGTTCTTGCGCAAGCTTTCAGCGTGAATACGTCTCGATACAATTTCCTTGCCGACTCCGGATTCCCCTGTAATCAGCACACTGCAGTCGTAGCCTGCGGCAATGCCGATCATGCGGCGAACCGAGTTGATTGCCTGACTCTTGCCGATCAGGTCATCGGCACCAATGACGTTGCTGGACTCGCGTAACTGCAGGTTCTCACGGTTGAGCAGAAAGAACTGGAGCACATTTTCAATTGTACGCCGGAGATCCGCCGGTTCAAACGGTTTGCGCAAGTAATCATATGCGCCGTTCTTGAGCGCATCAACCGCCGTCTCTACTGTCGCGTGGCCCGTAATCAGCACCACCTGTGTCATCAGGTTGCACTGCTTGGCGAAATTGAGGATTTCGATGCCGTCAGCGTAGGGCATACGTAAATCAGTCAACACAACCCCGACCTCCTGGTTCCCCAGAATCTCCTTTGCATGCTGGGCATTCCTGGATAACAACACGTTCGCATTCAGGGGCTCAAGCACTTCCGCGATCATGTTGCGCATCGGCTCGTCATCCTCGACCACAAGTATTACTGGACGTGCCCCAAGTTCCCGATCAGCGTCAACTTTCATCGCATTTGCTTTCATGCTGTCTCTCTGATTGCCAGCGGCAGTGACAAAAGGAACCGCGCACCAGCGGCATAATCCGGATCGCAGCTCAAGGTACCACCAATTCGTGTCACGATGGATTGGCTGATTGCCAACCCCAGTCCAAGTCCCGAACCATCTGGTTTGGTGCTAAAGAACGGATCAAAAATTTGATTACGCTGGGTTTGGGGTATACCTGGTCCATTGTCGGCGATACTGATCATGACACTATCACCTTGGACGCTGCTGACGACTGTGACGAGAGGGTCTGACGCCACTCCTTTGGCCGCCTGTACTGCGTTCATTATCAAATTGACGAGCACGATATCGAGTTGCCCTCCTGCTCCCAAAACAGGGGCATTGGTGGCCAGGTGAGTTTCGATTCGCACATTGTGCTTCTTGCTTGGGCAGTTATGAATAGTCTCTACCACTTCGCGGATGACAGTACTGATCTCGCAACTCTCCGGCTGGCAAACGTCACGCTGCGCGAATGTCCGCAGGTTCTCGATAATCGTGGAGCAACGCTTGGCCTCCCGGTAAATCACCTGCCCGTATTGCAGTCGCTTGTCTTCGTTGGACACGCCTTCGTTAAGCAACTGGGCATAGCCGACAATCGTCCCGAGCGGCGTATTGAGCTCATGCGCTATGCCTCCAGCAAGCTTTCCTATGGCCAGGAACTTCTCCGACTGATATATCAATTCCTGTAGCCGTTTGTAATCTGTGATGTCCTGCAGCACAACGGCAGCACAGTATTCAATGTCATTCTGAGATTGTCTGAAGAACGTGATATTGAGGGTGTAATGTCGCGACGTGTTGCCGTCTGTAAGCACGATTTCCTTGTTGTTTACCTGCTGCTCGTAGAGAAAAGCCTCTCGCAACAGTTCTCGTCCATCCTCATTGAGCGGAAGCAGTTCGAAAAGGTTTTTCCCCAGCAAGTCATTTGTACATAAATCGAACAGTTGTTCGGCCTGTTTGTTAGACAGCGTCACGAGAAAGTCGCTATCGACTGTCAGTAACGCGCCGGGCAGGCTGCGCAGGATTGCATCATTGCGATTGCGATCGCCGATAATCGATAGTTGGCTTTGCTCCATTTCCTGGAACAGCGAGCCCATATTACGAATCAGAATATTGTAGTCTTCTATTATCGGTCCGAAGATGAAGCGTGTTCTACGGGGAATCTTGATCGGCTTCAGCATACCCTCGGTTGCGCTTCGTATACCCCGGTGGATGATTGCAATTCCATATGGAAATGTAAGCAAATAATTGATTAACCCTACAACCAGAACGCCAGCCAATACGAACGGCAGCAAGAAACTTTCGAGGGGATACTTTTGTTCGAGGTGCAGAGAAAAAATCATACCCAACGCCATCGCAAGAATACTTAGAGTAAATATCCAGCGCAGTACTGTTGACGACGTCGTGATCGGCATCGTTCTCATGAAAGCATCCTGACTTCCAAAACTGCTTCAATCATAATTTTGCTACGCAAGAGCCCGGTAAAAGTCCTTATAAAGCTGAAAATCACTGTAGTTGGTTTCCCGGTAATTTGCAATCAGTCCAGAGCATATTTCTTTTCCCGTTGCTCCATCAGCGAATCTAACCGTTGCTGAATGAAATCAACGTTGCTCATACTGATTACGAAGGCGCGTCCAAAAAAAACAAGTGCAAAATATTTTGGAGAAAATGTTGCATTGGAAATATCCACGAACAGTTGAGTCTTGGAGAACGAACGGTGTTCCAGACGCAATTGTCGATGGGGCGCTAGCTTGGGCAGATTGCCCAAGAGTTTGAGCGCTCAGCCGGAACATTGAGTCGGGAGTTGACGCGTTACGGATGGACTCGTGGCAACCTGCCTTGGGGCGTTGGCAAACCTTTGTTGGCTGCAGGGCATACGCGGCGCAAAGACCTGTAAATTTTTTCACAGCCAAACCAGGTGCCCGAGCAAGCCACGGTCGGATTTGCCGCTTTGGGTACACAGATTACGCACTACCTTCAAGATCATTACTCGCCTAACAGATGCTGGCACACTGGCAATCGAGCATCCTGACATCCCCTATCCAGGCTTCTTACAAAACCATCTACTTCTCTCAGTCTATGCGATGACGCGCAGGGAGCAAAAAGTTAGCACAATTTTATAATCGCTTAACTTCCCAATGCCATCCGGTATTTGGAATTCGCGGCAATCAATCCATTAAAACTCGAACTGCAGACCGGCCGTGGCCTGGTTATAGTCCCGCTGCGAGGGATCGTTCGGATTCTGCTTGTCGAATTTGATTGTTGCAAACTCGCCCGTCACTTTCAGTTTCTGGCCGTCGATATAGTAATTGGCACCTAAGCTGTTCCACTTTCTGTCGCCATAGCCGGATGTCAGGTGATAATCCGATTTCTCGACGCGTCCAAAAAACTGCAGGCGACCTATCCCGACTTTATTCGGTAACATGTAAGCGCCTTTCAGATAACCACCACCCAGTTCGGAGGTCTGCGGCAAGAGCGGATCTACTGACGTGCCATTGATCGCATTCCCGGTCTTGTAGCGCATTGCCGCACCCGACAAGGTATAGGTGCCACTGGCAAATGGTTGCTCGTAGAAGAAATCCACAGTGGAAGCCTTGTAGTCCTGCGGATTGGTCCGTGACAAGAAATCAGAATAGGCGACGCTGCTCTGGAAATCCTCTGCAATACCCACGGTCAGCACTTTTTTCGTTCCCAGATAGGTTCCAAGATAACCATATTCGGTCTCCGGATCCATGAAGCTCCAATGTATACGCGCGGTGTAACGCGGGGTTTTCTTTGGCGCATTTACATCGTCACGGCCGTTGGCCATCATCAGTTGATAATGGAATTTTCCGTCGGCGAGATTTCCCCACATCGCCACACCGGTATCACGGGTGCCGCCCCAAGGCGTGTAGGCAAGCCACTCTGCGCGATCCAGCGTCAGGGGGTCAAGACAACCCTCGAGATTTTCGCGGGAGAATGTGTTTTTGAAACGGCCCACGATAAAGCGAATGGGATCGCTGTAATCGATCGTAACGTAGGAATCACGGAAGTAGGTGGCTCTGTCGTTATTACCACCCTTGCCGTCGTTGCCAGCTTCCAATTGTGCGTAGAAGCCGACATAATCATTAGCTTGGCCGACAAAAGTCAGACGATCTCTGCGCAGGAAAAATTCACTGGTACTGCCTGAATCTGTAGCCGAGGTGTATCCACGATTCTGCCCCCATACCTGTATGGCATAGTTAAACGTCACATAACCTTCGTTATTGAAGGGGATGGTGGGGCCGGCCTGCGCCGGGGTGCTCAAACCTGCCAAGAGTAGCGCTCCGACTTGCACCAGGCCCAGCCCGATATGGCGGTTAAGTTTTACGTTAGTTTTCGTATTCATCGTTACTTCCCCCTTTGATTTACTTATAGATAACGCTTAGATAACGCTTGTTAAGTTCAGCCGAATTCCCCGATTTGTGGCAATTATCACAAGTGTCAGCCACCCTCGTGCGTGGATCCTTTATTAGCCCGGTGTGCGCAAGCTCCTTCTTGATAAGTCGCTCGTTCCCTTTGTGACAACCCACACAGTCACCATTCACCGTCTCGTGATTAACGTGCCATGGAGCTGTTTTGGCATCCATCTTTGGTGCGACGGCTCGAATTCCGTTGTGGCACTTGAAGCATGATGAAGCGCCCATGCCGCAGGCATTGGCATTGGCAATGGGCGAAATTGCCGCCACATATTGCTGTATATTCCCAATGGCTTCACGCCCCCAACCCGAGTCAGCACTGGTGAGTGGTGCAACCTGGGTCTGTTGTTCGGCCACAAGTGACAGCCAAGCTTCAGTCGACGCAGAAAATAGAACAGTGAGGGCGGTGGCAATAATCATCCCTCGTTTATATTTGCGCAATTGGCTGGCGATCGTTTTGATGAACATTTGGCGACTCCCTTCAGTTAATGTTTATTTACTTACCAGCAGCCTGACTGCTGCTGGTAACTGACCCCGAACCTGCGGCCTTGTCTTGTTCTAACCTGGCCATTGCTTGCTCGATATCCCGCTCACTCATTCCTTCGCCGCACATACACACTGGACCTGAGGACTTGAATTTGAGACGCCCCTTCGGTGCAGGCACTCCACCTTGTATTTGCGTTGCCTGCCTTTGCGTTGCCTGTGTAGTTGTTTCCTGGGTGGCCATTGGCGCAGCGCTAACGGAGGGCATGCCACCGGCCGCCGCTAATAACAAAAGCACAACAGGCCGCCCAGTCAAGTTAATCATTTAAGTTATTCCTAGCACACTCGGATTACTGTGCATTGAACATAAAGCATATTGCATGCCATCAAGTCATAATCATACGAAACAAGTACTTACAACAATTCAAATGGGGATGTATGCGTTGCAAATTTGATCGATAACCTTACTTCTATTTCAATTTGCAACTGAATGTTGCGACTCACCAAATCGCTCAGGGGCAGCCACGACCAAATCGTCGAGCTGGTAAGCTGTGGCCTCGGCCTTTTGTATCGCTTCGCGTAACAAAGACTGGGTGGTCGGATCCATCTTGGGATTGCGCTCGAGCATCGACTCAAACATGCGCACGTAGTGTTCGGCAGGAGCGATATCCATGTGCATTTCAATATAATTTTCGCCGGGTGGCACACTGATTTCAGCGTTGATCACCGATTTGCCGCCAGGTGGAATGCGCGTATCGGACATCTCGCGGTCCATATCCACGCTGACTGTCCTGCCTATCACATGACGCGCAATTTCCCGGATACCCGCTGAATTGCGCAACTGCAGGCTGACCGCCACCTTTGGCACCACATAGGTGGGAAAATAATGTCCGACCCCCGGCGCCGTAATGATGGCTTGCACGGCGAGTCGCGATGCGGAGATGCGTTTGATTATCAGCTCGCGCCGCAGACCCTTGTCCACCATTGCCCGGTCATGTATCCCGCGCCAGAGATGACGCTTTCCCGGCATGTGACAATTTTGGCAGGCCAGACCTTGCTTGGCCGCCGGACTTGTGCGCCATTCCTCATAGGTGTTTTCGACCAGTTTTCCTGCCAGGCTCCTGCCTTGCGGCGGAAATTGATGGCAAGTCGCACAAAAACGGCTGTCCTGGAATGCCTGTTCCGCGATGAACCCATTGTGAGGCTGGTGTGTCGCCGGTGCCGGATTTTGTACATTCTGTGCGCCGAGCGTATCTACTGGCGGCCCATAGCGCTGATGTCTGCGCACGTGACATGCCGCACAAACCAGTCCTTGCATATGCAAATCGCTGCTCACATATGCGGGCGCCGGCGACTTGGGCGCATTTGTCCAATTCTGCTGCAGGGCCATCAGCGCCTTCTGTTCTGCCAGCGGCGCGTGGCAACGCAAGCAGCTGTTGGACTCATCCTGGCTCAGCACGCGGAACTGCCAGAGTATCCCCGGCCCTATGCTGTGACTGTGCAGACTGGTGCGCCAATCGGCGTATTGATCAGGATGGCAGGCGCCGCAGGATTCGGGTGCGAGCGAGGCCTCCAGGCTCGAAAACCCCTGCGGCGGCTCGCCCTGTGGCGCCAGTGGATGCGCCCAATATCGAGCGAGAAACTGCGCAGTCGCGTCAGCAGGCACATGATCCTTTGCATGCGTGCGATAAACCGCCCACGCCCCCGCAACCGCGAACATCAGCGCGATAATCAGAATTGCAACTTGCACTCTTGAACGCAGCATACTGTTTTCACTTGGCTAAAAAAAGGTGCTGACATTGTATTGCCAGCACCCGTCACTAGAGAGTTAAATTTCGCGCGGCCGTTAAGCACCTGCGATTCGACTAATTAGCGCTCAACCACCACATGGATTGGCGGGTGCTGCACCGCCAGTGGTACTGCTGGTATTGCTTGCACTAGGCGTTTTGTATGCCCGGTCCGCGACAATAAGAACGTTCGAGTTTGGCGCATAGGCGTTCGTGATTTGACGGGTCGCTACCATAACCGCGCTGGCTGCCGGTCTGAAGAAGGACTTCACGTCGGTACGCCATGGCGAGTCGGCCGGCAGGATATTGTTTCCCGTTGCATCAGGCAGGTTGGACAGCGAGTTCCACTCTATCATGCCTGCATCGTAGAAACGGGTCGGATACCCGAGTATCACATCACTCGCCATGCCGGTGATCATGGCGCGGAAGGTGGTCTCGCACCACAGATAAGCCGTATCGCCAGGCTGGTAGCCGTTGCCGGTGCCCACCAGCGTGTCCGTGTAGACGCTATTCACCATGTTGCCGCGGTGCAAGCCATTGCCGGCCGCATCTGCCTCGCCGTTCATGTAGCTCGCGAGTTGCGCCTTGGTCTTGTAACTGCACCCCCCTCCGACTGGGACGGGATTGCAATTATCGAGCAGGTTGAGGAAGTTGAGATCGACCGCGCCATTGGGATGCCCTTGCCGCGAACCGTTGTTCTGGAACGAATTCATGTAGTCGTAGGTGGGTGCCGCATTGCAGTAGGCTGCCGTGCCGCATCCGGCAGACGCACCGTCGTTGGCTTCGCGCATATAGCCGGCGCTGTATTGTGTCATGGTGCGCGCATCCCAGAGGAATATCCCGGTGCCTTTCATGCTTTTGTCCGTTGCCGGCACGACTGCCAAGAAGTCGCCCACGGATGCGATCAGGGAAGTATTGTCATTGGGGAGATTCTTCACCGAGTATGTCCCGGCAGGCAAACCGGGTGGAGCATTGCCTGCAGTAGCAAAGTCAACCGAAGTCATCGCACCGCTGGTAAATTGCCACTCGTTGCTGCCGCTCAGAATGGCCAGATGCTTGGCATCCACACCCCAGTAGTGCAGCGCAAGCCAGGCACGTCCTTGGCTCATCACATTGCCTGAATTGGCAGTTCCCTGGGAGATCACGATCATGTCATTTGCCGGGTCGATGCCGTACTTGTTGAGTTCCGCATCGATGCTGGGGCCGTCGAGCACCAGACTGGGTGTAGTGATCACACCATTGGAACGGGTCATCACCCATTCTGAACTCGCTGCCAGATAACTGACCACGTTTTGCGGCTTAGTCACTAGAGTGGAGGCAGGGACAATGTATTGGTAGCCCGTCTCGCCAGCCGTCACTTCCAGAATTACCAGTTTGCCGGTGATACCTGCCGGACGCTGATTATTCCAATCATCTTTCCAGCGCTTGAGCGTCGCTCCGGTAATCAGACCATTGACATTATTGTTGTAGTCGGCATCAGACACATTCGTTATATCCGCCGGGGAGTTATACTTGATTGCAACGGCCGAGGTGCTGCCTGTGCCGTTGGTCGTGTCTGCACTGCCACCGCAACCCGCCACCAGCGCCGTCAACATCAGTAAAATCGGCATCAAACAGCGATACAAGAACCCGCTACCCTGCCAGTCATTATCTTGATATTTTTTCATATTCCCCTCCCTTAGTACGTGGACACCGTTTCCGCTCCTGATGATTCGGCCATTTTTGCCCGATGATCATACCTGTCGTCCAACGAGTGAAAGCAGAATTCATACCATAAATAATTTATTTTATAATTTATATAGTTAGTTAATTACAGCGCATTAACAATAATTGCACAATTCATTAAAATCCATATTGTCTTTCAATTTGCAAGCCATCCAGATTGAACACAATTTCAGCGTTAACCAGCATTGCATTATTCAAACTTACATACTGACTTCCTTGCATATATTGCAATATCAAACCTATTCATCAATTGTACTGAATTAAGATTTTTAACATTATCATAATGTTAAATAACTGGCTCATAAGTTGCTTGGTCTGGAGAAGAAACTTTGAGGATCTGTCAGAAATGTTGCTTAGCCGAATTTTCAGGCCAATTGGCTTGGCATGGGTTGGGGTGCGTCATCGCTTGTCCCGATCCAACAGGTTAAGGCTAAAGCAGATTGATCTGCCCGGACATGGAACGCTACGGGTAGACGAGTCCCTCAATTTTGTGGGAGACAACTGCTTGCGTACCAATTTGCTTACCAAATTATTATTGGATAAAGCTGCAGCGGGAACGGTATTTGAAATCAGCTCGGATAATTTGAGTGCCGTGGAAACCATCCCGTTCATGCTTCCCAATTGCAATTGCGAGCATCTTGCCACTGTCCATGAACCAACATGCCTGAAGATTTATGTACGCAAACGCAATACCCAAACGCTGCCGGCCGAACCGAAATCACGCCTTCACGGTCAGTAGCAGTAATCATCACAATTTCAGAGGAAACAACGAATGACCAGTCTTCCATGTAACACCGTGAACGTAGACACCCCTCCCATCGCAGTGACAGAGCCGCGTAATGTCATTCGCGCATTCATGGTACTGGGATTCTTCGCCCTGATTTCCCTCGGCTCCTTCGCAGTGGATCACCGTTTCATCTATTACTCGGCCTACCTGTGGTTCGGTTTCACCTACGGCATGTCGCTGCAATACGGCCGGTTCTGCATGGCATCCGCGATCCGCGATCTGTTCGCGGTTGGCGTCCCGCGTATGGCCGTGGGAATCATGATCGCGGTGGTATTGTTCAGCCTGGTTTCCGCATTCGTGACCGTGGCCGGAAAAAGCACATTTCACCCTTCGCCAATCGGCCTTTATTCCGTGATCGGCGGTCTGATTTTTGGCATCGGCATGGTCTATACGGGGGGCTGCGCTTCAGGCTCTCTCTACAAAACCGGGGAAGGCAGTATTGCCGCGCTGCTGGTGGTACTGTCACTCGCCTTCTCTCAGGTGTACGTGGCAGATGCAGGTGGCTGGTTGAACCATCTGGTGCCGGCGGCTTGGACCCAATCCACCATCGCCCAAAACCTGCCCGCTGAAATCACACCCATCAACGGCTGGTACGACCAATTCCTCGCCGGTTACGTCTGGAACCTTTCGGCACATACCGTTGGCGAATTGCTCGGTTTTACCAACGCTGTATATGCAGCGTTCATCGGCAATTCGCTGATCAATTCCATCATACCGGCGGCCATTATCCTCACCGGAATCTATATCCGTTGGTACCGCAAGGCTTACCTTCGCGACAATGAGACCGAGTATCTGGGCTTCCGTACCGAACTTGCCGGATTCTGGAGCATGGTTACAGCCTCCAAACGTACTGCCATCGCCGGCCTTGTGCTTGGAGTTGCAGCCGGTCTGCACATGTGGGTCATGGACGGATTGCAACATCGCCTCGGCATCACCAATGCCGGAGACCTGCTCAAAGGTATGGGCTTTACCAGCGGACTCAGCATCCAGGATACCGTCTTCGACCCGGGCTATTTCTACATCACAACCCAGGAGGCCCAAGGTGCCGCATGGGTAGTCCAGAAACTCGGTATTAATGTGATGGACAACATCTTCTTCGGGCTAGACAACGGCGTGCCCAATCCGCTGCTAAATCCGGTGCTGTGGATGTCCATTGCCCTGATCGGCGGCTCTGCAGTGATGGCACTGCTCAATAATGAATTCAAATTCAAGATGCCAACTCTGGAGATCGCCACTTGGGCTATCTTTGGCGGCATCCTGATGGGGATAGGCGCACGCGTTGGACTGGGCTGCAACATCGGCGCATTTTTTGCAACCGTCACTAACGGCGACCCATCGGGCTGGCTGTTCGGTCTGGGCATGACGGTGGGCGGTTTTATTGGCGTCAAATTCTTTAACTGGTGGATCGGGCGAAAAATGGCCAAGGAAATGGCAGCGTTTGATCTTTAACGAATCTGAAACTCAAGGAAGGTATGTAAGCCATGGCAGTCAAATTTGAAAAAACAGGCGATGGAGCCTATATGTTGGATGTTCAGGGCTATGTCTGTCCTCATCCTCAGCTGTATACCAAGAAAGGTCTGGAAAAACTGAAGCAGGGCGAAATTCTCGAAGTCGTATTCGATAATCCTTCTTCAGGTGAATCCATCGTCGCCATGTGCCAGGCTGAGGGCAACGCGATCGTCTCGCAGGAAAAGGAAGCCGGAAAATCGACGATGCACTGGCGCATCCGCAAGAGTTAGACTACCCGCAGAAAGAGCTTCGATGAAAAAATATATCCGGATCGTGATTGCGGTTGTCATATTCTTTTTAGGCCTGATCATAGCCTATACGTTGGTGCCAGCGGATCGTGGTGTTGCAGGCGAGGCAGCAACAGCCGCTGTCAAGCCACTCTGACCCGGCGAATACATTCCAACGCAGGAGATATACCCGTGCTACTTGGCATAGTCGCAACAAACGAGTCTGCCGAAGACCATCTGGTGGGCTTGGCCCACGCAGCCAGCGCACGTGGCTGGCAGTGTCGCGGTTTTCTTACCGACCTTGGTGTGAGACTGCTCCGTTCGCCTGACCTGATTGAGCTGGTCAACGCGGGCGCGTTGAGCCTGTCCGTCTGCGAACACAGTTGGGAGCTATTCGGCAGCGGTGACGCACCGAGTGGTGTGTCCATGGCAAGCCAATACCAAAACGCAGAACTGGCTCACCTGTGTGACAAAGTGATCGTTCTATAGCCGTAGCCTGCCATGACAAAAAAAATTCTGGTTATTGCAAAAAACAACAAGGTCGAAGCATTGCGGGTAGCGGTTGGCCTCGTGCTTCTTGACGACACGGTGAAGGTCGACGTGCTGGGTGAACTTGATGACTCCCCGCAAATACAGGAACAGCTCGAGGTCCTGGAGTTCGCCGATGTGCCACACAAAATACTCGTTGATCGCGCCAAACTGATTGATACGCTGGCTCAAGATCTGATCGGTTCAGATGTGGTGTATTTAATATGAACACAAGCCGAAACATTCTTGTTCTTTACTCCAGCGACGATGAGCCTGTCGTTGTAAGACAACTGGCCGAATCCATAGCACGCCTTGGTTCGACCGCCGTCGTTCGGAAGATGTGCGATAGCCAATACGACCAAGTACTTGATGCAGTGGAAATCGCCGATACCGTGATCTGCTGGCCGCCAGACTAAATCAGATTTGCTTACAATAAACGCAACACAAAAGCGGAATATCACCAGCATCTGCCATCAGTAACAACAATCTAAAGGCCATCATCAAATGTCGCCGGCATTCTAAAATCAACAGTCACCACGGTGCTCGCCCCGCTGTCGAAGAGCTGTTATTTGAGTATTGCTGACAACCCACTTAAAATCTGAAAGCTTGCGGGTTAGTTCAATGGTAGAACGGCAGCTTCCCAATAAGTTCGCAGTGTACAAACGGGCGTTGAAGATATGGATTAACGACTTGTCTGGCGGCCCCAATCGGCCGATTTCTGCCGTTCGCGAGTGGCTGCTTTGCGGCTGGAATTGAAAAAAGAAAGGGCCGCAATGCGGCCCTTTTTATTCAGATTATGCTAATTCAGACGCCGAGCTTGCTCTTGGTGTAGCTTTCGATCAGCTTGACGGTGGCTTTAGGAAGCGGCACATAGTCAAGCTTTGCTGCCTGTGCCTGGCCGTTGTTCAGGAACCACTTTGCGAACTTGACCACTTTTGCGTTGTCTGCCTTGGCAGCGTCCGTGCGCAGCAGGAAGTAAGTTGTAGCGGTCAGTGGCCAGCTTTCGGCACCGGGCGCATCGGTCATGATCACATAGAAGTCGTTGGCATGCGCGAAGTCGGTCTTGGCCGATGCTGCCTGGAAGTTCTTCGGCTTCGGGGAAACAACTTTGCCTGCGCTGTTGATCATGCGTGTCCAGGTCAGATTTGTCTGCATTGCATAAGCATACTCGTCATAGCCGATGGCACCTTTGACTTGTTGCACATAGGATGCAACGCCTTCGCTTCCTTTTCCACCCAAACCGGCAGGCCAGTTAACGGAAGTGTCGGAGCCGACACTTTTCTTCCATTCCGGGCTGACTTTGGAAAGGTAGTCGGTGAAGTAGAAGGTGGTTCCCGAACCGTCAGCACGATGCACGACAGTGATTGCCAAATCTGGAAGATTCAGTTTGGGGTTCAGGCTCTTGATTGCCTGGTCGTTCCAGTTGGTGATCTTGCCGAGGTAGATATCAGCCAGAACTTTGCCATCCAGAATCATTTCGCCGGATTTCACGCCGGGAATATTTACGATAGGGGTGATGCCGATAATGACGGCAGGAAATTGCACCAGGTTGGCTTCTTTGAGCTGATCAGGCGTCAAAGGCATGTCGCTGTCGCCAAAGTGAACGGTCTTTGCTTTGATCTGCTTGATGCCGCCACCGGAACCGATGGACTGGTAATTGATCGCGATACCGGTCTTTTCCTTGTAAGTACTCGCCCATTGCGAAAGAACGGGGTAAATTGCGGTGCTACCGGCTCCAGTTACTTCAACGGCCATTGCGCTTGCGCAAAACAGCAGGGTGAAAGCGCCCAATCCCAGCACTTTCGAAAATAATCTTTTGTTAGCAATCATCTCAGGACTTCCTTTTGGTTAAATGGAGGACGTCATTATCAGTTCAGATTATTTCAGTTTCATTACAGCAAATTCTGAATCTTATTTGGCTGGTTTGCGGCGATGTCCATAATGATTGCTGCCGCGTTGGAAATTATTTGATGAAGTTTGCTTTTCGTTTCAGGTTGCAATCAAGGGGCGGGAAAACAACCGCCCTTTATTCGTTTTTCAAAATATCCCGGATCTGGTTGCAAGACTGCCGCCGCCTGCATTTATTTAATTTGTCTGTAGCACTAGTATTGGACAATCCAGTTACTGAGCAGGCGTTTGAAAACCCGGCTATGCCCTGAGTGCCGAAAGCTTCGTGTCACCAATGACCGCAATCATGCAGCGAAATTAGACGGTCATATGTTTCTTCCGGGTCGATGGCGTTCATACTGCAAATAATTTCAGATATATTTTCCAAGCAGCCGCACGAGCATTGCAACAGTCCTCTAAACAGTCTGACCGCCACCCTATAAAACTGTCTTCAACCATCTGCGGCACAGTCATTCCAACAGTGGGCACAGTAGTCGCACCGCTGTCGAATATCTGTGTTGAGTATTGCAGGCAACCCACGTAAAATCGCCAGCCTCGCGGGTGTAGTTCAATGGCAGAACGACGGCATCCCAGGCTGCATAATCATTCCAGCCTGTCCCGATCCCGGTTATTCATCAACAATCTTAGTTTATTTAAATCGCTATCCCGGGTTTGTTTTCCGCATGATGCATACGATTTTCTCCCGAGCCGGGCTGTCGCCTGAACTCTGGCAAGTTTCAGGCATCAGACCCTACCCCAGGTCTTGCTGGAATGTCCCAGCTATGGAATAAGGAGATGTCATGTTGAAAGGTGTAGTTTTGGGAGCCGCATTAACGATAGTGGTCGCCCTGACGGGGGGTTACGCGCTGGTGCAAAGCGGCCTGATTCCGGCCAATGCCGATGCAAAACCCGGCGGGCTGGAACTCTGGATGGCGGGAACTTCACTGGATGCGACACTGGATCGATTCGCCCCGAAAGTGCAGAATCCGGTGGCGCTGACCGACCAGAATCTTCTCGAGGGCGTCCGTCTTTTCGTCGAGAACTGCGCGGTTTGCCATGGCGCCGCGAAGGAAGCGACTTCTCCATCCCCGATAGCGAAAGGCGAGTATCCGAGGCCTCCCCAGTTGGCGACCGACGGTGTCGAGGACGACCCCGAGGGTGATTCGTTCTGGAAGATCAAGCACGGGATTCGTCTGACGGGCATGCCTTCGTTCGGGTACACCCTCAAGGACGAGCAGATCTGGGCGCTTGCGCTTTTTCTGAAGCACATGGACAAACTGCCGCCCTCCGTGCAACAGACCTGGCTGCAAGTCCGGAACTGGCCGGTAACATCCCTGAACCAGGCGGGTCAGAAATAGCCGATTGGCCGCCCCAGGCAAAATAAGCGGTACGGTGATCTTCGATTCCGGATAACCGTACCGTCATTGCTGTCGCCGCAGCGCATTTCAGTTTTTATCCAAATCGTGGAAACTGTAATAGAATTGCGATTGTTGCGGGTGTAGTTCAATGGTAGAACGACAGCCTCCCAGGCTGCCTGCGACGATTCGAGTCCGCTAATCAACTTCATCCACCTTGTCTAATTGAGCGCCAAACAAAAAGTGATTACCGTCAGCATTAACGGCACAACCCACCAACTTCCCGATTCTGCCGGTGTGGCCGCACTCATTGAAGAAATGGGCCTGACCGGCAAGCGTATTGCATTGGAACGCAACGGCGAAATCGTGCCGCGCAGTTTGTTTGCCACGCAGAAATTGGCGGATGGAGATAAACTGGAAGTGGTCGTCGCTGTTGGCGGCGGCTGACCCTCTCTCTTAATTCCTCTGATGGAACCACGAGCCATTCGACTAAACTGTCAAAATACGACAGCTTGGTACACCCGCAAGGGGTACGCCGTGGTTGTAAGGGGCTAAAGCCCCAACAACACACGCAGGCTGGTTATCCCCTGAGGGGCGGGGGAAGCCGGGCCAAAACAGATAGATCAAACAGGAAACGAACATGAACGACAAATTAGTCATCGCAGGCAAAAGTTACTCATCCAGGCTGCTGGTCGGCACCGGCAAATACAGGGATTTCACCGAGACCAAAGCGGCGGTGGAAGCCAGCGGTGCCGAGATCATCACCATCGCGATCCGGCGCAGCAATATCGGCCAGAATCCCGGCGAACCCAGCCTGCTGGAGATCCTGCCGCCGTCAAAATACACGCTGCTGCCCAACACTGCAGGTTGCTACTCCGCCGAGGATGCGGTGCGCACGCTGCGTCTGGCGCGCGAGTTGCTGGACGGACACAGTCTGGTCAAGCTGGAAGTGCTGGGCGACCCCCAATCGCTGTATCCGAATGTGATCGAAACCATCGCCGCGGCAAAGACGCTGGTGGCCGAAGGATTTCAGGTGATGGTGTATACCTCGGACGACCCGATCATCGCCAAGCACCTGGAAGACATCGGCTGCGTCGCGATCATGCCGCTGGCATCGCTGATCGGTTCCGGCATGGGCATCCTCAACCCGTGGAATCTGCAACTGATCATGGAACGCGTGCAAGTGCCGGTGATCGTCGATGCGGGTGTAGGTACCGCATCGGATGCCGCGATCGCGATGGAACTGGGTTGCGACGGCGTGCTGATGAATACCGCGATCGCCGGGGCCCAAAAACCGTTGCTGATGGCATCAGCGATGAAACAGGCCGTGGAAGCCGGCCGGTCCGCCTATCTGGCCGGGCGCATGCCGAAAAAACTTTACAGCGCCAGTCCAAGTTCGCCGACGGCGGGCATCATCGGTTCGACACGTTCCTGAAAATCCCCTCTGATGAAACTACTAGCCATTCGACCAAGCTATCAAAGAACGATAGCCAGGTCGCTGGTTATCCCGCCCTTTCGGGCACCCTCTCCCACTCGTGGGAGAGGGGATGCGGAGAGGGTCGTTCAATAACAATCACCATGACTGACGCCACCGATCTTTCCAAACGCCACATCCGCAGCTACGTGCTGCGCCAGGGCCGCGTCTCGCCCGCGCAACAGCGCGCCTGCGAAACGCTGCTGCCGCGCTTTGGCATCGCCTACGCCGCGCAGGCACTCGACCTCGAGCAGGCCTTCGGGCGCAGTGCGCCCAAGATCCTTGAGATCGGTTTCGGCATGGGTGACAGCACCGCAACCATCGCGCTCGCCCATCCGGAAAATGATTATCTGGCACTGGAAGTGCACACGCCCGGTGTGGGCAATCTGCTCAAGCTGATCGATGCGCAGCAGATATCCAACATCCGCATCATCCAGCACGATGCAGTGGAAGTGCTGCGCGACATGATCGCGGCGAACACGCTGGACGGCGTGCACATCTTTTTCCCCGACCCGTGGCACAAGGCGCGCCACAACAAGCGCCGCCTGATCCAGACGCCGTTCATCGCGCACTTGGCGACGAAGCTCAAACCGGGCGGCTATATCCATGTCGCCACCGATTGGCAGGATTACGCCGAACAGGTGCTGGCGGTATTGGCTGCGGAACCGTTACTGGAAAATACGGCGGCGGGTTACGCACCTCGCCCGGACTATCGTCCGTTCACCAAGTTCGAGCAGCGCGGGATCCGCCTGGGGCACGGGGTGTGGGACGTGGTGTTCCGTCGCAGGGATTGACCGGGAATGCACGGCGTAGATCAAGCGCCGTCGAATTCCAGATTGGGAGTGCGGTTAAGCAGTGTCGTAACCATTTCTGCGGCAGGCACATGCTCGTAGAGGATGCGATAAACGGCTTCACAGATCGGCATTGCGACGCCCAGGCGCTGGGCAAGATGATGCACTTCACGCACCGTGTAAACGCCCTCGGCAACATGCCCGAGCCTGCGCAATATTTCCGGCAAATCGTGCTGCTGCACCAGCAACAACCCGACCTGGCGATTGCGCGACAAATCGCCGGTGCAGGTGAGTATCAAATCGCCCACGCCGGAAAGACCGCTCAGGGTTTCCGAACGCCCGCCGAGTTTCAAGCCGAGCCTGGTGATCTCGGCCAGACCGCGAGTCAGCAGTGCTGCGCGCGCGTTAAGGCCGAGCCCCATACCGTCGCAAATACCGGCTGCGATCGCCATCACGTTTTTCACCGCCCCGCCGACTTCGACTCCCACCATGTCATTGCTTGCATAGACGCGCAGGTATGCATGATGAAGCGCCTGCGCGGTACTGCGCGCAAATTCCTCGTCAGCAGACGCAAGCGTCAACGCGGTTGGAAAGCCGCGCGCGACTTCCTGTGCAAAGCTGGGTCCGGACAATACGCCGTATTTGAATCCTTCAGGCAACACTTCGGCAACAACCTGATGCGGTAATTTTGCGGTCTCCGCCTCAAATCCCTTGCATAACCAGACCAGGTTGATATGCCGCGGCAATTGCACTAGCTGATGCAAAACCGGGCGCAGTGCGGCAGTCGGTACAGCGATGATCACCAACTCCGCAGCGGCCAATGCTACGGGGAAATCAGAACTTAATTCGATTTCGTCGGGCAGCAAAATCCCGGGAAGGTAATGCTGGTTATAACGCGTGTCCTGCATCGCTGCGATTTGATCGGCATTGCGTGCCCACAGCGTAACGCGATGACTGGCCGACAGGCTGATGGCAAGCGCGGTCCCCCATGCTCCCGCGCCGATGATCGTGATTTTCATCCCAACCTCATTTCAAGCCTGTCCTGAGCTTGCCGAAGCGGCCTGTCCTGAGGCCCTTAAAATATCCAGGGGCGACGCGGTTTATCCTTTCGATCCCTGCGGCATGAGTATTTTCCGGATTCATGCTTCAGCCTCCCCAAACCTCGGCACCGCGCACATAACCCATATTTCCGTCTTGATGGCGCACCCTGATCCAGCCGGTGCCGGTTGATTCAATAAATTCCAAAGCAACTTGCTGGCGTACTTGAAACAATCGCGGTGAACCAACATCGGGAGCCGCACGGACATCGACCAGCGGCAACAGTGCGAATACATAGCGCTTGTTGCTCAATGCGCGCTTTTCCACCCAATACAATCCGCCGGAACGGTCACGCACCTTGACCCAGCTTTCCAGCGTGACGACTTGCTCGAAAGGCATATAGCGGTTCACCACGAACAGCTTTTTTGCCTTGGTCGAGGGCGCATCGTAAAGTATCGCGCTGCTCTCTCCCACCGATACATATTCCACTGCCTGTGCCGCACCGGCACCCAGAATCAGCGCCGACAGAACAACCAAACGCAAGGAATGAAACAATTTCATCAGTGGGTGGTGACCGGCGCGGGGGCCTGTGCCAGCTGCTGCTTTTTCTGCTGCTGGTAAATCGCATCGAAATTTATCGGGTTCAGCAGCACCGGTGCAAAACCGCCGCGCACCACCACATCAGAAACAGCCTCGCGCAAATACGGGAACAAAATGTTCGGGCACATCACCGCCAGAATCGGCTCCAATTCATCGGTCGGCACATTGCGTATCTGGAAAATTCCCGCCTGCTCGACTTCGACCAGAAACATGATCTTTTCGCCGATCTTGGCAGTGACCGTAGCCTTCACCAGCACCTCAAACAACCCTTCTTCAATAGAACCGGCCTGGGTATGCAACTGAATATCGATCTGCGGATTGTCTCGCGACAAAAATATTTTCGGTGCGTGGGGGATTTCCAGCGATATATCCTTGACATAGATTTTGTCGAGATTGAATATGGGCTGGTTATTCTCTTGAACTGCTTCGGTCATGTCGATTTCCTTGAAATTTTATTACCAAAATCAGGACTTCGCCAAAAGCTCGTCCAGTCCGCCAGCCTGATCAAGTGCAGCAAGATCATCGTAGCCGCCGACATATACCTCGTTGATGTAAATTTGCGGTACGGTGCGCCGTCCGGTTTTTTCCATCATCTCGACACGCAATTCAGGATGCAGGTCGACGCGGATCTTCTCGATCTGCTGCACGCCTTTTCGCATCAGCAACCGTTCGGCACGATCGCAATAGGGACACACGCCGGTGCTATACATCAATACTTTTTCCATGTTTATTTTTCCAGCGGCAATTTGTTTTTCTGCCAGGCCTGAACACCGCCGGCCAAATTGTAAGCCTGGGCAAACCCTTGCTTGGCCAACAAAAAGCAAGCCGTACCGGAACGATTACCGCTTCGGCATACCACCACGATGGGACGATCCTTGTACTTTTCCAGCTCGCCCATGCGCTCCTTGAGCTTGCCCAATGGAATGAATTTCGAATTCAGCACATGCCCGGCATCGTATTCGCTCCGCTCGCGCACATCCAGAACGACTGCATCCTTGTGATTGATGAGTTGCAACGCAGCCGAGGTATCCACCTCCTTGATGCCGCGAAAACGGTTTCCGAACAATGACCACATCAGCATGATCCCGCTGAAGAAGGCGATCGAAATTGGAAGGATATTACTGATAACGAACTGCACGGGCATGCTCCTTTTCTTTTTGGGCCGCAAATTCTAACAGAGCCGAAAAATGTGCGGGGTCTTTCTCCGCCAAACCCACCAGCAATAGATGCGCATCGCCATTCCACGGATATGACCAGATAGCCTGTTCCAACAGCTGTTCAGCCTGCGCCAGTTGACCGTCCTGGGCCAGAAAGAAGGCTTGCCGGTAAACCACCGGGGAAATCGGCAGAAAGTGCATCACATTGGCGCCCAGCGCGAGCTTCTGTTTGATGTGATCGGCATTCACCTCGGTATAGGAAAGCATATACATTTCGGCATAGGGCGCCAACAGCGGCTGGTCATGCGCCGCAATCAGCCCGGCGCGGATAAGCGGGTATGTTACTGCGATACTGCCGGAAGCTGAACGTAACGCCAGGGTGTGTTTCAGTTGTTGATAACCGCTGCGCAACTGTATCAGCGTCACCAGTCCCAGCAGCAGGATGGCCAGCATGGAAACCCGCCCGATACGATGCAATTCCAGGCGGTAGCGAGTCTCATCGAACGCGCCCAGCAGAATCGCCGCGACTGCCACGAAGTAGGCGTACCACAACGGGTACTCGAGCAGACTGTGTATGGCCAGCACGCCCAGCAGGGAATAGCCCCACCAATGTGCCGCAGTCAGCGTCACGCGTCTTATGCCATACAACCAGATTCCCATTGAAACAAACAAAGCCAGCAATCCCGGAATGCCGGCTTCTGCAGCCAGTTGGAAAACCAGGTTATGCGCGTTGTTGTATAGCCCCGAAATGTTTTTCGCCTGCAGCAGCGGCAACATCTGGAAGTGATGCCAGGCGAATTGCCCGAAGCCCACCCCCAGCCAGGGAGATTGGGTAAACATCAGCCACGCTTCGCGCCACAGGTACAGGCGTATGCTGCCGCCGGTATCGCCGCCGCCGTTATAGGTCAGCAAGCGCTGTACGGTATTTGTGCCGTTACCCCCGCCTGCCATGAAGTGCATTTGCACCAGCACATGCATCAGTCCGAACCCGACCACCAGCAGCGCGCTGTAACGCAACAACGGTTTCATTGTTTCTTCGCGCCGCGCCGTCCACCACGCCATGAAAATCATCAGTGCCATATACAACCAAGAACTGCGCGAACCGCTCAGCGTCATCGCGAACAACAGCGGAAGAGACAGCAGAATCACATACCCCGGCTTGAGGATTTTTTGCTGAAACAGCAGGCCCAGCGAGACTAAACCCAGCGCAATGTAATCGGCATAATGATTTGGCTGGGCAAGATTCCCGTATATGCCACCGGAAAGATCCCGTGCAATGACCGAATCCAGAAAGGTATGCCATTGGAAATGCTGCAACACCCCGATCAGCGCATTCAGTTCCGCGCCGATCAACAGAAAAATCGCCAGCACCTGTGCCAGTCTTGCCAGCCCGAAGCAATCGCGCAACCTGGCACCAAGCACCATCAGCAAGGTTGCGAACAGGAAATACAGGGCATACAACAATGCCTGGTTGAAATAGGCAACCTTGCCCAGCACCAATTGCAGCAGCAGCACGACGATCAGCGCGGCAGGCAGTTGCGCGATACGGGGAATCCCGGGGCGCTGCCAGAATTCGCGCGCAAGCAACAGCGTGAGGGCGAGCACGCCCAGCATGGCACTCCACCACTCCTGATCGAATGAGGTCAGCGGATTTTCATGGCGATAGTGCAGAAAGGGGAAAGCCCACATCAGCCCGACCAGGGCCAGACTGAGGTGGGCCAGCTTGAAATTTTCCAGCCTGATCGACTGGATTGATTTGCTTAACACGAACCGCTTTTTATACCGAACTTGGCGAGAATACTGTTCAGCGGACAGATCTGGGTGAAACCGCTTTGGAACAGATTCAGCCCAACGAAGGCGGTGAAGAATATAAAGTATTTACTCACGAATATCGGGCTCGCTTCTATGCCCAACGCCAGTGAAAGCAAAATAAAAGAACCGGCGACGATACGAACAATGCGTTCTGAATTCATTATTTGAAACTCCTTTGGGTAATTAGACGGATTTTACTGGAATTTTTTGTACTGAGTGACGCAATACAACACTGGCTTTATCACTAGCCTCAGCACTGTAAAAACAAGGATACCGAATAACATGGGCAAAAAGCACCAAGTGCCATTCAATACTAACGATTCCACCAGTAAATTATATATATAAGTATATTCTAATATTACAAGAGGTACAAATCTCGCGTTAAACTCATTTCGTCTGTTTCAATGGGTAGACCTTTCCGCTTGCTGCTGGAAAGTCCCAATGTCTTGCCACAAATACTCGGGATAGCTATCTGGGACAGCCTCAGATAGCGCGGATAGCCGCGCAACTCTCAGCCACCAGCGCCGGGCCGCGATAGATCAGACCGCTGTATATCTGCACCAGCGATGCGCCAGCCTTGATTTTTTCTACGGCATCCGCGCCGCTCAGTATGCCACCCACCCCGATGATGGGCAAAACGCCTTGCAGCCCGGCAGCAAGCTGGCGGATCACGGCAGTGGATTTGTCTCGCACCGGCGCACCGCTCAAACCACCGGATTCCGTGCCATGCGGCAGGCTTTCCACCCCCTCGCGCGACAGTGTGGTGTTGGTGGCGATCACCCCGTCGACGCGATGCTGCATCAACAGCCGTGCGATTTGTGCGACATGTTCGGCCTCCATGTCAGGTGCGATCTTCAGCGCGATAGGTACATATTTGCCGTGCTTGTCGGCAAGCAGTTGCTGCTCGGTCTTGAGCTTTGCCAGCAAATCATGCAACGCATCTTCCCCCTGCAACTGGCGCAGATTCTTGGTGTTGGGCGAGGAGATATTGACGGTGATGTAGCTGGCATGGACGTACACTTTGCGCAGACAGATCAGATAATCTTCCGATGCCTTTTCAATCGGCGTGGCGGCATTTTTGCCGATGTTGATGCCCAATATACCGCGATAATCGGCACGCCTGACGTTCTCAATCAGCTTGTCCACCCCATCGTTGTTGAACCCCATGCGGTTGATGATGGCGTCGGCTTGCGGCAGGCGGAACAGCCGCGGCTTTGGGTTGCCGGATTGGGGCAGCGGGGTAACCGTACCGATTTCTATGAAGCCAAAACCGAGTGCCGCCAGCCCGTCTATACACTCGCCATTCTTGTCGAGTCCGGCAGCGAGACCGACCGGATTGGGGAAAGTCAGCCCCATCAGAGTACGCGGATTGTCTGGCGGATGCTGCGTGATGATGCCGCTCAAACCCGATGAATATAAAAAATTCAGGTTTTTGAGTGTGAGATGGTGAGCTGTTTCAGGGTCAAGCCGGAACAGCGCGGAACGCAACAACCGGTACATAATCAGTCCCTTTTATTACCGACTGGCCTGACTATCACAGGGATCGGGAATTTCTTCTTTTGCTGAAACAGGCCAGCACGTTTTTTGCCGCGCCAGTTTTCTGCAATCACATCGCCAAGTTGCAGGCACAACAAACCGAACAGCATATACCCGAGTTGCGCGGGCATGTTGTGCGGGGTGTTGATCTGGATTCCGCCTACGGCGTGATAGCTGATTGAGACCAGATTGCCAACGATCAGTCCGGCCAGCGCGGCGCAAATCACCCGCCCCCAATCACCGGATTTGAGTCCTGAAAAAATCGTGCTTTCGTTCCACAGTAATTGCAATGCGGCCAACAGCAACAGTGGTGAGAGCCACATCAGCCAATCCAGCTGCACGGGCCAGGCCGCGCCACCCAGCAGACCAAGCACGGCGATAGACACGAGGAATAGGCCGATCGATTCACCGTCGGGAACAGGCAAAGCCAAACCGCGCGCCAGCAGTTTGAGCAGGCCCGAAAACGAGCCGAGCAGCGAGCGGGTGATGAGCACTGCAGGAGCCAATAATGCAAACAAGGGCGTGTAGAACAACAGTTGCATGACCGGCTTGTCCTGGCTTGGCAGCCAGCTGGCCGTGAATAAATTCAGGTACGCCAGCAGCCAGCAGAGTATGGCGCTCGCTACGGCCATCCACAGGTAAAAGTTGCGTTGACTATTTATCTGGCCGTTTCCGGTAATTCTCTTGATCATGTAACCAGCTAACAGGATATAAGCAAACAACATCAGTGCGGTCCATAATATCGCGCCATTATTTTCAGACCCGGCCGGAACGCGCGCCGACAACTCTTCCCATTCCTTGCCGCTCAGGAGCAATCCGCCCAGCGGCAATAAAACCAGCGAGAATATGAAAATAAATAAACGCGTTTTCATGTTGAAACGCCTGCGTCCCGGTTCGATATGGACATGTCCATCGGACGCCAGACACCGTCAAACAGTCCCTGCGCAGGCTGATATTGCGTTTTGTATGCCATCTTGCGGCTGTGTTCGATCCAGTAACCCAGATAAATGAAATCCAGATCGAGTTTGCGGCACAACTCGATTTGCCACAACACGTTGTAAATCCCGAAACAGGCACGCGGCAAATCCGGCTCGTAGAAGGTATACACCGAGGACA
>Ga0307375_10000953_pt1 | contig 33423 bp, 27 predicted proteins | sample TR1MG_FD_202531 | JGI IMG/M metagenome (GOLD analysis project Ga0307375, IMG submission 202531) | Soil microbial communities from Risofladan, Vaasa, Finland - TR-1 | ecosystem: Environmental > Terrestrial > Soil > Coastal area > Acid sulfate soil | place: Finland: Risofladan, Vaasa | collected... | reverse complement strand
TGTTGGCGCGCGCCGAGAGCGCGCAACTCTCGACGCGACTGATGAACGAGTCGATCGCCAAGCAGGACGTCGCAAAGGGCCAGCTCACGTTGCACGCCGATAGAGGATCACCGATGATCGCCAAACCGGTGGTACACCTGTTGGCCGACCGCGGAGTCACCAAATCGGACAGCCGACCGCACGTGAGCAATGACAACCCCTACTCCGAAAGCCAGTTCCGAACCTTCAAGTACCGACCCGACTTCCCCGATCGCTTCGGAAGTCTCGAGGACACCCAGGCCCACTGTCAACGCTTCATGACCTGGTATAACGAAGACCACGTGCATTCGGGCATTGGCTATCACACGTCCGCCGACGTCCACTACGGACGAGCTGAACAGGTCCGTGAGTTACGTGGTGCCGTTCTGCTCGACGCTTACGCCGAACACCCTTAGCGGTTTGTCCGCAAAGTCCCCACACCGCCGGCACTACCGACCGTCGCGTGGATCAACGAACCGGTGAAGGAGGTCGCTAACTCACTGAATTAATTCAAGAACTGTCTCAAAAGGCTTGACACGCGCCGCCCCGAGTCTTTCGCGGCCTGCACAAAATCGACCTTGAAGAGGCTGAATCACACGGTTTAGTCTGGTAAAATGGACAGCATTTTTTCTGCAAACTCGGGACCCGAGGGTGAGTCAACGTCTCCAGGAGACTTGGAAGGGTTCAGGAATACTGGCCACGGCAGAAGTGGTTCCCGTTCTCTGGAGCGCTTTGGTCTGGGCCGACTTCGATGTGACCCAGCCACCAGATCCGCTCGAGTCACGTGCCCGGTTCGACACAAGTCGGACCGGGCACGTGACACGAGATCTAGTTGCCCGGTGGCAATGTCAGATTCACCAGAGGTGACACTCGCTCGAGTTCTACACACATCCCGGCCGTGCCACCCCGGGATCGGCATCGTTCGCGACGTGTCGTCCAGCGCCCCGCTCCGATCCACCCCGGGGCACGCGCGAGAATATCCTGCCCGGCCTCTCCGGGTGGATCCCAACGCTCCGCCTACGTCGACCACGCGGGATGTGTCCAGTCGAGTGATGACCGACTCATCGTCCTAGCGGTGCAAGTGAGTTGGCTCGCGAAGTCAGGTGAGCGTCCGTCACCACGAACGTCACCACGAATTGGCCCCAATGCGCCTGACGTGCCGCACCGCGGCGCATCCCCGCGGGTCGCCCGCCATGTCACAGGCCCTGGTATTATTGGGTTTCAACCTACCTCAGCAGGTGCTTGGCGACGACTACGCGCTGGATTTGATTTGTTCCCTCGTAGATCTGGGTGATCTTCGCGTCTCGCATGAAGCGCTCGACCGGGAACTCCTTGGTGAAGCCGTAGCCACCAAGCAACTGTACGGCATCGGTCGTCACGCTCATCGCGGTGTCCGAAGCGAATGACTTCGCGGCCGCACCCAAGTAGGTGAGGGTTCCGTCAGGATCTCCGGCGTCGATGGTGGCGCAGGCGCGGTAGACGAGGGCGCGGGCGGCCTCGGTGCGAATCGCCATATCGGCGAGCATGAAGCGAAGCCCCTGGAGGTTGGCGATCGGCGCGCCGAACGCCTTGCGCGACTTCATGTACCCACCCGCGTAGTCAATGGCCGCTTGGGCGATGCCCACGGCTTGGGCACCGATGGTCGGCCGCGACCGGTCGAGGGTGTGCATGGCAATCTTGAAGCCGTCGCCCTCGGCGCCAATGCGGTGCGAGGCGGGGATCCGGACGTCGTTGAAGACCACCTCGCCGGTTGGCGAGGCGCGCAGGCCCATCTTGTCCTCGTGCTTGGGGAATTCGACGCCCCACTCCTTTTCCACGAGGAAGCAACTGATGCCGTGACTTCGCTTCGACGGATCGGTGCTCGCAAAGACGGTGTAGGTATCCGACACCCCCGCGTTGGTGATCCAGTACTTGGAGCCGTTCAAGATGTACTCGTCGCCGTCGCGGACCGCGCGACACCTCATCGAGGCCACGTCCGAACCCGCGTCGGCCTCGGACAGGCAGTAACTGGCCTGAATCTCTCCCGCAGCGATGCGCGGAAGGTAGTGACTCTTCAACTCCTCGGAGCCGAAGTTCATCACCGGCAGCATGCCCAACTTCGAGATCAACATTGTCACTGACGTCGATGCGCAACCCCGCGCCAATTCCTCGGCCATGATGGCCTGGGTCACCATGTCGGCCCCGACTCCGCCGTAGGCCTCGGGCATTTGCAGCGCGGGAAGTTCCATCTTGACGCTGGCGTCAAAACTCTCCTGGGGAAAGGTCTGGTCGCGGTCGTGCTGGGCAGCGTATGGCGCTACCTGTTCGTCCACGAAGGATCTCATGACATCTCGAAAGGCGCGCTGCTCCGGGGTCAGGTCAAAACTCATAGCCATCCTTCAATCTTCAATAGTTGGGGTACTAGTGAGAAGTGTCGCCGGTCAACCTCAGGAGGTCTCCGTCGGCGATGGCGTCGACGAAGCGTCGTTGGGCGACATAACTGTGGGCAAGCCCGGCGAAGGGCGCCGCAAGCGCGTGGTCCACGACAACACCCTCGATGAGACCGAAAAGTCTCAGGGCGACGCTCACATCGCCCAATTGCGGGCCACGCCCGATCAGGCTCGCCCGCTTGGCACCGACGAGGGCGACGCCGACCTCGATGTCGTGACGGTCGTGCTCGTGTTCGAAGGTCAATCGAGCGACTTCGCGGTGCGCGATACCCAAGGCGTAGCCTTCGCCGGGTGCCTGGGTGCCGAGCCCCCGACCGGTTGGCACGTGCGGGGAACGTTGCAGGCCGGCCTTCGGGACGCGCGAAAACTCAGGGGTCTCAGTGGACATCGTGGGGCGTACCGCACCCGCTGCAGGAACTGGCGAAAACGTTGGCTGGGTCACCCTTCGACACTACCCCCCTGGCCAGATCAGACCCGAGTCAACCAGCTCTCGTACTGCGGACGCGCGCCCCGCACGGCTTGGAAGTATGTGGACTGGATTGCCTTCGTGATCGGACCGGGTTTCCCGTCTCCCACCAGACGGTCGTCAACCGATCCAATGGGCACCACCTCCGCGGCGGTGCCGGTGAGGAAGGCCTCGTCGGCCAGGTACAGGTCGTCTCGACGCATGGTCTCGAAACTCACGGAATACCCGAGGTCGTTGGCAATCTTCACGATGCTCGCCTGGGTGATACCGCGCAGAGCCCCCGCCTCGGAAGGTGGCGGACTGATCAACAGTCCGTCGCGCACAATGAAGAGGTTCTCGCCGGTGCACTCACTGATGTGTCCATCGGTGCCCAGCATGATTGCCTCGTCGTATCCCGCCTTGATCGCCTCGACCTTGGCGAGGCTGGAGTTCACGTAGCCGCCGACGGTCTTGGAGGCGGTGGGCATGGAGTTGGGGTGGTGCCGTGACCACGATGAGATCTTCATCCGAACACCGTTCTCGAGGCCCTCGTCGCCCAGGTACGCGCCCCACGGCCACGCTGCGATAGCGACGTTCACGGGGGATGTCAGCGGATAGATACCCATCTCGCCATAACCCAGGTACACGAGGGGGCGGATGTAGCAGCCCTCATTGAGTTCGTTCACTCGCACCACCTCAGTGGTGGCGTCGCAAAGTTGGTCGACGCTGAAAGGAACATCGATCATCAAGATCTTGCAACTCCGAAGCAGGCGCTCCATATGCTCGCGGAGGCGGAACACCGCGACGCCGTTTGGGGTCTTGTAGGCACGGATGCCCTCGAACGCGCCGGTGCCGTAGTGCAGCGTGTGGCTCATGACGTGGGTCGTGGCGTTCTCCCAGTCGACGAGAGCTCCGTCCATCCAGATCTTCTTCGTGGGGGTGATGGGCATCTATAACCTCTCTAGTAATTGTTCGGTGATGCCCGCGGTGCCGAGCGCGACGGGATCACCATTGAAGTCTGCCACTGCCCGAGCGATTCGCGCGGCCGCGTCAACCTCACCGAGGTGCTCGAGCATCAAAACGGCCGAGGACACGGCGGCTAATGGGTTGGCCCGTCCCGTTCCCACGATGTCGTGGGCCGCCCCGTGGACGGGCTCAAAGAGCGAGGCACCGGTGCGGGCCGGGTTCAAGTTGGCACTCGCCGCGTAACCGATGCCGCCGGTCACCGCACCCGCGAGGTCGGACAAGATGTCGCCGAACAGGTTGTCGGTGACGATCACCGAGTAACGCTGGGGATCCTCGACCAGGTAGATGCAGGCGGCGTCGACGTGGTTGTAGTCGACCTCGACGGCTGGAAACTCAGCGGATACTTCTCGCACGACCCGAGACCAGAGCTCACCCGCGAACGTCAAGACGTTGGTCTTGTGCACCAGGGTGAGCTTCGGGCGGCTCGCTCGGGCGGCTCGCTCGAAGCCGTAGCGCACGCATCGCTCCACGCCGAAGCGGGTATTGACCGAGCCCTGCGTGGCAATCTCGTGGGGAGTGCCGTGGCGAAGCACGCCTCCCTCACCCGCGTAGGGTCCCTCGGTGTTCTCTCGCACGATGGCGAACTCGCATCCGTCGGCGAGCGACCCGGGGACGCCGCGAAAGGGCCGGTAGTTGATATAGAGGTCAAGCCCGAAACGCATGCGCAGCAGCAAGCCTCGCTCGAGGACGCCACCGGGAATTCGGGTATCGCCGATGGCCGGGCCAATCGCGCCGAGCATGATTGCGTCGAATCCCCGCAGTTGCTCCAGCGTCGCATCGTCGAGCACGAAGCCGTCACGCAGGTACCGCGCGGCCCCGAGGTCGAAGTCCGTGGTCTCAATCGCCACACCGGCCGCGCGCACCACGTCGAGGGCCGCCGCGGTCACTTCGGGGCCAATACCGTCGCCGCCGAGCACGGCCACGCGATAGGGGTGTCCGCTGCTCATATGTCACGTCTCCTTCTTTTCTCCATTTTGCTCGCCGGCGCACGCTGGTGGCAAACCGGAGTCAATCGGGCACGGGTCAAACAGTAGAATCGGGGCCTCTCTACAAGTCGAGGTAAGCGCATGGCCAGTGAAATCCATCGCATCACGCTCGAGACCTTGGAAAAGCTCAAGGCCGAGTACCACCACCTCACGACGGTGGGCCGCACGGAAATCGCCCGCGTCATCGAGGCGGCCCGGCTCTTGGGCGACCTCTCGGAGAACGGTGACTACCACGCTGCGAAAGACCACCAGGGCAAGATGGAGTCGCGAATCCGCCAGATCGACAACGTGATCCGTAATCACGAGATCGTCGAACGGGATGAGCACGCCCAGTCCGTCCAACACGCTTCCATCGTCCAGGTCGTGTACGAGGGCGACGATGATGATGAATTCCAGGAGTTCTTCATCGGCTCGATTGAGGAGAAGCCGGACGGGGTCCTCGTGGCGTCGCCGACCTCGCCGCTCGGCTCCTCGCTCCTTGGTCACTCGGTCAACGATCTCGTGGAGTACGAGGCTCCCTCGGGGATCCTGCGCGTCAAGATCGTCGGATTACGCTAGGGCATGGCCGCCAAGACCCTCTTCGAGAAGATCTGGGATGAGCATGTCGTGGCGTCGCCCGAGGGCGAGCCGACCCTGATCTACATCGACCTGCACCTGGTTCACGAGGTGACCAGTCCACAGGCGTTCGACGGCCTACGACTGAATGGCCGAACCGTGCGACGGCCCGACCGGACGCTTGCCACCGCGGACCATAACGTCCCGACCGACCCGATCTCGACCCCCGTCACCGACCCGGTCTCACGGCGTCAATTAGAGGCCCTCGACGAGAACTGTCAGGAATTCGGCATCACCCTCTTCCCTCGCGGCCACGAGAACCAAGGCATCGTGCACGTGATCGGCCCAGAGCTGGGCGTCACCCAGCCGGGCATGACGATTGTCTGTGGCGACTCCCACACGTCGACGCACGGCGCCTTTGGCTCCCTAGCCTTTGGCATCGGCACCAGCGAAGTCGAGCACGTCCTCGCTACCCAAACGCTGCCCCAGCAGAAGGCCAAGACCATGTCCGTCACCGTCAACGGGACGGCTCCGGTCGGCGTCACCGCCAAGGACATCGTCCTAGCCATCGTCGCCCGATTGGGCACGGGCGGTGGCGCGGGCTACGTGATCGAGTATCGCGGTGAGGCGATCCGGGCGCTCTCCATGGAGGGGCGCATGACGGTCTGCAACATGAGCATCGAGGCCGGTGCCCGCGCGGGACTGGTCGCAGTGGACGAGACCACGATTGACTACCTGCGAGGTCGTCCCGGTGTCCCGTCCGGGGATGAGTTCGACACCGCCGCTGCGCGGTGGCGTACGTTCATCTCTGACGATGACGCGTCCTTCGATGCCCATGTCGAACTCAATGCGGCGGACCTCGTCCCCTTCGTCACGTGGGGCACCAATCCCGCCCAGGTGGTGGCACTCAGTGGTCGCGTGCCGTCGCCCGACCAGTTCTCCGACCCCGACCAGCGAAACTCGACGAAGCGATCCCTCGAGTACATGGGACTGGAGCCGGGCACGCCGATCCGCTCGATCGGCGTCGACGTCGTGTTCATTGGTTCGTGCACGAATTCTCGCATCGAGGACCTGCGCGCCGCCGCCGCCGTCGCCCGCGGTCATCAGGTGGCCTCGACCGTGCGTGCGCTCGTCGTGCCCGGTTCGCACCGTGTGAAGGCGCAGGCCGAGGCCGAAGGGCTGGACCGGGTATTCCTCGACGCTGGCTTCGAGTGGCGCGAACCCGGGTGTTCCATGTGCCTGGGGATGAACCCCGACCAATTGACTCCGGGCCAACGGAGTGCTTCGACCTCGAACCGCAATTTCGAAGGACGCCAAGGACGTGGGGGACGCACCCACCTGGTATCGCCCGTGGTCGCCACGGCCACCGCGATTCTGGGCCGTTTCGCAACACCTGACGAGGTCGGCGCGTGAAGCCGGTACGCATCGTCGAAGGACGGGCCGTCCCGCTGGAGCGTTCGGACGTGGACACCGACCAGATCATTCCCTCGGACTGGCTGAAGCGGGTCGAGCGAACGGGCTTCGGTCGCGGTCTCTTCAGCGAGTGGCGTGACGACCCTGATTTCGTCATCAACCAAGCCCGGTTCGCCGGGGCGTCAATCCTGATCGCCGGACCACGCTTCGGCACGGGATCCTCACGTGAACACGCGGTCTGGGCGCTGATGGACTTCGGTTTCGAAGCCGTCATCGCCCCCTCGTTTGGTGACATCTTCCGCAACAACTCCTCCAAGCAGGGGCTCGTCATCGTGCAGCTGCCAGCCGGTGACGTCGAAGAACTGACCAGCCTGGTGAAGGACGACCCGTCATTGCTCATCATCGTCGACGTCGATCACCTCAGGGTCGAGGTCCCGCAACTCGATTGGCAGCGACCCTTCGTGCTTGACCCGATGACCCGTGACCGCCTCTTGAACGGCTGGGACGACATCGGACTGACCCTACGTCGCGAGGCCGCCATCACCGCGTACGAGGCCACCAGTCCTGCCCCGAGCCTCGTCGGAATTTTCGACTCGTCCGGCCACACCCACTGATCGTCGGCCGGTGGGCGCGACCGTGACGTCACCGCTTTTTCCCCAACCTGCTTGTTATGCTCGCGGTCGTGAAACCCGCCGCCCTGATCGTGAGCGTGCCTGACCCTCGACTTCGTGCTGCCTTGGGCGATCCTCCGACCGGGGTCGACCTCATCGATTGGGACCTGTCGACACCGGCGCCGATTGGGACCATCGACATCGTCGTCACTCCCTACGTCGGCGCACTTCAACGGATGGAAGCCCTCCGCGGAGTGCGCACCCGCTTGGTCCAGAGCCAGACCCTCGGCTACGACGGCATCGCCGAGGTACTGCCCGCGGACGTCGTCTACGCCAACGCCACCTCCGTGCACGAGACGTCCACCGCCGAGTTCGCGCTCGCCCTCGTCCTGGCGTCCCAGCGCGGCATCGACGACTTTGTGCGGGCCGCCCAACGCGGGACGTGGGCGCCCGCCTGGCACGCGAGTCTGGCCGACCGCACCGTTCTGCTCGTGGGTTACGGGGGTGTCGGCAAAGCCATCGAAGCGCGCCTGCGTCCCTTCGAGGTGAACATCGTCCGTGTGGCGAGTACGGCGCGGGTCGACGATCACGGACCGGTGCATGCGGTGTCCGAACTGGCCGACCTCCTGCCGATGGCGGACATCATCATCGTGGGCGTGCCGCTCAATGACTCGACGGACCACCTCGTCGACGAGCAGTTCCTCGCGAACATGCGTGATGGCGCACTCCTGGTCAACGTTGCCCGCGGACGTGTTGCCGATACTGACGCAATCCTCGCGGAGGCGGTGGCTGGTCGGCTTCGGTTCGCCCTCGACGTGGTCGATCCCGAGCCTCTGCCCGAGGGCCACCCACTCTTCGCGCTCCCCAACGTCCTCATCGCTCCGCACGTGGGCGGCGCCTCATCCGCCATGCCACCGCGCATCGCTCGATTGGTCAGAGAACAGATCGAGCGAATGATCCGTGGGGACGAACCGCTCAACGTGGTGCTGCGCACCTAGCTGTCGAAGCGTGGCTTTCCCGGTGGGTCGCCGGCCTTTTCACATCACGCTCAAGTAGAGATCGCAGAGGTTCCACCCCGTGTGTCCCCCGACGAGCAATTGACCAAGGGCCCTCAGGCCCGGCAGCGTGTCGTGGTTGTCGGCGAGCGCCGCCCAGTCAAGACCCGCGGCGCCGCATCGGACAAGACTCCGAGAGTCCGACCAAGCTCCCCCGACACCCTCGACGAAGTCACGTCCATCGGAGGATCGGGCGACGAAGACGGCGTCACGGTCGAGGCGCGCGAGTTCAGCCGCCATCCGCCAAGCGAACTCCTGACACCGTCCGCCCTCACCTGCACCGGTGACCCGCACCGTCGCCTCACCGACCCCGACGACGCACACCCGGTCGCCCGCCACCACTTCCTCCTCGAGGGTCTTCGCCCACTTGCGGGTCATCTCCTCGACGTCGCCGCGCATCGCTGCGCCCATTGAGACCACCCGGTACCCCAACCGCTCGGCCGCAGCGATCGTTAGTTCGAGCATCAGCGCAGGCTCGGCGACGACCTCGTTTCGGTGACGGCTCGTCGCGGACCAGTCCATCCAGCGCCTGCGTTGCTCGAACGCCTCGACCATCCGATCGCCTAACGGCGAGGCCGCAAGTCCAAGGACGCCCAGTTGTCCATCAAGATCGGCTCGCGACGGTGAGAACTGGTAGGTCAATCCCGATCCAACCCACGGAGCTCCAGAGATGACGTTGTCGACCATCACGAGGGTCAGCGAGGAGGGCGTGCGCACGTGGCGCAGCACCGCCCCGCCCGAGATCATGGAGGTGGACGCCCGTAGCCGATTCAGCGCGGTGATGTCGAGTCCCGCGCTGAGCGCCGCCTTCCACACTTCTCCCAAGTCCTCAAGCGTCAGCGGAGGCGCCGGACGGACGCAGAGGCTTGACGCTCCTCCCGAGACGAGGAAGAGCGTGCTCTGGGCAGCGGTCGCTTGTTCGAGGAACCCGACGAGTCCCTCCCCCGCCGCGAGGCTGGCGACGCCGGGCATCGGATGGTCACCGACCCATACGTCCGGTCCCAATTCATCGGGGCCGCCACTGGGTGCATCAACCACGATGAACTCGCGCCGAACCCGCGGTCCGAGTGCCCGTCGAGTGGCGCGAGCCATCTCCAGCGCCGCTTTGCCAATGGCCACCACGTCGACGTCACCTTCCTCCAGGCCGACGAGATGGCCCGCGATCAGGTACTCCAAGTCGATCCGGGTCATCCACTCGCCGCTGAGGGCGACCGCGTCGGCGCGCAGTGCATCGATGATGCCGTCACGAGCTCGAGGAGACACGCTTGGCATCATAGAGAGGTGCCACGGTCGGAGTCGTTGACGGAGCCTTTAAAAGGCAAATACCTCGTCGGCGGTCAGGCGCTGGCGGGCCTGAAGGTGCCGCCACGTGGCGAGCATGGCGATGATGAGGTTAGCGAGACCGGCGAACGCGGTCGAGATGAGGGCAGCCCAGAGGCCGACGGTCTGGTAGTAGGCGACCCACAGTACGGTGCCCGCCACACCGAGAAGCCACGACGTGACCGACACTCCCGAGGCGTCTTCTTCGCGGATCAACTCAAGAATCTGGGGACCCCGATTCACCACCATCGCCACGCCGGTCCCGTACACGCCACCGACCCAGCCCCAGAGCAGTGTGGGCATCACGCACGCCACGACGAAGAAGGTGAACGAACGCAGCACCACCTGAGGTGATTTCCACGGTTGGAGGCGGAATACGATCGCCAACTGAAACGGCATCACGATCACGCTGCCCACGATGACTTCGGACGAGCGGGCGACGACACCGTAGGTGATCCAAAAAAACCCCATGAAGACGAACAACACCCACGTGGCGGTCGAAATCCCCTCAACGCCCAGACGCCGGGCACGCCGGAACTGCGCGGAGGCACCCCCGAGTCCCAGTATGACTGCCGCCCAACCGAATTCGGTCGCGAGGGCGTGATAATCCATGTCTACAGATTAATGGTTTCCTTGATCAGCGCCGTCGATTGGCCGCCGAAATCACCGCTTCGAGTGACGCGTCGAGTATCGACGAACTCATGCCGACGCCCCACCACGTCGATCCATCCTCGCCCTCGGCTTCGACGTAGGCGACGGCCGACGCCTCCGAGCCAGCGGTCAGCGCGTGTTCGGAGTAGTCGCGAACCTTGAACCGAATGTCCATTTCGTTTCGCAGTCCCGCCATGAGCGCGTCGATCGGACCATTACCCTCGCCCTTCACCGTGACGTGCTGTCCGTTCACCACCAGTTGGGCGAAGATGCGCGTGTTGTGCTGATCGGCCGACACCTCGCTCGAGAGCAGTTGGATCGTCGGGTTGTCGGGCTGATAGGTCGTCGTAAACACATCCCAGATCTCGGCGGGCGAGATCTCGGTGCCGGACGCCTCGGTACGCTCTTGAACCTGCTTGGAGAACTCCACCTGCATGGCCCGGGGTAGGTCGAGACCGTGCTCGGTGCTGAGCAGGTAGGCCACGCCCCCTTTGCCGGACTGTGAATTGACCCGGATGATCGCCTCGTAGGTGCGACCAGTGTGCTTGGGGTCGATGGGCAGGTACGGGACCTCCCACACGTCGTAGGTGTCACCGATTGAGACCATGCCCTTTTTGATGGCGTCCTGGTGCGAACCGGAGAACGCCGTGTAGACGAGCTCGCCGACGTAGGGATGGCGCATGTGGACGGGCAGGCGGTTGGCGTATTCGGCCACGTGGCGGGCCTTGTCGATGTCGCGGATGTCCAGTTCCGGATCGACTCCCTGGGAGAAGAGGTTGAGGGCCAGGTTCACCACGTCGACATTGCCCGTGCGCTCCCCATTGCCGAACAGCGTGCCTTCGACGCGGTCCGCACCGGCGAGAACGCCGAGCTCGGCGGCGGCGACGCCGGTGCCGCGGTCATTGTGGGGGTGCAAGGACACGATGACGCTGTCGCGACGGTCCACGTGGCGCGAGAACCACTCGATGGCGTCGGCGTAGAGGTTGGGCGTGTACATCTCGACGGTCGCGGGCAGATTGAGAATCAACGGACGCGCCGGTGAAGGATCGATCACCTCGATGACGGCATTGCAGACCTCGAGAGCGTAATCGAGCTCGGTCCCGGTGAAGCTTTCGGGCGAGTACTCGTAGAGGAACTCGGTGTCAGGCGAAGTGGACTCGAGCGTCAGGCAGAATGCGGCCGCGTCGGTGGCGATCTTCTTGATGCCGTCGCGGTCGAGATTGAACACGACGCGACGCTGCAGGGTCGAGGTCGAGTTGTAGAAGTGGACGATGGCCCGCTTCACCCCGTGCAACGACTCGTAAGTACGGCGAATCAAATCCTCGCGCGACTGGGTGAGGACCTGAATCGTGACGTCGTCGGGGATCAGATCATTCTCGATGATGTGGCGCACGAACTCGAAGTCGGGCTGGGACGCCGACGGAAAACCGACTTCGATCTCCTTGAAACCCATGGCCACCAACTGGGCGAACATGGCGTTCTTACGATCGAGGTCCATGGGATCGATCAATGCTTGGTTGCCGTCTCGCAGGTCCACACTGCACCACCGGGGAGCCTTGGTGAGTCGGTTGTTGGGCCACGTCCGGTCGGGCAGGTCGACGGGGATGGTGGGGCGATACTTATCGAACGCCATGGGACTGGGCTGCTGCGGGTTAGGCCACATATCCATCCTTCTTCTTCCGTCGAGGCGAGAGCGAGAAACAAAAAACCCCCGCCGTAGCGGGGGACGGGCGAGTGCGGACTCGCCCTAATGCAGCAGTAGCTCGCTCTGGCCAAATTTCATGAATCCATTCTACCTTCTCCGAGCGAAATGTCCAGAGGTTCGCGGCACTATCTTGGTACCCGTGGGTGTACTCAAGGCTTTGTTCAAATTGGCGCTTCTATTGATCCTCGGCGCGGCGCTGGCCGGCATCGTGATGATGGTGAAGAAACCCAAGGCATCCGGACCTGTTTCGTACGAGCAATGGCCCGACGTGGCTCGCAATCCCGCCGCCTGAGCCCCAGCCCACCCCACCTCGACTAACTAAGGAGAAATCATGGCCGCCATGGAATATCGACGTTTGGGCCGCTCCGGCCTCAGGGTCAGCGTCCTTTCATTCGGGAGTTGGGTGACCTTCGCCAACTCGAACCAGATCGAGACCGCCCAGCAGGCGGCTGAATGCCTGAGCGCCGCCAAAGACGCGGGTGTCAACTTCTTCGACAACGCCGAGGGCTACGCGGCAGGCGAGTCCGAGCGAGTCATGGGCGCGGCCTTCCGCGAGCTGGGCTGGAAGCGGCACGAATACATCGTTTCGACCAAACTGTTCTGGGGGCTGCACGACATCCCCAACATGAAGAACACGCTCAACCGCAAGTACCTCAGCCAGGCCATCGACGGTTCGCTGGAGCGCTTCGGCCTCGACTTCGTCGACCTGGTGTTCTGCCACCGTCCCGACTCGCGCACTCCCATCGAGGAGACGGTCTGGGCCATGAGCGACATGATCTCCCAGGGTAAAGCCCTCTACTGGGGCACGTCCGAGTGGAGCGCTGACGAGATCCGCGCGGCCTACGACATCGCGGACAAGCACCACCTGCACAAGCCCTTGATGGAACAGCCCCAGTACAACATCCTGTGGCGCGATCGCGTCGAGAAGGAGTACAAGCGCCTCTACGAGGACATCGGACTGGGCACCACAATCTGGTCACCCCTGTCTTCGGGCCTGCTCACCGGCAAGTACCTGAACGGGATCCCGGCGGGATCGCGCGCGACGCTGCCCGGCTACGAGTGGCTGCGTGACTCGCTCACCAATGAGGCGAGCAACAAGAAGGTTGCTCAGTTGAAGGTCATCGCCGACGAATTGGACATCAGCCTCGCCCAACTGTCGTTGGCGTGGTGCGCGAAGAACCCCCACGTCTCGACCGTCATCACCGGAGCGTCGTCGGCCGACCAGGTTCGTGAGAACATGACGGCACTCGACGCAATGCCGTTGCTGACCCCTGAGATCATGGAACGAATCGACCTCATCAGCCTCTTCTAACAGGTCATCCGGGCGAATCCGGCCCCGTCAGACCCTCCCCGATCAACTCCCCCGTGTGTTGGTCGATCTGCTCGACGAATCGATCGAGTTGGCCCGACAGAGTCGGATCGTCCTCTCCGAAGAGGTGGGGCTCCACGTCGGCCTGGTCGATTGAGCTGCGCGCCCGGTTCACCACCCGAAAGGCGTTTCGCCGCAGGGAGTGACGGGTGACGACGTCGCTCTCCGGCGAGGTCTCCTGATATGTCTGCGTCGCTTGGCGCGCCGCGTCCACGAGTTGGCGGGGGCGAAGCGATGGCGCGTGGAGCCACAGCACGTAGTCAATGGACAGCACGATTGCGGCCGCGATCACCGTGTCGACGATTCGAGGGAGGAAGAGGTTCTGGTCCGATCCCAGTACCCCCACGAATGCGAACACGATCGGTGTGAAGACCATCACCGCCAGCGCGTGACTGCGTCTAACCGCCCATGGCACCGAGGCCGCCATCGCACACGACAGGACGATCAGCAGAATCTCCGGGTTTCCCACCAGCGCCATCAACGCCGCGATGCCGACCCCGGCGAGGGTGCCGACCGTCCGTGCGACGGCTCGACGGACAACCGGCCCCAAGTCGGGGCGGAAAATGAACGCCACGCTCATCGGGAGCCAGTACCCCTTCGGGCCTTGGAGCAGATGGGCGATCACTGCGGCGACGATGATCGCTCCCGCGAGTAAGCCCGCGAACCGGAGTCGTTCAATGATGGGCAGCCGGGTGATCGTGGATCGGAACGGTCGGACTCCCTTCAGTTCGGACGTCGTCGGGTAGTGCAGAGCGCCTACGACGAATGGCCGAGCGATCAGCGCATCGTCGTGGGCGAACGACGCGGCGTAGTGGTCGATCAAAACGCGACCGTCCACTGCGGTGCCGTAACGGATCCCGGCGCCGATCTCTCGAAGCGCCGCGCCGACCTCGGCGTCGACGGGGCTGCCCTTTCCCGCGAAGTACGACGACAGTTCACCGAACTGCAGGGCGACCACGAAATCCTGGTACAGCGCGACCATCTCCTGATCCTGCGCGTCGACTGACTCCGTGCCGATCACGTCCTGGGCCGTGTCGAGCATCGTCACCGCCTTCGCCCGCAACTGTTCCATCTGCTCGGTGCCGACACCCTCCAGCAGATTCGCCAGTGCCCGGAAGGCGTGGAACAGACTGGCCCGCTGGTCAAGTAAGTGACTGCGCCGGTCGGTCAAACTGGCAACGAAATACACCCACAAGGTGCCGACCGATATGGCGAGAGCCGCCTGCCAGGTGCGGCCCGCAAAACCGAGTCCGCCTCCGATAATGGCGCCGAGCAGGAGATACATCCCGGTACTCGACCAGAGCGAGGCTTCGATGGCCCCGCCGACGAGGGCAACGGCACCCAGCAGCACCACGAGCGCCCACGGGGATTTCACTATGGTGACGAACTCGGAACCGACAATCACCCCGACGCCGGCGGCCAGCGCTACGCCGAGCAACCTTGGGGCGCGGATTCGCCAACGGTCCAACCCATCTTGGCTGACCCCCCACAGGGTTCCTAGGGCGACCAACGTTCCGTACGACCGCTGCCCGAGTAGAAGCCCGATGACCAATGGCGTCGTCAGGCAGAAGGCTGCGCGCACCGACAGTCTGACTTGTGGGGATACCTGCTGGGGACTCCACCGATGGAGTTCGTCCGGTCCGGACCTCACGAAGTCACTTCACGATGACGAAATAGCGACCGCTCACCCACACGAGACTAATTCGCCCCGGCTCGTCTGGCGTTGAGGGAGGGGTCGACTGACGACGCCTCGGAGCGCCTCGGTCACGCCTCGAACCGGTAGCCGACGCCCGGTTCGGTGACGAGGTGGACCGGCGATGCGGGATCTCGTTCCAACTTCTTGCGAAGTCGCGAGAAGAGCGTGCGAAGATATTCGCTCTCCCCTGCGTAACCGGGTCCCCACACCTGTTCGAGCAGCATCTGTTGGGTTACCAGGCGACCCTGATTGCGCACAAGTACCGCCAAGGCACCCCACTCCTTTGGCGTGAGATGCACGAGGACGCCGCCTCGCTCCACGCGACGTGCGGCCAGGTCTATCCGCAAGTCACCCGCGACGACGACACTCTCTTCGCCAGCCGGGATATGACGACGCAGCGCGGCGCGTATGCGGGCGAGGAGTTCGTTGATCCCGAAGGGCTTTGTCAAGTAGTCGTCGGCCCCCGCATCCAGCGCTGCGACCTTCACGGCCTCTTGGGGTCGGGCTGACAGCACGATAATCGGCACGGTACTCCACCCGCGCACCGCAGTGATGACCTCGATACCCGACAACCTGGGCAAGCCGAGGTCCACGAGGAGCAGGTCGGGTAGCACCTTGGAAGCAGCGGTGATCGCATCGACTCCGTTGGTCGCCACTTCGACGACGTATCCGTGCGCTCCCAGTCCGATGGTGAGCGCACGCACCAACGACTTGTCATCGTCAACCAGCAGAATCGTGGTCATCGGTCTGACACGCCGTGATCGTCGGTTCGATTGGTCGGGATCGTCAGCACCATCGTGCAACCCCCGCCGGGCGTGTCCTCAATCTCGAGCATCCCGCCGAGGGACTCAGCGAAACCTTCCGCGATTGCCAATCCCAAACCCACGCCCCGTCCCGACGCCACGTCACCCTGGCGTTGAAAGGGGCGCAGGACCGTGGCCCGCTGCTCGCGGGGTATTCCAGGACCGTGGTCGATCACGCGCACCGACGCTGAAACCCCGACTTCGTCGACGTCCACCACCACGTTGCCACCCCCACCGTGCAGGATCGCATTGAGCACCAGGTTGCACACGATCCGCTCGATGAGCACGGGATCGCTGTGCATCATGACGTCGTGTTGCACGTGACACGTCACTGCCGTCGGCGACACCTCCGCGCCCTTGACCGCCTCGGCGACGGCCCGCTCGGAGAGTTCGCCGAGATCGACTTCTACCGAGACGAGATCAACCCCGCCTTCCTGGATCCGACTCATATCCAAAAGGTCGCCGACCAGCCCGTTCAATCGGTCGGTCTCGGCGTTGATCCCCTCAAGCAAGACCGTCACTTGTTCCTCCGTGAGTCTGGTGGGCGCGTCGAGGATCATCGTCACGGCGGCCTTGATGGAGGCCAGCGGCGAACGCAGATCGTGACTGACTGCAGCGAGTAGCGACGCGCGTAGCTCCTCCGCCTCGAGCAGTGATCGACGCTCACCCGCCTCTTCCTCGAGTCGACGGTGTTCGATTGCAACCACCAGTTGGGCCGACACCGCCACGAGTAGGCCGCGGCCCTCGGGGTCGAGTGGACGCCCGTCCACGGCCAGTTCATATCCCTCGCCGATTTCGAGGACCACGGCTTCAGCACCGACTTCACCAACTGTCACCGCGTAGCCGCCAAAGCCGCCGACTCGGCGAAGCGCAGCGCCGTTCAAGTCGAAAACATGGACTATCTCGCTCAACATCGCAGGCAGCGCCTCCTCCCCTTCGGACACGTGGCGCGCCAGCCGGGCGAGGGCCCTCGCATCACGTTCGGCGCGTAGGGCAGTGTCGGTCCTTCGTGCCGCGATGTCGACGAATGTGCTCACCGTGAGCGCCGCCGCCAGGAACGAAAGTAGTGCCAGGAGGTCTCGCGGATTGGCGATGGTGAAGGTGTGCACGGGAGAGGTGAACTCCCAGTTGGTCACGAGAAAGGCGGTAATGGCTCCGAGCAGTCCGGGGATGAGGCCACCAATCGCGGCCACCCCAATGACCACGATCAGGTAGGCGCTCAGCGCCACCGCCAGGGTGCCCGGACCTCCGCCTGCCAGGGTCGCTGTCAGCAGCGAGAACGCGATGGCACCAACGGCGAGTGACGCGAGCACCCGGTGCAGTGACAGCGGGGACGGCGAACGGCGGCGCGATTTAATACTGACCTCGCCCTCCGCGTGTTCAGTACTGATGACGTGCACGTCGATCTCGCCTCGAGCCAAATTCACGCAGCGCGACACGATCGAACCCTGGAACAGGGTGGCGAAACGAGACTTCGCCGTGGCCCCGATCATCAACTGCGTGGCGTTTTCAGCCCTCGCCACCGCAACGAGTGCGACGGCCACGTCAGCGCCGACGACTTCGACGAATCGACCTTCGAACTCTTCGAGCAGCTCGATGGCGTGGTCAAGACCGGCGTCGCTCGCGGCCCGCAAACCGTCGTCGCGACGCACGTGCACCCCGACCAGTTCCGATCGCGAGCGTGCTGCCATTCGTGCGGCGCGGCGAATGAGACGCTCCGAGGTTTCGGTGCCGGTCACCGCCACGACGATGCGTTCACGAGTTTCCCATGCGTGGTCGATGTTGTGGCGCTCGCGATACGACTGAAGTTCATCGTCCACCCGGTCCGCGAGCCAGAGCAGAGCCAATTCACGCAACGCCGCCAGATTCCCAGGACGAAAGAAGTTCGTCAGGGCGGCGTCGATCCGCTCGGCGGGATAGACGTTGCCGTGGGCGAGCCGACGCCGCAGGGCCTCGGGTGTCATGTCAACCATCTGGATCTGATCGGCGCTGCGCACGAAGGAATCTGGCACTGTCTCACGTTGTCGGATACCGGTGATGTTCTCGACCACGTCGTTCACACTCTCGAGGTGCTGCAGGTTCACCGTAGAGATGACATCGATTCCTGCGTCGAGCAACACCTCCACGTCCTGCCAGCGCTTCTCGTTCTCGTCACCCGGGGCGTTGGTGTGCGCCAGTTCGTCCACGAGCACGACCTGTGGAGCGCGGCGCAACAATCCGGGGAGGTCCATCTCCTCGAGCGTCGTGCCCCGGTAAGCAATCTCGCGACGGGGAAAGACCTCGAGTCCCTCCAGCAGGGCGGCAGTATGGAGACGACCGTGTGTCTCGACGAAGCCGACCACCACGTCGGTACCGCGGTCCCACCGACGTCTGCCTTCATCGAGCATCGCGTAGGTCTTGCCCACGCCAGGGGCCGCTCCGAGGTAGATTCGCAACTTTCCGCGCAATGCGCCCTCCCTACGACCCCGACAGTTTGTCGAGCAGGATATTCAGTTGGAGAACATTGACCACCGGTTCACCCATGATACCGAGGATACGATTCTGGGTCGCCTGGAGAATCAATCCATCGACCCGTCCCAAGGGAAGACTCCTCGCCTTGGCGATCCGGGGCGCCTGCAGTCGGGCGTTGGCGATGGAGATATCGGGATCCAGTCCCGACCCCGAGGTCGTCACCGCATCTGATGGCACTTTTACGTTCGCCGGCACCGAGTTGAACGTACGGTACGCCGCTTCAGCGCTCTTCACCTGGGCGACGAGTTTGGGGTTCGACGGACCAAGGTTTGATCCACCCGACGACATGGCGTCGTAGCCATTGGCCCCGGCGGCCGACGGCCGCGGCTGGAAGTAGCGCGCGAGGGGCTGACCCTTGGCGTCAGTGAAGTTCTGTCCGATCAGGGCCGATCCCACGACGGCGCCGTGGGATTTCACGAGTGAGCCGTTGGCCTGTCCGTTGAAGGCGACCTGCAAGACGCCCGTCATCACCAGCGGATACACGAGACCGGTCAGCACGGTCATCACCACTGTCAGCAGCAGCGCGGAGATGAAGAGGCGCCGCATCAGCGGATCCCCATGGCAGTGATCACGACGTCGATGATCTTGATTCCGATGAATGGCACGATGGCCCCTCCCAGTCCGTAGATCACGAGATTGCGCCGCAGGATGGCCGCTGCACCGGTGGCACGAAAGCGCACTCCGCGCAACGCCAGCGGGATAAGCGCGATGATGACCAGGGCGTTGAAGATCACCGCCGACAGGATCGCCGAGTGCGGACTGGCCAGGTGCATCACGTTCAGCGCTCGGAGCGGTGGGAACACCCCGACGAACATCGCCGGGACGATCGCGAAGAACTTGGCGATGTCATTGGTGATCGAGAAGGTGGTGAGCGAGCCCCGGGTGATGAGTAGTTGCTTGCCGATCTCGACGATCTCAATCAGCTTGGTCGGGTCCGAGTCGAGGTCGACCATGTTGCCGGCCTCCTTTGCCGCCTGAGTACCGGTGTTCATCGCCACGCCGACGTCGGCTTGGGCGAGGGCCGGTGCGTCATTGGTCCCGTCACCGGTCATCGCGACGAGGTGTCCGCCGGCTTGCTCCTTCTTGATCAGCGCCATCTTGTCCTCGGGCGTCGCCTCGGCGAGGAAGTCGTCCACACCGGCTTCAGCTGCGATGGCGGCCGCGGTCTTGGGGTTGTCCCCGGTGATCATGACCGTGCGAATACCCATCCGACGCAGCTGCTCGAATCGATCCGACATCCCGGGCTTGACGATGTCCTTCAGGTAGATGACTCCGAGTACCTTCGGACCTTCCGCGACGACTAGTGGTGTGCCACCCTTTTCCGCAATGGAGTTGACGACCTCCTCGAGACGTACTGGAGCGACACCCCCCTGGGACGCGACCCAGGCGGACACCATCGAACCCGCACCCTTCCTGATCTGGCGACCGTCGAAGTCAACTCCGCTCATGCGCGTCTGCGCGGTGAACGGCACCAGTACGGCGTCGGATCTCAGCTCGGAACTCATTTCGTACTCACGTTCGACGAGCGTCACGATCGATCGGCCCTCGGGCGTCTCGTCGGCGAGGCTCGACTGGAGCGCAGCCCCCGCAAGTTCTCGCGGATCAACCCCGTCCATGGCGAAGAGGGCCACTGCCTGGCGGTTGCCAAAGGTGATAGTTCCGGTCTTGTCGAGCAGCAGGGTAGAGCAGTCGCCAGCAGCCTCCACGGCCCGACCCGACATCGCGAGCACGTTACGTTGCACGAGGCGGTCCATCCCGGCGATGCCGATTGCGCTCAGCAGCGCCCCGATCGTCGTCGGGATGAGACAGACGAAGAGTGCGGCCAGCACCACGACTGACTGTGCCGCGTTCGAGTAGATCGCGAACGGCTGCAGCGTCACGATCGCGATGACGAACACCAACGTCAGTCCCGCCAACAAGATGTCCAGAGCGATCTCGTTGGGCGTCTTTTGACGACTCGCCCCTTCGACCAGCGCGATCATGCGGTCGAGGAATGTCTCGCCGGGATTAGACGAGACACGCACCAGTATTCGGTCCGACAACACCCGGGTTCCGCCGGTCACCGCCGACCGGTCGCCACCCGACTCGCGGATCACCGGAGCCGACTCGCCGGTGATCGCGGACTCGTCCACCGTGGCGATGCCCTCGATAATCTCTCCGTCGCCCGGGATGACCTCGCCCGCGATGACCTCGCAGACGTCGCCCTTACGAAGATCCGACGAAGCCACCTCGACCATCACCCCTTCACGCAGTACCCGCGCGACGGTGTCGGCCCGCGTCTTACGCAGGGCGTCGGCCTGGGCCTTGCCGCGACCCTCGGCGACCGCCTCGGCCAGGTTGGCGAACCAGACCGTGATGACCAGCCAGGCGACCGTGACGCCAGCGAATATGTTCGTCGCACCGCTCGACTGACCGAAGTCCTTGATCCAGAAGGCGAGGGCCAGCACGCTGGTCACTTCGACGGTGAACATGACGGGGTTGCGCACCATGTGCGAAGGCGTCAACTTCTTCAGGGCGTCGAGCGAGGCCCGACGTACCAGCGGCCCGTCCAATGACGAAGTCCGTCGCCGCTTGTCCGAACGCAGCGAGGCGACCGGTTCGGCTGGTGTTTGTTCAATGGTGGTCACGACAGACTCCTAAACGTGGTTGACGAAGTGCTCGACGAGCGGGCCGAGGGCCAGTACCGGGAAGTAGGTCAGGCCGACGATGATTACGGTGACGCCGGTGAGCAGGGTGGTGAAGAGCGGTGTGTCGGTCGGCAGGGTGCCCGCCGAATCCGGCACCACCTGCTTGCGTGCCAGCGATCCCGCAATGGCGAGCACTGGAATCATCACCGCGAAGCGCCCGATCAGCATGCAGAGACCCAGCGTGGTGTTGAAGTACGTGGTCGCACCGTTGAAACCGGCGAAGGCCGAACCGTTGTTGTTCGACGTCGAGGTGAAGGCGTAGATCATCTCAGTCAACCCGTGGGCTCCGGAATTGGCCAGCGACGCTCGACCCGAATTCAGCATGATCGATAGTGCGGCGAAACCCAGTGCAGCGAAGGGCACGATCAGCACGTAGAGCACCACGAGCTTCATCTCGGCCGCCTGGATCTTCTTGCCCAGGTACTCCGGAGTGCGTCCTACCATGAGTCCGGCGATGAAGACGCTGAGGATGGCGAGTATCAACATTCCGTAGAGCCCCGATCCGGCACCGCCGGGAGCGACTTCTCCCAGCATCATGTTGAAGAGCAGGACTCCTCCACCGAGGGCGGTGTAACTGTCGCCCATGGAGTCGACCGATCCGGTCGAGGTGCCCGTCGCCGACGAGTTGAAGAGTGCCGACGGACCGGCGCCGAAGCGCAGTTCCTTGCCGACGAGGTTCCCACCGAGCGTGGTCGCGCTCGCCTTCTGGGACACCCCTTGTCCGATTGCGTGGTTACCGCTCGTCTCGAGCAGCATCACCGCGATACCCGAGCCCATCCAGAGGATCACCATCGCGGCGAGCACTGCGATGCCCTGGCGGACCTTGCCGGCCATCTTGCCGAAGGTGAAGGGCAACGCGAAGGGGATGACGAGCAGCAGCCATATCTCGAAGAGGTTCGTGAAACCGTTGGGGTTCTCGAACGGGTGGGCCGAGTTGGCGTTGAAGGGCCCACCACCGTTGTTGGCGAGGTCCTTGATCGCCTCTTGAGTCCCAATCGCACCCGACGGTAGGGTCTGGTGGCCCCCCGCCAGGGTGTGGATGACGTGGTTGGCTCCGAGGTTCTGGATGACGCCGCTCGCCACGAGCACAATCGCGGCGAGGATGCTGAGTGGCAAGAGGATCCGGGTGACCGTGCGCGTGAGGTCGACCCAAAAGTTGCCGATGGTCCTGGTGCGGCCCCGCACGAGTCCGCGCACCAGCGCAATCGCTACCACGATGCCCGCCGCGGCGGAGAGGAAGTTCTGCACCGTGAGTCCGGTCATCTGGGTGAACAGCGACATCGTCGATTCGCCCGAGTAGTTCTGCCAGTTCGTGTTGGTGAGGAAACTCATAGCGGTATTCCACGCCGTGGGCGAGGGAACACCCGCCAAGTGCGCAGGGTTCAGTGGCAAGTGCCCCTGGAGGCGCTCGAGGAAGTAGAGCAACACTCCCGAGACGAGCGAGAACATCAGCAGGCTCAGCGCGTAGGTCCGCCAGCGCTGTTCGCCTTCGGGATCAACGCCGCACAGACGGTAGATGCCGCGCTCGACTGGAGTGAAGAGGCGATCGCCGGGTGCCCTGCTGTTCGAATAGACCTTGGCCATGTAGAAGCCCAAGAGTGGTGCGGTCGCCGCGAGAGCCACGACGACGATGAGGAACTGGATCCAATCGTTGAGGGTCATTACAGTTTCTCGGGAAAGAAGAGGGCGTAGAAGAGGTAGGCCGTCAGCGCAACCGCCACCACGAGACCGATGATGTCGTCAAGTCTCATGACCGACCGCCCGCCACCGAAGTGGGCTCGCTCGGGGACTCCGAAGTCATCGTGGATTCGTCGTCCGGACCGATGATCCGGTCGCATCCAATCACGAAAAGCCACATCAAGCCGAAGAACCCGATTGTGACCAATAAGTAGATGATGTCTTGCACGGTTCGCTCACTTCCTCACGCCTCCAGAGCACTGGTGGACCTGTTTTCGAACTTACGTCCGAAGTTTGTGAGGATGTGGACCTCTTCACGAGGCCGTTTTGCCTATTTCAGAAAGTTTTACGTTTCCGTTGCGCCTACCCGACCGCCCGGTGCGGCGCCGCTCACGAGCACCGGGCTACGGGTCGACGGTGTCGGTTCCTACCGCAGGGTGATGAGGTGAATATCCTCGATACCGTCGGTATCACGAAGACGCTCGATCACCGAGGCCGGAGTGGACTCCACCGTTGAGAGCACCATCAGCGCAGTCTTCGTACGAGGGTCAGGGCCAACTGCCATGGAAGAGATGGAGACACGTGCCTCGCCGAGTGCGAGTCCGACCAGTCCGATCATGCCCGGACGGTCATCGTTGCGAACGACGAGCATCGAGCCCGCCGGCGGAATCTCGACGCTGTGGCCATCGACGCCAACGATACGGGTCTCCAATCGGGTACCGATCGTGACGAGTGTTCCAGAGACGGCGTGATCGCCAGAACGAACCGTGATCAGGTTGACGTATTCGGGTGACTCAACCGTCGAGACCTCTCCGAAGGCGAGGTGGTGGTCACTCGCGAGTTGGGGGGCGTTCACGAACGAGACGCCCTCGTGTCCCGTCGCGGTGAGTAGTCCCTTGAGGGCGCAGAGTGTCAGGATCTTCGTTCCCGAACCCGCGAGTTCACCCTGGTAGATCACCTCGAGGTCGGCCGGCTTGCCGTCGAGCAGTCCGCCAATGAACCGGCCGAGGACTTCGGCGAGGCCCATGAACGGACGAACGATATTGGACACCTCACCCGCGGCCACGTTGACGGCGTAGGGCACGAAGTCCCCCGCCAGGGCCAACTGGACCTGCTCGGCGATGGTGATACCGGCCTTGTCCTGGGCTTCAGCTGTCGACGCCCCGAGGTGAGGGACGACCACGACCGACGGGAGCTCGAACAGGGGCGACTCGGTCGTCGGCTCCTTCTCGAACACGTCGAGGGCGGCGCCCTGCACGTGGCCCGAGCGAATCGCCTCAGCGAGGTCCGCTTCGTTCACGATGCCTCCGCGCGCGACGTTGATGATGCGCACGCCGGGCTTGGTCTTCTTGAGTGACTCAGCGTTCAGGAGATTGGTCGTCTCCTTGTTCTTGGGGAGGTGGATCGTGATGAAATCACTCTGGGCCAGCAGTGAATCGAAATCCAAGAGCTCGACGCCCATGTGACGAGCTCGCTCGTCCGAAATGAAGGGGTCGTAGGCGACCAGGCGCATCCCGAACGCCAACGCGCGTTGGGCCACCAACGCGCCGATCTTGCCGAGACCGACCACGCCGAGGGTCTTGCCGTGCAATTCCACGCCTTCCCACTTGCTGCGTTCCCACTTGCCGTTCTTCAGTGCGGAGTGCGCCTGGGGAATGTTGCGGGCTTGGGCGAGTAGCAGCGCGAGGGTCTGCTCAGCGGCGGACAGGATGTTCGACACGGGGGCGTTCACCACCATGACACCGAGTTCGGTGGCCTTGGCCACGTCGACGTTGTCGAGGCCGATTCCGGCGCGGCCGACGACGACCATGTCCTTGGCGGCCTCCAATGTTGCCGCATTGACCTGCGTGGCCGAACGAATGATCAGCGCGTTGGCACCCACGACGGCAGTGAGCAACTCCTCGGGCGAGAGCCCCAGGCGGATGTCAACCTCGTGTCCGGCATTGCGGAGTTCCTGCAGTCCGGATTCGGCGATTTCTTCTGTTACAAGCACGCGAGCCATGGCAAAACCTTTCGTTTAATCCCTAGAGCCTACGGGATTCTCGAAATGGCTCAGCCAGCCTTGACGAGCCCCGCGAGTCGCTCGATGCCTTCAACCAGGTCCTGATCACCAAGGGCGTAACTCAGTCGGAAGAAACCGGGCGTGCCGAAGGCCTCGCCTGGGACCACTGCGATCTTGATGGTCTCGAGCAGCGTCTCGGCCAGTTCCGCCGAGGTTCTGGACACCCGGCCACCGAGGGACCGTCCGAGCAGTCCCGTGACGTTGGGGAAGCAGTAGAAGGCACCCTCGGGCTCAGCACAACTGACGCCGTCGATCATGTTCAACATCGCCGTCATCGTCGTGCGGCGACGATCGAAGGCGGTGCGCATCTCGTGCACGGCACTGAGGTCCCCGTTAAGTGCCGCAATCGCGGCCCGCTGCGAGATGTTCGAGATATTTGAGGTCGTCTGGCTCTGGTAGTTGACCGCGGCGTTCATCACGTCGGGTGCCCCGATCATCCAGCCAATGCGCCAACCCGTCATCGCGTAGGTCTTGGCCACTCCGTTCACGATCACCCAGCGATCGCCCAACTCGGGCGCCACGACCGGCATCGAGACGCTTCGGGCGTCGCCGTAGACCAGGTGCTCGTAGATCTCGTCACACAGAACCCAGACGTCGTTCTCCGCCGCCCAGTGGCCGATCGCCTCGACCTGATCGGGGTGCACGACCGCACCCGAGGGGTTCGATGGTGAGACGAACACCAGCAACTTGGTCTTGGGGGTCCGAGCCCGCTCGAGCTCTTCGACCGTGACCCGAAAACCGTTGGCTTCACTCGTCATCACGGGCACGGGGATGCCACCGGCCAGGTACACCGCTTCGGGATACGTCGTCCAGAACGGCGCCGGAATCAACACCTCGTCACCGGGGTTCAACAAGGTCATGAAGGAGGTGGCCACCGCGTGCTTGCCCCCGTTGGTGACGAGCACCTGGGCGGGGCTGAGTTCCAGCCCGGAGTCGCGCTTGGTCTTGGCGACGATGGCCTCACGGAGGTCCGCGAGACCAGCCGTCGGGGTGTACTTGTGGTTCGAGGGGTCGTAGCAGGCCTTAGCCGCCGCCTCGACGATGTGGTCCGGAGTCGGAAAGTCTGGCTCGCCGGCCCCGAAGCCGATCACCGGTTCCCCGGCGGCCTTGAGGGCCTTGGCTTTGGCATCCACCGCAAGCGTCGCACTCGGGGCCAGGCCACCTAGCAAATCACTCACTCTCGAACCCATCGGCCGCTCTCCTTGTTTTTACCTAACATGAGTCTATGAGTTCCCCCGAAACCATCAAGATCCCCGCCAACCTCTTACCGCGTGACGGACGCTTCGGTGCCGGCCCCTCGAAGGTCCGAACCGAGCAATTGGCGGCACTCGTCGCCGACGGCACGACCTACATGGGCACCTCGCACCGCCAGGCGACGGTGCGCAACAAGGTGGGTGAGGTCCGTGACGGGCTCCGCTCGCTCTTCAACCTGCCTGACGGCTACGAAGTGTTGCTCGGTAACGGCGGCAGCACCTGCTTCTGGGACGCCGCCACATTCCACCTGGTATCCGACCACTCCCAGCACCTCAGTTTCGGGGAGTTCTCGTCGAAGTTCGCGAGCAGCGTCAAAGAGGCACCGCATCTGAGCGACCCCCAGATAATCAAGAGTGAAGTCGGTACCCACCCGATGGCGGTCGCCGACGATTCGGTCGACCTCTACGCCCTCACGCACAACGAGACTTCGACCGGCGTGATGATGAACATCGAGCGCCCAGAGGGCGCCTCGGGCCTGGTCGCCGTTGACGCCACGTCGGCGGCTGGCGGACTGATGGTCGACCCCACCCAGTTCGACTGCTACTACTTCGCGCCCCAGAAGTCCTTCGCCTCCGACGGCGGCCTCTGGCTCGCCATCTGCTCGCCGGCCGCCGTGGAGCGCATCGAAACCCTCGCCGCGTCGGACCGTTGGACCCCGGCCTTCTTCGACCTGAAGATCGCCCTCGACAATTCGCGTCTGAACCAGACCTACAACACCCCTGCGCTCGCGACCATCCACATGCTCGCCTCCCAGATCAAATGGATGAACGACAACGGCGGCCTGAGCTTCTCCTCGGGACGTTCCCGCCAGTCGGCCGAGATCCTCTACACCTGGGCTGAGGCCTCGGACTTCGCTTCTCCCTTCGTCGTCAACCCGGCGGAACGGAGCAACGTCGTCGGGACCATCGACTTCCGCGATGATGTCGACGCCGCGGTCATCGCCAAGGTGCTGCGCGCCAATGGCGTGGTGGACACCGAGCCCTACCGCAAACTTGGTCGTAATCAGTTGCGAATCGCGATGTTCCCGGCCGTCGATCCCGAGGACGTCGCCTCGCTCTGCGCGAGCATCAATTACGTCGTCGGCAATCTCTAGTCGCCCCGATACAGTCGAGCCATGAGGCTCGAGCGCATGCAGTGACACGGCGGGTCCTCGTCACCGGCGCCACGGGTTACGTGGGCGGTCGGTTGGTGCCGCGACTACTCGAGGACGGATACGAGGTGCGGTGTCTGGTGCGCACCCCGGACAAACTGGTGGACGCCGCCTGGCTCACTCAGGTGGAGATCGTACGCGGTTCCATCGAAGGACCGCTCGAAACCGCGCTGGATGGCGTCGACACCGTTGTCTACCTCGTGCACGGAATCGGTGAGGGACCTGATTGGGCCGTCAAGGAATCTCGCGACGCCGAGCATTTTCGCCTCGCCGCGGAACACGCGGGGGTGAAACGCATCGTCTACCTGGGCGGCATGGGAGTCGATGACGCGGCCCTGAGCGTCCACCTCTCGAGTCGGCACGCCGTCGGTCGCGTGCTCGCCGCCGGACCGATTCCGGTCGCCGAACTGCGAGCGGCGGTGATCATCGGATCGGGGTCAGCGAGTTTCGAGATGTTGCGCTACCTCGTCGAGGTACTCCCGGTGATGGTCACTCCGAAGTGGGTGACAACGAAGTCCCAGCCCATCGCCATCTCCGACGTGCTTGACTACCTCGTCACCACCATCGACTCCCCCACGCCACTGCAGGGCGTCTTCGAAATCGGAGGACCCGACATCGTGTCGTACGCCGAGATGATGTCGATCTACGCCGACGAGGCCGGGCTGAAACGGCGGCGACTCATCCCGGTGCCCTTTCTCACTCCTCGCCTCTCGAGCCATTGGGTTGGCCTCGTCACCCCGGTGCCCGCCTCCCTGGCGCGCCCCCTCGTCGACAGTCTGGTCAACGAGGTCATCGTGCGGGACCAACGAACCCTCGAAACCTTGGGCGCTCCGCGACGATCGCTTCGCGAGGCGATCCGCCTCGCCCTTGGCGTGACTGAACGCCACGAGGTCCCCACCTCGTTCACCAGCGCGGACTTGCAGCCCTTTCGCACCTACGCGACCGACCCGTCCTGGTCCGGTGGCACGGTGCTGCGCGACGTGCGAGTTGAGCACGCGACGACCTCGGTGGGGGCCGCCTTCGCCGCGGTGACGTCACTCGGCGGCGAGAAGGGCTGGCACCGGAGCGAACGACTCTGGCGACTGCGGGGCTTCTTCGATCTCCTGTGGGGTGGGCCCGGGCTACGTCGGGGACGTCGTCACCCGAGCGAGCTCCACGAAGGTGACTATGTCGATTTCTGGCGGGTCGAAGAACTCGACCCGCCCCGATTCGTCCGACTTCACGCCGAAATGGTGTTACCGGGCGAGGCGTGGCTCCAGTGGACGATTGAACCGACGAAGGACGGCGTGACCATCACCCAGGAGGCGATCTTCAAGCCGCGCGGCCTGCTCGGACGTGCCTACTGGTACGCCGTTGCTCCGTTTCACGTCCTGGTGTTCCCGGGATTGCTGCGGGGCATCATCAAGGATGCCCAAGCCACCTAGTCGGTGTCACCACCGGAGATCTCGGAGACCTTCTGCTTGCCGGCCGAGACGAACGGCATCATGCCGCGCAATTTCTTGCCAATGTCCTCGATCGGGTGCTTCTTGCCGGCGTCGCGCAGTTCACGGTAACGCGGACGTCCGATCTCGTTCTCCTCGATCCACTCCTTGGCGAAGGTGCCATCCTGGATCTCGGTGAGGATCTTCTTCATCTCGCCCTTGACGGCGTCGGTGATGATACGCGGACCACGGGTCAGGTCGCCGTACTCGGCCGTATCCGACACGCTGAAGCGCATACCGGTGATCCCCTCTTCGTACATGAGGTCGACGATCAACTTCAGTTCGTGCAGGCACTCGAAGTAGGCGCTCTCCGGCTGGTACCCGGCCTCGACCAACGTCTCGTAGCCGGCCTTCACCAGCGCCGACACGCCGCCGCACAGGACGGCCTGCTCACCGAACAGGTCGGTCTCGGTCTCTTCGGTGAAGGTGGTCTCGAGCACACCGGCGCGGGTCGCGCCGATGCCGTGTGCGTAGGCCAGCGCGATGTCGTGGGCGTGTCCCGTCGCGTCCTGGTGCACCGCGATCAGCGCGGGCACGCCACCACCCTCGACGTAGGTGCGACGCACGAGGTGACCGGGGCCCTTGGGGGCGACCATGGCGACGTCGACGTCAGCCGGCGGGTTGATCAGGTTGAAACGGATATTGAAGCCGTGCGCGAACAGCAGGCACTTGCCCGCCGTGAGGTGCGGGGCGATGTCGGCATCGTAGATCCGCTTCTGCTCGGTGTCGGGCAGCAGGACCATGATGACATCGGCCTCGGCGCAGGCGTCGGCGATGGGCAGGACGCGCAGGCCCGCGTCCTCGGCCTTCAGCACCGAGGAGGACTCGGCGCGCAGACCAACGCGGACGTCGTAGCCGCTGTCGTGCAAGTTGAGCGCGTGGGCGTGGCCCTGGGAGCCGTAGCCGAGGATGGCGATCTTCTTGCCCTTGAGCAACTCGGGCTTGGCGTCGGCTTCGTAGTACATCTTGGTCATGGTCAGTTACTTTCTGTCTTCGTCGATGATATGGCCGGAGCCGTGCGTCCAAGTCTAGGGAGTGCCACGCGGCCGGTCCGGTGGAGTTCCACCTGGTTGAAACTTTCTAAGGCCCGCTCGGCCTGGTCGCAGGCGGCTGGCGTGCCCGCCAGCATGACCGTGACCGCCTGTGCGTCCACGTCGACGATCGAGGCCCCGAATCCGGCGACGGCGTCGAGCAGGCTGGTGCGGGTGGTGTCGTCCACCGCCACCGTGGCGATCAGGAGCTCCCGCTCGAGGGCGTCCTTTGGTGCGAGGTCGGTGATCTCAACCACGTTGACCAGTTTGTTCAACTGGCCGACGATCTGCTCCAGGGGCGCCGACTCGGCGTCCACGACGATGGTGACCCGGGAGAACTTGGCGCCGCTCTCGGCGGGGGCGACGGCCAACGAGTAGATATTGAAGCCTCGTCGGGCGAAGAGGCCCGCGATGCGGGCCAGCACGCCGGCCTTGTTCTCCACCAGCACCGAAAGGATGTGGTGTCGCACCGGCGTGTGGTTGGTCGGGCCGAGAAACGGTTCGGGGGTGGCGCTCACTTGGCGGCTCCTGTCTGGAGTGGGTGGACCATGATGTCGTCGTTACTCGCTCCGGCGGCGACCATCGGAAAGACCTTCTCCGAAGAATCAGTACGGAAGTCGATGATCACCGGCACATCATTGATCTGGTTGGCTTGGGCGATCACGTCATGCATCTCTTCGAGCGTCCGGGCGCGCAGACCCACACAGCCCATCGCCTCGGCCCACTTCACGTAGTCCGGGAGGTCGGCGTTCAGGTAGACCTCCGAGTAGCGCTCGTCGTAGAACATCTCCTGCCACTGACGAACCATACCCAGATACGCATTGTTCAGGATGGCGACCTTGATCGGGATTCCCTCGGCACGCGCGGTCACCAACTCTTGGGCGGTCATCTGAAAGCAGCCGTCCCCGTCGATGCACCAGACCGTGCGGTCCGGTCGTCCGACCTTGGCACCGATCGCCGACGGGACACCGAAGCCCATGGTGCCCGCTCCACCGGAGTTGACCCACGTGCCGGGCTCCTCGAACTTCCAGAACTGCGACGCCCACATTTGGTGCTGGCCGACACCCGAGGACACGATGGTGCCCGGGGCGGCGGCGGCGGCGATGGCTTCGATGACGTGCTGGGGACGCAACGGACCCTCCGCGGTGGGCTCGTCGTAGACCAGCGGGAACTGCTCGCGCCAGCCGTCGATCTCGCGCCACCACGCATCGAGGTTCCTCGGCGTGGCATCTTTCGCGTCAAGGGCCCGCAGCACCGCGGCGACGTTGCTCTGGATCGCGACGTCGGCCTGACGCACCTTGTTGAACTCGGCCTTGTCGATGTCGACGTGGATGACTTTCGCGCCCGCCGCGAAGGCGGCGATCTTGCCGGTCACGCGGTCGTCGAATCGTGCGCCGAGTGAGATCAGCAGGTCGCACTTCTGAACCGCGGTCACGGCGGTGTAGGTCCCGTGCATCCCGGGCATACCCAGGTGCTGGCGGTGGGAGTCGGGAAAGGCACCGCGCGCCATCAGCGTGGTGACGACCGGCATCCCGGTGCGCTCGGCGAACGCCACGAGCTCCTTCGAGGCGTGCGACTTGAGCGTGCCGCCGCCGACGTAGAGCACCGGACGCTCCGACTCCGCTATCAATTGCGCGGCGTCGTCGATGGCCGTCTCGTTGAGGGGGACCTCGGGACGGTAGCCCGGCAGGTCCAGCTCCTCGATGGTGGTCGGGTACCACCAGTCCATCATTGATTGGGCGACGTCTTTCGGCACGTCGATGAGCACGGGACCCGGACGTCCCGTGGTGGCGAGGTGGAAGGCCGCGGCGACGGCGCGAGGAATCTCCTGGGCAGACTGGATCAGGAAATTGTGCTTGGTGATACCCATGGTGATGCCGGTGATGTCGCACTCCTGGAAGGCGTCGGTGCCGATCGAACCGGTGGCCACCTGCCCGGTGATAATCACGAGGGGCGTCGAGTCCATGTGGGCGTTGCCGATCGGCGTGACGATGTTCGTGGCGCCGGGACCACTCGTCACCATGGCGACGCCGGGACGACCGGTCGCCAGGGCGTACCCCTCCGCCATGTGCCCGGCACCCTGCTCGTGACGCACGAGGATGTGACGGATGGTCGAGTCGATGAGCGGGTCGTAGACGGGCAGGATGGCCCCTCCGGGCAGGCCGAAAATCGTGTCGACCCCCTCCTGCTCGAGGCTCTTGATCAGTGCTTGCGCTCCTGTGAGTTGCACAATGTTCCTTTGGGGTTAGATAAGCAAAAAGGCCTCCCTTTTTGGGAGGCCTCCGGAGTACGTGAAAACGTGACTACCGGCGCCAGGCGCCTACTACTACCAGAATGTCGTTGCGGTACGTCACGCCATCAATCTAAGCACAGGTTGATGCTGGACACAAGGCGGCTACCGCGAGGTGACCGCACCCTTCTCTGCGCCCTGGACCAGCCGGGCGAATTTGTCGAGAACGCCGGTCGTGTAGCGCGGCACGAAGGGCGGCACGTGCTGGGCCCGTTCGGCCAGCTCCGCCGGGTCGACCAAGAGGTCGATGGAAAGGTTGTTCACGTCGATTCGAATCGTGTCGCCGTCCTTGATCAGCCCGATGGGACCACCGTCGAGGGCTTCGGGGGCCACGTGGCCGACGCAGAACCCATGGGTACCGCCGCTGAACCGGCCGTCGGTGATCAGCGCCGAGTCACTCCCCCGGCCCACGCCCTTCATCGCCCCGGTCACGGCGAGCATCTCGCGCATGCCCGGGCCGGCCTTGGGGCCCTCGTAACGGATCACGACGACCGTGTTGGGCTGGATCTCGTTGCCCATGATGGCCGTCATGGCGGCATCCTCGCCGTCGAAGACACGGGCGGTGCCGGTGAATTCCATGCGGTCGATTCCCGCCACCTTCACCACCGAACCCTTGGGGGCCAGTGACCCGGTCAGCACGGCGATGCCGCCACGGGCGTTGATCGGGTGGGCGACGTCGTGCACGACGTCGCCGTCGGGCTTACGCGCGCCGTAGGCGGCGAGGTTCTCGGCCATGGTCATGCCACTGACGGTCAGCACGTCGCCGTGGAGCATGTCATTCTCCAGCAGATGCTGCAAGACGACCGGCACGCCGCCGATTCGGTCGAGGTCGCTCATGTGGTACTTGCCGTGGGGCTTAGTGTCGGCGATGTGGGGCACGCGCTTGGCGACCTTATTGAAGTCGTCGAGCTCGAGCTCGACGCGGGCCTCGTGGGCGATGGCGAGCAGGTGTAGGACCGCGTTGGTGGAGCCGCCGAGCGCCATGACGACGGCGATGGCGTTCTCGAACGCCTGCTTGGTCATGATCTTTCGCGCCGTGATGCCGAGGTCGAGGAGGTTGAGCACCGCGAGGCCCGAGTCGTAGGCGAACTGGTCACGACGGTGGTCGATCGAGGGTGCGGACGCGCTGCCGAGCAACGACATGCCGAGCGCCTCACCAACGCTCGCCATGGTGTTCGCCGTGAACATCCCCGCGCAA
>Ga0307375_10000951_pt1 | contig 33431 bp, 28 predicted proteins | sample TR1MG_FD_202531 | JGI IMG/M metagenome (GOLD analysis project Ga0307375, IMG submission 202531) | Soil microbial communities from Risofladan, Vaasa, Finland - TR-1 | ecosystem: Environmental > Terrestrial > Soil > Coastal area > Acid sulfate soil | place: Finland: Risofladan, Vaasa | collected... | reverse complement strand
GCCGTGAAACGGGACAGCGCCGATGATAGTGTGGATTACCCATGTGAAAGTAGGTCATCGTCAGACTTCTATACCAAAAACCCCCCAGGCCAATAACCTGGGGGGTTTTTATTTGCACAGCGTGCGCAGCCCTCCTGTTACCAATCACCTCGCCTTCCAGCCTCGCTGTTAAAAAGAAATTCGGGTTAAGAAATGCTTACATGGAACCGTAATCCATTCTATGCGCACGCCCGCTCTAACGCATGCCAGTACAAAATGAAAAGCCGGCTGCCACATCACGCTGAATGCGCGATGGATGAATTCACTCATCAAAAAAACGCGAAATTCCAGTCGTATTGTCGATAGATGTCCCAGGAATGGAAGCATGCACGAGCTCAATTTTTTTACCCACGGCATCACAGCGCAAGCGCGCATTGAGCGCTTGGTGCAACTTTACCAGGCACTCAGTGAGATCAATCAAGCCATTGTGCGACTGCATGACGAATCCAATTTGTATCCGTTGATATGCAAGGTGGCGGTAGACTTGGGCGGCATGAGGATGGCCTGGATTGGACAGCAGAATGAGGCGGACAGCTTAATCAGGCCGGTAGCGAGTTACGGCAGCGGGGCGGAGTATCTGAACGGCATTGTTATTTCTACGAAGAAGGATGTGCCAGAAGGCCGCGGCCCTTTTGCCGTCGCATTCCGCGAGAATCGCAATGTGGTGATAACCGACTTCCTGGCGAACGAAATCACGGCGCCCTGGCATGATCGGGCTTGCAAATACGGCTGGAAATCCGCCGGATTTTTCCCGATCACGCGCACAGGCAAACCGATTGCGGTGCTGGCTGTTTATCATCAGGATGCGCAGGCATTCAATCCGGAAACGGTTGCGTTGTTTGGCGAGATGTCGCGTGACATTTCCTTTGCCCTGGATAATTTGGAGCGTGAAAAGCAGCGCAGCGAAGCCCAGGAAGCGCTGTATCACAGCGAACAACATTTCCGCGCCTATTTCGAGCGCTCCATGGTGGGAATGGCCGCCACTAGTCCGGAGACAGGCTGGCTGGAGGTCAACGATGCCCTGTGCGATATGCTTGGCTATTCGCGCGAAGAACTATTGTGCCTGACCTGGGCCGAACTGACTCATCCTGAAGACCTCCCTGCCAACCTGGTCCTGATGAATCGTTTGCTGCGCGGTGAAACCAACGAACATACGATAGACAACCGTTTTATTCGCAAAGACGGCAGGATAATTCATACCCACCGTGCGGCACGCGCGGTGCGCAAGCCGGATGGTCGTCTCGACTACGTCATTGCGCTGGTGGAGGACATCAGTGCGCGCAAGCAAATGGAAAATCGCGAGCGCCTGCGTAACAGGACGCTGGAACTCCTGGCCAGAGGAGCACCTCTGGCGGAAATCCTGGATACTGTGGTACGTGGTGTGGAGGCCGATGATCCCACCATGTTGTGTTCCATTCTGCTGCTCGATGACCTGGGCAAAAATCTTGTAACGGGTGCCGCTCCCAGTCTGCCGGACTTTTTCAACACTGCCATGAACGGGATAGAAATCGGCCCTGGCGCAGCTTCCTGTGGCACAGCCGCTCACAGTGGCGCGCGCGTCATTGTCGAGGACATCCAGACCCATCCCAATTGGGAATTCTTTAAAGATCTCGCTGCCAGGGCGGGGCTGGTTTCGTCCTGGTCGCAGTCAATATATTCCGCCTCTGGCAAGGTGCTTGGCACCTTCTCCGTCTATCACCGTACGAAGTGCGCACCGAGCGAAGGCGACATTGAATTGATCGAGAATGCTGCGAATCTGGCGGGCATTGCGATTGACCGCAAGCATTCTGAAGACGCACAGCAGCTGGCCTCACTGGTTTATCAGAACAGCGCTGAGGCAATGATGATCAGCGATGCCAACAACCAGATCGTCGCCATCAATCCAGCCTTTTCACAGGTGACCGGGTACAGCTTTGAAGAGGTGCGCGGCAAGAATGTAAAGATGCTCAGCTCCGGGCGCCATAATGAAATTTTTTATCAAGCGATGTGGCACTCGATCAACACAAGTGGCCACTGGCAGGGAGAGATATGGGATCAGCGCAAGAATGGCGAGGTGTTCCCTGAATGGTTAACCATTAATGCCATCTACAATCAGGATGGATCGGTTCATCGGTATGTGGCAATTTTCTCAGATATCAGCGAGCGCAAGCAGACTGAAGAACTGATATGGAAGCAGGCTAACTATGACCCTCTTACCGATCTGCCTAACCGCCGCATGTTCCGTGACCGTTTAGAGCAGGAAATCAAGAGCGCACATCGTGCCGGCGTTTTGCTGGCGTTGCTCTTCATCGACCTTGATCTCTTCAAAGAGGTCAACGATACCCTTGGACATGACTTTGGCGATTTGCTGCTGCAAGATGCCGCTCGCCGTATTAGTGCGTGCGTGCGCGAATCGGATACGGTGGCTCGCCTGGGTGGGGATGAATTTATGGTGATCCTGTCACAGCTCCCGGATACCAGTCCGATCGAGAAGATCGCCCAGAATATAATAGAAAAACTTGCTGAACCCTATTACCTGGGAAATGACACAGCCTATGTATCAGCCAGCATCGGCATCACTATTTACCCTTCCGATGCCGTTGAAGCGGAACAACTGGTCAGGAACGCCGATCAAGCGATGTATGTCGCCAAGAACGATGGACGCAATCGCTTCAGCTATTTCACCCGTTGGTTGCAGGAGGCGGCGCAAACCAGGCTGAAACTCATCAACGATTTGCGTGGCGCGCTGGTTGCCAATCAGTTCAGGATCTTTTTTCAGCCAATCGTGGATTTGTCTACTCGCCGCGTCTATAAGGCAGAGGCCCTGTTGCGCTGGCAGCACCCCCAACGGGGAATGATCAGCCCGATGGAATTTATTCCACTGGCCGAAGAAACCGGGCTCATTATCGAAATCGGTAATTGGGTTTTCAAGGAATCGGCCCGCTGGGCGAAGCGCTGGGTCACCCTATGTCCGGAAGACTTCCAGGTCAGTGTAAATGTGTCACCGATTCAGCTCCGCGATGAGGGCGATCATATTGATGCATGGCTCAGTTATTTGCGAGAGATTGGTCTTTCCGGGAGAAACATCGTTGTGGAAATTACCGAAGGCCTTCTGCTACACGCGAATTCAGGCGTGATCGACAAGTTGCTCAAGTTTCGCGATGCCGATATTCAGGTTGCAATCGATGATTTCGGTACTGGCTATTCGTCACTTTCTTACCTCAAGAAATTTCATATCGATTATCTGAAGATCGATCAGTCCTTCATTCGCAATCTTGAAACCGATCCAAGCGACATGGCATTATCGGAAGCAATCATTGTCATGGCACACAAGCTTGGGCTTCAGGTGATCGCCGAGGGTGTGGAAACAGCGGGGCACCGAAACATGCTGGCAGCAGCCGGCTGCGACTATGCTCAAGGCTATCTGTTCTCCAGGCCCGTACTGCCCGAGGAATTGGAGACGATGCTGAAAATGGGCCTGGCCTGAATGCCAATCAGCGTTATCGATTTGCATCCGGTTCCGTCGCCGCGTGTACGCTGGATTTCGACTCTCTCAGCGCTTTTGCCAGGTGTCACCTCATGCCAAAGTCAGCTACGTTTCAGCCTTGATCAGGACCAATATGTCACATGCAGGCGAGACGGCAAGGGGTAAAGACGCACGCCCGGAGGCCTGGTTAAAGAAACTCGGTCCGGGCTTGATTACAGGCGCCGCCGATGATGATCCCAGTGGCATCGCCACCTATTCGCAGGCTGGCGCACAGTTCGGCTTCGGCATGCTGTGGACCGTGTTGCTGACTTACCCCCTGATGGTTGGCATCCAGGTGGTCAGCGCCAAAATCGGCCGGGTGAGTGGCCATGGCCTGGCCACCAATATTCGCAAACACTATCCCGCAAGGCTGCTCTATGTAATCGTAGGCCTTCTGTTAGTCGCCAATACGATCAATATCGCTGCCGATATTGCCGCCATGGCGGAAGCCTTGAAGTTGATGGCAGGTGGCCCCACTCAGTGGTATGCCGTTGGTTTCGGCGTGATATCACTATTGCTACAGATATTTATTCCGTACAGGCGTTACGTGCGCATCTTGAAGTGGCTGACCATCACCCTGTTTGCCTATGTTGCCACCGCATTCGTTGTGCATATCCAGTGGACCCAGGTGCTGATAAACACCCTGTTGCCGCATTTGTCCTGGAAGCCTGAATACATCACCACCGTCGTCGCGGTTTTTGGGACCACCATCAGTCCTTATCTGTTCTTCTGGCAGGCTTCACAGGAGGTCGAGGAATTGCAAGCCAATCCGCAGGCAAGTGCGCTGAAGGATGCCCCTGAACAGGCTGGTGCCAATTTTCGCCGTATCAAGGTCGATACTTATATCGGCATGGCGTTTTCCAACCTGGTCGCATTCTTTATTATTTTGACGACGGCGGTCACGCTGCATCTGCATGGCGTGACCGAAATTCAAACATCGGCGCAGGCGGCATCTGCACTGCGCCCGATTGCCGGCGAATTTGCTTTCTGGCTGTTTAGTGCCGGCATCATCGGTACCGGCTTGCTTGCAATTCCGGTATTGGCCGGCTCCGCCGCCTATGCGATGGCCGGTGTATTTCATTGGCGCAATAGCCTGGAATTAAAGCCCAATGAGGCAAGAGGCTTCTATGGCATGATCGCCATATCGACGCTGATCGGCGTCGGACTCTGTTTTACGCCCATCGATCCCATCAAGGCGCTCTACTGGAGTGCGGTCATCAACGGGGTCATTTCCGTGCCGATCATGGCGGTGATGATGCTGATGGCGGCGCGCCCGGATATCATGGGGCGATTCGTCATTTCGCGCAGACTGAAGGTGTTGGGCTGGGTATGTACGGCCGTCATGTCATTTTCTGTGATCGCGATGCTCTGGTCACTGGGAAGGTAAAAACAGTTCCCCCGGATTTGCCGGATTGTACTGCCTGAATACAACGCCTGCGGGTGTGTCAACGCATCAGGCATGCACACAGGCCAATGACGTTAAGCCGTTTCGGCTGCGAGCCGGGTGCGCGCCTCATGGCTGTGATCCGCAGCCAGCAGCATGTACATGCCCGGAACCATAAACAGGGTGAACAGCGTGCCGATCGACAGTCCGCTGGCGATTACCAGTCCCATATTGAACCGGCTCACCGCACCGGCACCGCTGGCGGTAATGAGCGGCACCACGCCAAACACCATCGAGGCGGTGGTCATCAGGATAGGCCGCAGACGCAGGCCGGCGGCCTTGATGATGGCGTCGCGCTTGCTGGCACCGGCGCGTTGCAGATTGTTGGCGAATTCCACAATCAAAATACCGTGCTTGGACACCAGGCCGATCAGCGTCACCAGCCCCACTTCAGTATAGATATTGAGCGTGGCGTGGCCGATACCCAGATTGATGAAAATCAGCGCACCGGCAATCGACATTGGCACCGAAACCAGAATGATGACCGGGTCGCGGAAGCTCTCGAACTGCGCCGCCAGCGCCAGGAAAATAATCACGATGGCGAAGAAGAAGGTGAGCAGCAGGCCGCCGGATTCCTGAATGAACTGCCGCGACGGGCCGGAGTAATCAAAACTGTAGCCTTGCGGCAACGTGTCCTGCGCCAGTACTTTCAGACGCTCCAGCGCCTGCCCCTGCGAAATGCCGGGGAATGCCACGCCCTGGATGGTTGCCATGTTCTGCTGCTGGAAGTGGTTGATGGTTTCCGGCTGGGTTTTGGTTTCCAGATGCGCCACGGTCGACAGCGGCACCATCTGCCCGCTCGCCGTCTTCAGGTAATACTGCTTGAGCTGGTCGGCGTTGAGGCGGAATTTTTGTTCGACCTGCGGGATGACCTTGTAGGAACGCCCGCTGAATTCGAAGTAATTGACGTAGCCGCCACCCAGCATGGCCGACAGCGCCGAGCCGATGTCCTGCATGCTGAGCCCGACTTGCGCGGCCAGATTGCGGTCAATCACCACCGTGGTCTGCGGCAGGTCGATGCGCAGGTCGGATTGCACGAAGATGAAATCGCCGGTTTTCTGCGCGTCCTGCAGGAATTTTTGCGATACATCAAAAAGCTGGGAAAACGGCTCGGTGGTAGTGATCACAAACTGGATCGGCAGGCCGCGCGCGCCCGGCAAGGGGGGCGGCTGAAAAATCGCGTTCTGCGTACCGGCGATTTGTGACAGATCCTTCTGCAATAGCGGCTGCAGCTGGTTCGAGGTTCTCACGCGCTCATCCCAGGGCTTGAGCACCATGCCGCTGATCACCTGCGTCGGCGTGTTGAGCTGAAACACGTGGTCGGTTTCCGGGAATGAGGCGAAGATCTTGTTGACCTGATGAGCATACGTTTCGCGCTGCTGCAGCGTCGCCGTCGGCGCGTTGAAGGAAGCGGCAATCAGTACGCCCTGGTCTTCCTGCGGTGCCAGTTCGGACATCGACGTGCTGTACAGGAAATAAATCCCGCCCAGCACTACCACGGCAAACACCGCGACCACTGTCAGGTAATTGAGCACGCCGTTCAGGCTGCGCTGATAGCGCAGGTGCAGACGCTCAAATTTTTCATCCAGCCAGATCACCAAATGATCCTGCCAGTTGCCGCCCTCGCGTTTCGGTGCGCGCAGCAGGCGTGCCGACATCATTGGCGACAAGGTCAGCGCGATCACCGCCGACATGGTCACCGCGCCGACCAGGGTAAACGCAAACTCGGTAAACAGCGCGCCGGTGAGTCCGCTCATGAAGCCGATCGGCACGTACACGGCGATCAGCACGATGGTCATGGCGATAATCGGATTGGCCAGTTCGCGCGCCGCCTGAATCGCCGCCGCCGTCGGCGTCAGCCCTTCTTCGAGGTGGCGACTGACGTTTTCCACCACGATGATCGCGTCGTCCACCACCAGGCCGATGGCCAGCACCAGCGCCAGCAGGGTGAGCAGGTTGATCGAATAGCCCAATGCCAGCATCACGGTAAAACTGCCGATCAGGGACAGCGGAATGGCGATAATCGGAATCAGCACCGAGCGCAGCGAGCCGAGAAACACGAATACCACGACGGTGACGATGAGGATGGCCTCGATCAGGGTTTTCACCACTTCCTTGATCGATGAATTCACGAACTTGGTCGAGTCGTAGACGATATTGGCGTTCAGCCCTTGCGGCAATTGCGCCTGTATTCCCGGCATCACCTTGCGCACGCGTGCCACCACGTCGAGCAGATTGGCGCCGGGCGCGACCTGTATCCCCACATACACCGCTTTTTTGCCGTCAAACGACACGCTGGAATCGTAATCGTCGGCACCCAGCGTCACGTTCGCCACATCCGACAGGCGCACCACTGCGCCGTTCTGCTGCTTGATAACCATGTGCTTGAACGACTCGACCGAATTCAGCGCGGTCGAGGCATTCAGGTTGATCTGCACCAACTGGCCCTTGGACTGGCCGCTCGACGAGAGAAAGTTATTGGCCGACAACGCGGTATACACATCGGCTGCGGTGAGACCGACAGCCGCCAGTTTCTGCGGGTCGAGCCAGGCGCGCAAGGCGAAATTCTTTGCCCCCAGCAGCTCGGCGGTCTGCACGCCGTCAATCGCCTGCAGCTTGGGCTGCACCGCGCGCACCAGATAATCAGTCACCTGATTGGGCTTGAGCACGTCGCTGTAAAAGCCGATGTACATGGCGTCGATGGTCTGGCCGATGCTCACCGACATGGTGGGTTTTTGCGCCTGCGGCGGCAGCTGGTTGAGTACCGCGTTGACCTTGGTGTTGATCTCGGTCAGCGCTTTATCCGGTTCGTAATTCAGGCGCAGGTTGGCGGTAATGGTGCTCACGCCCTGCACGCTGCTGGAGGTCATGTAGTCGATACCATTGGCCTGCGCCACGGCATTTTCCAGCGGCGTGGTGATGAAACTGGCGACCAGATTGGCATCGGCACCCGGATATGCGGTGCTTACCGTGACCACGGCGTTCTGGGTATAGGGGAATTGCAGCACCGGCAGCAGGCCCAGCGAGCGCAAGCCCAGCACCAGGATGACCAGACTGATGACCGACGCCAGTACCGGGCGCTCGACAAAAATATCGGTGAATTTGCGCAGTGTCGCGCTGGCGGCGGTACTCATTCGTCTTTCACCTGGGGATTGGGGTTATTCGAGGGCTGCACGCTGTTGTTGACGAACACCGGCGCATCGTTATGCAGTTTGAGTTGCCCGGCGGTGACCACGGTTTCGCCCCCCTGCAGGCCGCTGATCACCGCGACCTGATCGCCGCGCGTCAGTCCGGTGGTGATAAAACGCTGCTGCACTGTCAGCTGCGCCTTGCCATCCTTGCCCTTGCCCGCGGCCTTGACGATGAACACCGTGCTGCCATAGGGGTTGTACGCCACGGCGGTATTCGGCAGCGTGACGTATTGCTGCGCGCCACCATTGCCCACCCGTGCCGTGGCGAACAGACCCGGCAGCAATTCGCCATTGGGGTTGGCAAAGCGGGCACGTACCTTGAGGGTACGCGTTGCGGTATCGACCTGCGGTTCAATTGCCTCGATCCTGCCGGTGAAGGTTTTGCCCGGTTGTGCATTGGTGTGTGCGGTGATGGGTTCGCCCACCCTGATCAGATCAATCTGCGCCTGCGGTATGGTGAAATCCAGATACATCGGGTCGAGTTTCTGCAGATTGACCAGCGCGGTACCGGGGCCGACGTATTGTCCCAGGTCGACCTGACGGATACCCAGACGCCCGGAAAACGGCGCGCGTATGGTCTTCTGCGCAATCACCGCCTGCTGCGCGGCCACCTGCGCCTGCGCGCTTTTCAGGTTGGCTGCATCGGTGTCGACCGCAGCCTGGCTGATGGCCTGCACCTTGAACTGCGCCAGGTCACGTTGATAATTCTGTTGCGCCAGCGCGGCGGCGGCTTTGAGCTGTTCGAGCTGGGCGATTTGCGGTGCCGCGTTGAGCTCGACCAGCACCTGCCCGGCTTTCACCATTGCGCCGGATTCAAAGTGAATGGCCGACACGATGCCGCTGACTTCTGGCGCCAGATTGGCTCCGCTGGAAGCGCGCAAATTGCCCACCACCTCGACGCTGGGCTGCCAGGTTTGCTTCTGCGCCACAATGGTTGACACCGCCTGCGGCGGCATACCCTGGCCTTTGATGGCCTTCTGTATCATCGAATTGCGGAATAGCTGGAAACCATAAATCGCGCCAAACACCAGCGCGGCGATCAGCAGCATGATGATCATGCGCTTGGTTGTGCCCTTGGTCATGAAAATACTCCGTATTCAGTTGATATTTGGAAGTGTTTGCGCTGCAGAATTAGTGCGCAATGTCAGACCAGCCGCCGCCCATTGCCTGATACAGCGCGGCGGTGTTGGTCAGGCGTTGCGCTTGTGCCGTGATCAAATTAATGCGGGTTTGTTGCGCCTGTTGCTGTGCCGTCAGCAATTGCAGATAGCTCACGCCACCCAGCTGATATTGCTGCTGAATCAGATCCAGCGACGCTTGCGCGGCGGCATTGGCCGCGGCCTGCGCCTGCAAGGTCTGTGCGCCGTTATCGAGCGCCCGCAATACGTCGGCCACGTTGCGCAAGCCCTGCAGCACACTCTGTTGATAATTGGCGGCGGCGGCGTCGAAACTCGCCTGCGCCGAATTGACTCCGGCTTTCAGCCCGCCGTTGAACAGGGGCTGCGCCAGCTGCCCGGCCAGACTCCAGATAATCGACCCCGGTCCGAACAGGCTGGAAGTGGCAAGCGCCTGCGAGCCCAGCGTGGCGGACAGGTTGATTTGCGGATAGCTTTTTGAAATGGCCACGCCGTATTCCGCGTTGGCCGCGCGCAGCAGTGCTTCCGACGCCTGGATATCCGGCCGCTGGCGCACCAGCTCGGACGGCACCAGCACGGGGACATCGGACGGCAGAGTGAAATCGCTCAGGCTGAATTGCGGAATTTCAGCCGCACCCGGTGCCTCGCCTACCAGCACAGCAAGCAGGTGGTTGCTCTGTTGCAGCTGATTGCGCAAGGGCGGCAGGCTGGCGCGTGTCTGCTCCAGCTGGGTTTGCAACGACAGTTCATCGCCGCGTGCAATCGCACCCAGCTGAAAACGCTTCTGTGCGATGTCCACCTGCGACTGTTGCGCGGCCAGAATGGCTTCGGTAGCGCTGATTTGCGCCGCGTATTGCGCTTGCGTCATGGCTGCTGTGGCGATGTTGGCCGCCAGCGTCTGGCGCGCGCCTTCGAGTTGATAATGCTGATAATCAGCCTGCGCAGCCAGGGCCTCCAGCGCACGTCGATTGCCGCCGAACACGTCGAGGTTATAACTCACCTTGACCCCGGCGTTGTACAGATCAAAAATGCGCTCGCCGCCGCTTTGGCCAAAACTCGCATTATTGGAGCGCTGATGCTGCGCGCCCAGATTCGCGTCAACCTGTGGATACAGGCTGGAACCCGCCTGCGCGGCATAGGATTGCTGCGCCTGGCGCAGGGTTGCCTGCGCCGCCGCCAGACTGGGGCTGGCCTGCAGGCCCTGATCGATCAGGGCATCCAATTTGGGCGAACCAAAATTTTCCCACCAGCGCGCAGGCACGCTTTGCCCGGACATGAAATGCTGACCGCCGCCCAGCGGCATGTCCGCTGTCGCAGCCGTCTGTTGCGGCAGGCTTTGCGCTGTGTAGCCAGCCACTGTCGGTGGTGCGGGCTGTTTGTAATCCGGGCCGACAGTGGTGCAGCCCGCCAGCGCCAGTGCCGCCAGCACCCACAGGCGGGCCGGCGCGGCAGAAAAATGATTTACAACGGTTGGCCGACACAACATAGTGGACTTTCTGGTGTGATTGAATGAACCGGCGGCGCCATCTTGATGAAGCGGCCACAGCCTCAATATAAGCAAAACGATACAGGCGAATTAATATCTATCCAGCAAACCGGATAATATTGCACAAATATCTTTCTTGCAAGATAATATTGTCACTTTCCTCTTGAATAGGCTGAAACTGCTTGATGCCAGACGACCTTACCGATCCGCTAGCAATGCATTCAAAGTACTGGCCAACCACCTATGATGGTGCGCTGATGCCGCTGATGATTGCCTTGCATCGCGTGTATGCTGCCAAAACCGCACGCTCCAGCGCCATCTTCAGCCGTCATGGTCTGTGTCCGGCAGAATTCGACGTGCTGTCCAGCCTGCGCCGCTCCGCGCCGCCCCACGAGTTGACACCATCGGACGTGCAGCGTTCGGTCATCATCACCTCGGGCGGGCTGACCAAAATTTTACATCAGCTGGAAATGCGCGGGTTGGTGACGCGTTCAACCGATACCTCGGATCGCCGCATCAAACCCATCCGCCTCAGTCCCTCCGCCTTGCCGATAATAGAGCAGACCATGCAGGAATTGATTGCACACTCCAGTGACTGGATCAGGAGCGCGCTGTCCGAAACCGAAATAATGCAAATCACCGCCTTGCTGGGCAAGCTGGTGATCCCACCCGCACCGCCTTCCGGAACATCCTGACAAAGGTTCCTGAATAGTAGCCACAGGAAATCGACAGGGATCGCGCTAGCAGGCGCCCGCAATGAACTGTTTGCGCGCGAGCCATGAGCAGACGGCTCTGGCGCTGCGCGACGCGCTCACGCTTTACCGGCTTGGTCGCCAGGCTTATTTGCCAGTGCTGGGTGCCGAGCGCGCATTGGTGGCGTCGGAGCAGGTATTGGCCGAGGCCGACAGTAAAATTGCTGCCGACCGGATTGCACTGTTTCTGGCGCTGGGTGGCGGCTGGGGCGCTGATGAGCATCAGGCCGGATTTCACTGAATTTCGTGGACGCCTGCAGCACCGGATTGCGTCTGTTCAGACGATGCCGTAGTCCCTGATGCTGCTGCCGGGAAAGACGGTGTCAAGTTGCCCGGCGTTGAGTCCGTACATGCGCGAGAATACGTGCGACAGTACCGAGCGGTAGTCATTCAGCAGCGGTAAATCCCGGCTCTGGAACAGGGTTTTTTCGCTCAGCTCGGTTTGTTCGCCAGCCAGCTTGCCACCGGAGATGCCGCCGCCCAATATCCACATGGTGTTGCCGTGGCCGTGGTCGGTGCCGCGGTTGCCGTTTTCATGGAAGGTGCGGCCGAATTCCGACATGACCACCACCACGGTATTGCGCCAGCCCTCTGCGCCCAGTTCGTCCGCAAATCCGGACAGGCCGTTACCCAGATTCGCCAGGTTGGTCGCCAGTGCACCGGTCGCCGCGCCCTGATTGACGTGGGTATCCCATCCGCCCACATCCACAAAACCGATTGAATAGGCCGAGCTGTCACTCATCAGGGCGGCAATCGAGCGTGCCACCTTTTCCAGGCTGTTAGCCTGGGCGGCCCCTCTGGATGCCTCCTTCATTTCTTTTTCCAGTACCGCAGAAACCTGCTGTCGTGTCCGGATGCCTTCCTCGACAACATCACGCATGCGCTGCCCCTGGTACAGCGTTTCCAGCATTTGAACCTGGCGCGTATCGGTCATGGCATTCACCTGCCCTTGCAGAACGATGTTGGGGATTTCCACGCTGCCCTTGAATACTGGGGTGATGCTGGCGGTGAATGACATGCCGCTCATTTTTTTTCCGCCCTGCTGCAGCACGCCCACCAGGCGATTCAGGAAGCCGCTTGCATAATCCAGCCCGCCCTTGTCGTTCGGGTTTTGCCCGAGTTCCATCACGTCCTGAGACTGGAAGTGGCTGCGCGACAGGTCCTGACTGCCGGAGAACGGAACCAGCGCGGCCTGTCGTGCCTGAAAAAATTTGTGGAGCGACGGCGCGACCGCCGGGTGCAGTCCGTAACCCTGGCCAATGTCGAGCGCAGCGCCGGGATTGGCCGGATCGGGTCTGGCAATGGCGATGGTGGGACGCGCTGCGTAATAAAACGGGAAGCCGTGCGGCACCAGCAGACTGGCGCCGTCATACGCGCCGCGCAGCATCACCACCAGCAGGCGCGGGGCCGCCATCCGGGCGGGTGCCGGCATCGCCCAGGTTTTCCAGGACAGGCCCAGGCTGGCGGCAGCGACGCCGTGCAGGAGAAATTGCCGACGGTTCATGGTGTCACGCCTTTCATCGATACATGAATTCGGGAGAGGACAGCAGCAGGCTGTTCCATTCATCCATGCTCAGGGATTTTCTGAGGACGCTGGATGTGTTGTCCGACAACAGCGGACGCATCAGGTCGTAAATGCCGAAACTGTCGATCGGATGGGCAATGCGTGCGGCATTGCGTAAATCCTGCAAATGTTTTTTGTCGGTGGTCTCAAGCGCCCTTGCCAGTGGTTCGGAGGTGTAGAGCGTGCCGGCATTCCAGAAAATCGCCCGCGCCACCTGAAAACGTTTGGCCATCTGGTCGGCGCTCAGCCAGTCCTGTTTGCGCAGTCCGTAGCCGTCGGGTGTCAGGTGCGCATACAGCGGCTCGCCCAGCTGATTGATCCAGTTCAGCGCCGGACGCACATCCTGGATCGGCTGGTCTCCGTATAACAGGCGCAAGGACGACAGCACGTACTGGACCGGGTCTTTGTACTTGCTCCCCAGGTATTTGCCGCTGCGAAATGCGGCGGAGTGAAACAGGGTGTTGAGCGTTTTGGCGATATCCCCGTCGCTTTGCCCAAACGTTTTGGCCATGGCATCCACCACGCCCTGCGGCGGGTCGTCATCCAGAAAATAAACAGCGAGCTCGCGCGAGATGAACCGGGCGGTTGCCGGTTGGCGCACCAGCAGATCAGCGGCGCGCACCACCTCATCCGCGCCGCCGCCGGCAGGAAAATCCTGCCCGAGGAAGGTCTTGGCGCTCCGGTCATGGCGTTTCGGATTGAAGCAGAACAGGTCTTCCGGACCGGAAGCGACGGCATTGCCGGGCAGGACTTGACCACCGCGACATCCCTTTCCGGATAAATCCACGCCTACCCCGGTCAGGATGCGTGCAAGGTTTTCCACATCGCTTTGGGTATAGCCTCCATTCACCCCCAGCGTATGCAATTCCATGATCTCGCGGGCGTAGTTCTCGTTGACTGCGCCAGCCGCATTCTGCGCATTGTCGAGATAGATCAGCATCGCGGGATGGGTCATGGTTGCCAGCAGCAGATCGCGGAACTTGCCCAGCACGTGGGGGCGTATGGCATGTTCCTCGTAGTCGGCCATCAGCAGGTTGTCGTAGCCCTTGTACTGGAATACGTTGAAATGGTTGAACCAGAACCAGGTCAGCAACTCCTGCAACTGGTTGTCCGAATACACCGCCCGCAGTACGCGGCGTTCAGCAGACTGAAGCACAAGCGCGTTGCTGCGCTGGTTGAGCGCTTGCTGTAATTTTCCCCTGCTGTCCGCATCGGTGGCGGCTTTCAGCTGTTGCTCGGCCAGGTGTCGTTCAGCGAGCAGTTGGGCTGGGCCAAGCCTGGAAATATCCATGTCGGCAATGCGCTGGCGCACCCCGGCAGGCAGGCCGTCATCGCCACGAAACACCAGCTGATTTTGCAGAAAGCGCTCGCGCCCAAGTTTTTTGTATTGTTCGACCGTGCTGGCGTTTACGCCATAAGTGACCCGATTCAGGAACAGCAAATCCGCCTTGTTCAGGGGCGTTGCCAGCGATTCAGCCTGGGCGGGGAGGGGCGCGCAGATAAACAGCAGCGACACCAGCAGATGAAGACAGGCATCCCTGATTGATTTCATATCAAATACGGATGCGTGGTTAAAGCCTTGCAACATGGATGTCCATTGCCGAGCCGGAATCCGCGCCCCACGTATTCAACATTGCTGTCCCCAATCGTTCAAGTGGTCTGTAGCATAGGCTATGCTACCAATAACGTCAGGTATCGGGTGTTTGTTGACCGGAGTCTTGCAAGCGGGTGTAAGCGGAGGTTGCGGGCGGCGCGGTTTACAGGGTGCGCCGAATCCATCCGGTGCCCTTGTCAACAACCTGGCCGCTAATACGTTAAATGCCCTGAGAGCGCGGCATGCCCGACTCGCCTGCCAAGTGAACGATGCGGCAATGTCGTCAGCAACAGGAACTTACCGAAACCATTCAGCCCATCCCGGGTTGATGGAAGTGGGAATCTCCGTCCTTCGAGACGGGGAGATGTTAATCGTTGTATCTGGAAAAGGTGTTCATGATGGCCGATATTCTGCAAAAAAAACTCTCCCGCCGCGAATTGCTGAAAGGCGGCGCCATGCTCGCTTCAATAGGCGTTCTTGCGACCACAGCCGCAATCACCAGCACGCCCGCATTCGCCGGGGTTCCCAAGGCTGCAATGCAGTACCGGGACACGCCCAATGGCAAGCAGGACTGCAGCAACTGCTCATTGTTCATTCCCGGCAGCTCCGCAACAGCCAATGGCACCTGCAAGGTCGTGGACGGCGCGATCAGCCCGCACGGTTATTGTGTGGCCTATGCGGTAAAAGCATAACCGTCTCCAGAGCCAGACAGGACACACCGCCACAGCGCCACAGCGCATCATTGATCCGATCAATGATGCGGCTTATCCCATCGCCTGAGACCGGCTGAAAAAATGGCGTTGATTTACGTGCTGGCTTGCAGGCGCCCAGCTTCCGCTCCGCCTACTTTTTTCTCCTTCCCGATTACCACTCAAATCCACACAGCCGGGCAGTCAATATTTCAATCCGGGCATTTTTGTCTGGCACTTGTCAGCGCAAAAAAGGTCTTATTCATCCCCGGGTTTTAACAGGAGGCATTTCGATGTCAAGAAACGCGATTTCCGCATTTGTAATGTTGGCCTCAGCGGCGGTCTTTGGCAGCGCTGCATTCGCCGCAGATGTTCCTACGCTCCACCAGGTCTACCAGGCGACCCAGGCTGGAAAAATGGACGAGGCGCAAGGGATGATGAAACAAGTCATTCAGGCGCATCCCAATAGCGGCAAAGCGCACTTTGTGGAAGCCGAGATACTGGCAAAGCAGGGGCGATTGGGCAATGCAGAAGCGGAACTGAATACCGCAGAACGGCTGGAGCCGGGGCTGCCATTTGCCAGGCCCCAGGCCGTACAGGAACTCAAGGCACGGATCGCCATCCTGCATCGGAGTCAATCGACAATGAATGGCGTTCCCGCGGCTGCGGCCGGAGGATTTCCCTGGGGCCTGCTGCTGCTTGGCCTGGGTTCCATCGTGCTGATTACCCTGTTGGTGCGGGCAATGACTGCGCGCAACAGGGTGCCGATGGCTGGCACCTACCCGGCGGCAACATCCGGCCCGGCTGGACAGCCTTATATGGGTGGCGGCGTCGCGCCCATGGCGCCTGCAGGCGGCGGACTCGGTTCCAGTATCGTGTCCGGTCTCGCTACGGGCGCGGCCGTTGGCGCCGGAATGGTTGCCGGCGAAGCGCTGGTCCATCATTTCATGGACGGGAATAACAGTGGCGCCAGCGCGGCCGTGCCTGCACCTGACTCCTGGGGTTCATCTTCGGATAATATGGGCGGCGCAGACTTTGGCATCGCCGATAACTCGTCCTGGGACGATAATTCAGGCATCGCTGACGGCAGCGATGTCGGCGGGGATGACTGGAGCTAGGCGATCCGGAGTATTCGGCCAGGATTTGACCGTCGAGCCGCAGGCTTGACGGTCAACGGCCCGCGTTACCAGACACCGGCCTTCGAGGCTCAAGCCAACCGCCCATGAAATTCACTGAACTTGCCGATGATCCGGAAGACCCCCAACACAGTCCGGCGCAGCGTGCGGCAGCAGCATCGCGCAGCACCTGGGTCAGCGTGGGCATCAACCTCTGCCTGAGTTTCACCCAGATCGCGGTTGGCGTCCTGGCCAAATCTCAAGGTCTGATCGCTGACGGCATCCATTCGCTTTCAGACCTCGTGGCGGACTTCGTCGTCCTGCTTGCCAGTCACCACGGCAAGAAGGACGCCGATGAGGACCACCCGTACGGCCATCAACGCTTCGAGACCGCCGCATCGCTGGTGCTGGGCGTGCTGCTGCTGGTCGTCGGCGTGGGCATGCTGTGGGCGGCTTTTCTCAAGCTCGAAGCGCCTGACACCGTGCCAAAGGTGCATATCGTTGCCCTCTGGGTTGTCGGTGGCGCGCTCGTCGCGAAAGAGCTCCTGTTCCGCTACATGCTGGCGGTGGCCAGGCGCATCAAGTCGAGCATGCTGGTGGCCAACGCCTGGCATGCGCACTCTGATGCGGCGTCATCGCTGGTGGTGGGCATCGGCATCGTCGGCAACCTGGCGGGCTACCCGATTCTGGACCCGATCGCGGCGCTCATCGTGGGTTTCATGGTCGCCAGGATGGGTTGGGAATTCGGCTGGGACGCGTTGCACGACCTGATGGACCGCGCGGTGGACGAGCAGGAGGTCGAGGCGATTCGCCGCACGCTGATCGAAACGCCCGGGGTCGAGGGAGTGCATGAAGTGCGCACGCGCAAAATGGGCGACATGATCGTCGTCGATGCGCACATCGAAGTCGATGCCTCGATCAGTGTCGAGGCCGGCCATGACATCGCGGTCGCGGCACGGGAGCGGGTGATGCAGCGGCATCGCGTGCTGGACCTTATGGCGCATGTGGACCCGTGGCGGCAGCCCGATCTGGATCACGCGAATCCCGCCGCGCCACTGGTGCGCTGATCGCTGGAATTCCGGTAAGCAGCGTCGAAAAGCCTATCTCCGAACCACCTGGTTCACGGATTCCGGCGGCCAATTCCGGACTTGCTGCCACGTCTGCCGTACTGCGGGCGGCAGTTTGTCCATGTGCTTCAGGAACAGCGCAAGCGTCCATATCTGCTGGTCGCTGAGGGTGTACCCGAACGAAGGCATGCCCGTCAGACGCACGCCGTGCTTGATCTTCCAGAACGAGTCGCCTTCCGGGTCGTCCTCCACCCCATCGGTTGCCAATTGCGGAGGCGGTGGATACTCGCCTTTCGCTATCGGTGATGGATCCGCTATCCCCTTCGCGGAACCATGGCAAACCGCGCAGTTCTGCGCGAACAGATGAACGCCATTCATGAGGTTCTGATCGGTCAGCGCCACCGGATTCGGGTCTTTCGGGGCGTCGCGGCGCAGTGTCGCATCCAGCGATGTGTGCGCCATCCAGGTTTCCAGCGGACCGGGTTTCGCGTCGGCGTTGGCCGGAATAAGGCCGCTTTGCACCAGCGAGTACGCGCCGATCAGCGCAACGGCAAGCGTCAATGCAACGCCAATAATGATACCTTTCAACATCATGTCTCCTCATTCATTGGCAGGACGATTGCCTGCGGATGCCGCCCCCGGGCTAACGGATCGGTGGCAGATCTTCGGTGATTCCTGAACGCCGGAACCTCTTGCAAAACTCATCATAGGTTATATTGCCGATACTTCGACGGAACAAGACCATGACCCATTTCAAAACTCTCGCCCTGTCCGCTTTGCTGATCGCCATCGGCTGGGCCTTGCTGCCTTTCGCGCACGGAATCGCCTGGTCCATCGTGCTGGCCAGCGTGGTGTGGCCGGTTGCCAGAAAGGTGAGCCACCATCACCGCGGCACGATGGCCGCCGGGCTCACGCTGGGCGTCCTGACGCTGATGGTGGTGCCGCTGGTCATGCTGGTGATCGAGGCGGCGCATGCATGGCACCTGCTGCTGCCGTGGTATCAGCAGGAAGCCGCAAATGGCTGGCCGGCGCCCGATGTAGTGGCGGGCCATACGCAGGCGCTGGCTGTATGGCAAAAAGCCAGCGGCGCCTTGCCCGCCGCGCTGGGAAGCCATGCCCAGGACTGGGCGCAGAGGGCGCTGGGACGCACCGAAGAAATGCTGATCAACGGCCTGGTCGCGCTGTTGCTGCTCTGGACCTTCCTGAGAAGCGGCGCCGGGGTGACGCAAGCCACCCAGGCATTCGTGACGCGCCGGCTGGGAGAACCCGCCTGGGATGCCATGGTGCGTGCGGCCATCACCTTGCGCGTGACATTCATGGGCCTGGCGTTGACCGCTGCTGGTGAAACCCTGTTGTTCATCGCGGTGTTCGGTTTTGCCGGCCTGCCGCACGCCGTATCCTTTGGCGCGTTCGCCGGTTTATCGTCCGTCATCCCCGGCCTGACCCCGCTCGTGTTTTTGGTGGCTGCGGTCTGGCTGGCCTTGCAGCATGCAATGGCGGCTGCCATCGCGGTAGCACTACTCGGCACCCTCATCGTTGGCGTGGCGGATCACTTCGTCAAACCCGTGTATATCGGGAATGTGTCGGGCCTGCCGATGGCGGTGACGCTGCTCTCCATGCTGGCCGGGTTGCTTGCGATGGGCGTGGTCGGATTGTTCGTCGGGCCCGCCGTGGCGGCAGGGGCGGCAAAGCTGATGGAACTCGTCTGAATACGCGTTGCGCAGCCTGGGATATGAGCCAGATGCGAGGGTGTTTGCCTGGCGAGTGCAGGCAGGCCGCAGGATATGGGCGAATTACTCAGGCAAGGGTGGTTGTTCCGGCGGCAAGCAATCAACGCGCTCCCGAAGTGGCTTGCCGACCTTGAAGTGGGGTACCCACTTTTCAGGTACCGATACCGATTCCCCTGTCTTTGGGTTGCGCGCGTTGCGAGGAGAATGGTAGCTCAGGGCGAAGGTGCCGAAACCGCGAATTTCGACACGGTTGCCCTGCGCCAAAGCCATCTTAATGGCGTCGAGTATCTCCGCTACCGCCAGTTCGGTATCTTTCTGGCTCAGTTGCGGATTACGGCTGGTCAAGCGGGCGATGAGTTCGGACCGGGTCATGTCGGGTAATGGGTTGTTTGCCGGGATTGAGCACGATATGTGCCAGCAGAGGCGTTCCCGGCAAGGCTGGCGAAGCCTTGAATGCAGCGCGTTCGGCGTCAGGTGGATCAAGAAATGGGGCGAAACCCGGACACTGATGTCGGGATGATGACAGCCGACTACACGCTTTATCGGTTGGATAAAGAACAGCCAAGTTTGCTGGAAGAAGTCGCGACAGCGCAGGCAATAGCGATCAACGCCGAGGCGATTCAGTCGCGCTCCCTCAAACGGATGGGGCGGAGGCTCGTTGACCGCGTGGTGCACAACTCTTACAAAATCAGTCTGACAGGAAACTCAATGCGCAAACAGAAGGGAAAATCGACAGCCGACTGCTCAAGCCCTTTAACCATAACCACAAAAGCCGGCTTCGCTCCGGCCAGGCCCTCACAGTGCGTTCGCAATGCCCTGGACTGGATGCCCGAAATGCCATGGAACAACGGCAGGTACCGGAAAGGATGTTCACCATGCAAATGACCCCGAATCAATCCGAATCCGGGCCGGCACCACCGAAGCCAGTAAACCCCAACGGGGAGCATTATTCCGTTCAACTATTGGAAAAGGCGCGTGCCGATACCGATACCGTCCTGAAGGAGCTAGGATCGCAACTCAGCGGTTTGAGCGAGGCTGAAGCCGATTCTCGCTTGAAGCGGATCGGGACGAACGAGATTGCCCGGGAGAAGCATCAATCGGCCCTGATGCGCCTTCTGGGGAACATCAAGAATCCATTGGTCCTCCTGCTCCTGGCACTGGGCGTGCTTTCCTTTCTAACCGGTGACCTGCGGGCGACGGTGGTCATTTTCGTGATGGTGGTTCTGGGCGTGGTATTGCGTTTCTTCCAGGAGATGCGTGCCGATAATGCGGCCGAAAAGCTCCAGGAAATGGTCAGTAACACGGCGACGCTGGTGCGCGGCGACAAGGAAGAAGAAGTATCGCTCAAGACGTTGGTGCCCGGCGATATCATCCGGCTGGCAGCAGGCGATATGGTGCCAGCCGATGTGCGCGTGCTTTCCGCCAAAGACCTGTTCCTGAATCAGGCGGCCCTCACCGGCGAAGCTCTGCCTGTTGAGAAAAAAGCCGCCCAGGCGTCGGCAAACATTCAAAACCCGCTGGAACTTCCCAACATCTGCTTCCTGGGCTCCAGCGTGGAGAGCGGATCCGCGACGGCCGTGGTCATCCATACCGGAGCCCGGACCTACTTTGGATCATTGGCCGTCAGTATTGTCGCAGAGCGCCAGCTCACCAGCTTCGACATGGGTATCAACAAGTTCACCTGGTTGATGATCCGCTTCATCGCCGTGATGGTCCCGACGGTGTTCCTGATCAACGGCCTCTCCAAGCATGACTGGGTGGAAGCTTTCCTGTTTGCCATGGCCGTGGCCGTCGGGCTGACCCCCGAGATGTTGCCCATGATCGTGACCGTCAACCTGTCCAAAGGTGCCCTGGCCATGGCGCGCAAGAAAGTGATCGTCAAACGCCTGAACGCCATCCAGAACTTCGGGGCGATGGACGTGCTGTGTACCGACAAGACCGGCACCCTCACCCAGGGCAAGATCGTGCTCGAAAAGCATCTCGACGTTTACGGCGATCCCAGCGAAAAGGTGCTGCATTACGGTTACCTGAACAGCTACCACCATACCGGGCTGAAGAACCTGCTCGACGAAGCGATCCTCGACCATGAGGAACTGGAAGAACGCCTGAAGGCGAAAGAGAAGTACCGCAAAATAGACGAGATCCCTTTCGACTTCGTGCGGCGCCGGATGTCGGTGGTGGTGGAAGATGAAACCGGGTTGAACACGCTGATCTGCAAAGGCGCGGTGGAGGAAGTGATGAGCCAGTGCACCCGGGTGGAAGCCAGGGGGGAGATCATCGAAGTTCTGCCCGAGCATGACGCCAAGCGCCGACAGTTGGCGGACGATCTGAACGGGCAGGGCTTCCGGGTGATCGCCCTGGCTTATAAGCAAATCCCGGGCGGTTCGGATGAACAGGTGTATTCGGTCAAGGATGAGTCTGACCTGATTCTGCTGGGTTTTCTGGCCTTCCTCGACCCGCCCAAGGATACCGCCGCAGAGGCCTTGAAGCGGCTTCAAAGCCTGAACGTGGATGTCAAGGTCCTGACCGGCGACAATGAGATCATCACCGCCTACATCTGCAAGGAAGTGGGCATGCCGGTGGAGCATCTCTTGCTCGGATCTCAAATCGAGGCAATGAGCGAGACGGAACTGGCTGCCGCCGCCAGCACCACCAGCGTCTTTGCCAGGCTGGTTCCCGCGCACAAGGAACGCATCATCCGTGCGCTCCAGAGCCAGGGTCATGTGTTGGGGTTCCTGGGCGACGGCATCAACGACGCCCCGGCCTTGAAGGCCGCCGATGTGGGCATCTCGGTGGACAGCGCGGTGGACATCGCCAAGGAGTCATCCGATATCATCCTGCTGGAAAACAGCCTGCTGGTGCTGGAGCAGGGCGTGCTGGAAGGTCGGCGGGTGTTCGGCAACATCGTCAAGTACATCAAGATGGCGGCCAGCTCGAACTTCGGCAACATGTTCAGTGTCGTAGGGGCGAGCGCGTTTCTGCCTTTCCTGCCCATGCTGCCGATCCAGGTGCTGACCAACAACCTCCTGTACGACTTCTCGCAGACCACCATCCCCACCGACCAGGTGGATGCCGACTGGCTGACCAAACCGCGTCAGTGGAGGATTGGCAAGCTCCTGCGTTTTATTCTGTTTATCGGGCCGATCAGCTCGATCTTCGATTACCTGACGTTCTTCATGATGCTGTACGTTTTCAACAGCTGGCACAATCCGGCGCTGTTCCACACCGGCTGGTTTGTGGAGTCGCTCTTTACCCAGACGCTGATCATCCATGTCATTCGCACCAACAAGATCCCGTTCATCCAAAGCCGGGCCAGTTGGCCGCTCATCCTCACTTCCGTAATCATCGTCGCGGCCGGCGCCTGGCTGACGGTTTCGCCGCTGGCGAACACGCTCGGGTTCGTCCCGCTCCCGCCGCTGTACTGGCTGTATCTGGCCATCATGCTGCTAGGCTATGCGCTGCTGACCCAGGGGGTGAAGACCTGGTTTATTCGCAGGTTTGGCGAATGACGGCGGTGACGAGTAGTGAATCGCTCCGCCTTGTCTAAAGTTTTTTTGCTACCGTCCCGATAAACATAATCATGAGGTTTACGGGTCATGGCAACCCGCGGCTAACACCATGCTCATATATTCCGGAAGTGGCAGAAGAACCGGGATTGTTAAAGTCTTCGCGTTCTTAGTCGATAAGACGATCAGATATTTTTTATTTTTTCAGTATCTTAGATAAGTGTATTGATCAGACGGAAAGCCGATTCGAGGTTATCAAATACGGTACGCGAGCAAGAGGAGCAACAAAATGAACGAGGGAAGACCAAGTGCATCAGAGCCATTTCCGGATCTATGGGCAACTCTGGGCAAAGGGCTTCCCCGGATCAGTATGGTGAAAAACAGGCGCAAGAATGGCGGTTACCATTGGGTGCTCGCCGACGTCACTCTAGTGGGAGCAAATTAAATTGATATCCATCAGGAACATCCCAATCAACCTCCGGATTGCTCTGACAACCGGCATCGGAGCCGTATTGATGCTTGCCCTGGGTATGCTGGGTTGGTGGGAAACGAGCGCATTGGTCAGGGCATCCGGGGGGCAGAGCTGGATTCCGGCGCTGATCCTTGTCGCATGCGGCGTCGGAGCCACTTTATCGGTGCTTTTCGGTTATTTCATCTCGCGCACGATCCTGAAACCGCTCGACAAGGCCGTTGAGGTTGCGCGCGCAATTGCGGGGGGCGACTTGTCTGCCCGATTCGAGATGGCTCCTTCGGACGAGACGGGGCAACTGATGCGCGCGCTCAATCAGATGAAAGCCAATATGGTGTCGGTAATGACTGATGTCGGCTCAAGTGTGAATAGCATCAGAACGGCAGCGAGCGAGATTGCCTCGGGCAACGCCGACCTGTCCAGTCGCACCGAATCGCAGGCATCAAGTCTGGAAGAGACCGCCAGTTCGATGGAAGAGCTAACCAGTACGGTCAAACAGAATGCCGAACACGCGCGTCATGCCAACCAGCTGGTTGGCTCGACCGCCGAAATTGCAGTCAATGGCGGTCGACTCGTCGGACAAGTGGTCGACACCATGGCTTCCATCAAGGCAAGTTCACGCAAGATATCCGACATCATCGGCGTGATCGACGGCATTGCCTTCCAGACCAACATCCTGGCCCTGAACGCGGCGGTGGAAGCGGCGCGAGCAGGCGAACAGGGACGCGGCTTCGCCGTGGTGGCGGCCGAAGTCAGGAATCTGGCGCAGCGCTCGGCGGGAGCCGCCAAGGAAATCAAGAGCCTGATCAGCGACTCGGTGGAAAAGGTAGATGCCGGCAGCAAACTGGTGGATGAGGCAGGTGAGGCGATGGATGACATCGTGACTTCAGTGGAATTGGTTGTTGACATCATCAGTGGCATCGCTACTGCGAGCCAGCAACAGAGCGCCGGCATCGAACAAGTCAACCAGGCCGTGGGTCAGATGGACGAAGCGACGCAGCAGAGCGCCGCATTGATGGAGCAAGCCGCTGCCGCTGCCAAGTCCTTGCAAGACCAGGCGGGCCACCTGGAAGAGATGATTAACAGGTTTCAATTAGATAATGGGCAGAACGCCGCCTCCTCTGACGATCATCCAGAAATCCCCTCATTCCAACATCATGCCGCACAGCAACGGGCGCATTTTGATCTGGACAATTCGACAGTAGAACATGGTGCGCTGCCAACAAGGCGGGCAATATGAGTTCAGTTCAACAGGAAATCGATGAACGCACCAACCTGACTGGCTCTAACAAATTCGAGTTGCTGCTGTTTACATTAGGAAGCAGTGCTAATAGTGATCGATCCGAGTTGTTTGGTATCAATGTATTCAAGATCCGCGAAATCGTTGCAATGCCTCAAATTACCGTGATCGCAGGCGCACCTGCACACATGCTGGGCGTGGTGAATCTGCGCGGACAAGTCATCTCGGTGATTGATTTGCCTGCCACGGTGGGTTGCCAACCCAAAACCGGCTTGAATATTATGCTGGTGACTGAATTTGCGCGCACCACGCAAGCATTTGCCGTCGAATCGGTTGAAGACATCGTTCGCCTGGACTGGGGCCAGGTACTTTCGGCTGAAGCCGGTGCAGCGGGTGGCATGGTCACAAGCATCGCACGGCTGGATGGCAACACTGATAGCTCCCGTTTGGTACAGGTGCTGGATGTAGAGACCATATTGCGCACCCTGACACCGTCAAACGTAGCCGATGTGAACCCCGAAACCATCGGCCCACAAATCACGCTAAGGCCGGGCACTATCGTGCTTGCCGCCGATGACTCCATAGTCGCGCGTACCTTGATTGAGCAAGGTCTGGAAGCGATGGGCGTCCATTACATCATGACCAAGACCGGGAAAGAAGCCTGGGATCATCTCCAGTCTGTTGCGAGCGTAGCAGAAGCTGAAGGTAAAACAGCGCACGACAGGATCGCACTGGTGCTGACCGATCTGGAAATGCCGGAGATGGATGGATTCACCCTGACGCGCAACATCAAACGGGACGCTCGCTTTCACGGCATTCCTGTGGTTATACATTCATCGCTCACCGGCGTCGCCAATGAAGATCACGTAAAGAATGTCGGAGCGGATGCTTATGTGGCGAAATTCGTGGCGGAGGAATTGGCGGCAACACTACGTAAGGTGCTGATGCAATAAAAATACTGCGTCAGTATGGAGTTGCCAAATTGAAGTGGTCGCGATTCGATCAAGTTGACTCCCCGGTTATTTGAAACCTGGCATAGGGATGTCTTCGGGCTGTTTTTGATCGTTGCTACTTGGGGTTGATGAACAACCTGGAAATTTCCACCTGTCTCAATCCTGGTCCGTATGGACGTCCCGGTGTCGCATAACCATGTGAAATCCAAACCCAAGGCAGCGCCCGCCAGAATAGCTGTGAAACAAAAGAAACTAGCCTGAGTGGGGCAGCAACGAGGATTGCTAAGAGTTTGAAGTAGAGTGCCCTCGGTATCCGAATAGTCTCGGATTCATACAGCAAGAAATAATCGATCTTGGAAGGAAGACCAGATATACGTTCCATCGTGCCAGCACAGAATATTGAATACGTTCTTACAAATGAGGAAGCTCTATCATCAAGGATGGGCGCTGGAGATCTGACCGGTCGAATCGAGTCCAAAGGCATTGTGGAGTTGGCTCAACTTATGGAATCGCTTCATATGTTGCAGATCAATACCAAAGAGGTGATCGGGCAAATCAGAGAAGCCACGGATGTAGTGAGTACGGGCGCCAGCCAGATAGGGTGCTGCCGAATGCGTCGGGTGATTCCGAGAGCGCGCGAAGGCGAAGATCCAGATAGACCGTCCACTCGGACGATTCGAACGTACGGACAGTCGCTGAGTTACGCATTGACTTGGCTGCACCGTCTAACGAATGAAAGCGCATTTGGCAGTCTTCGAACTCATGAGACATCTCTTTTGAAAGAGAACCGACCGCGATAGTCACGGTGATCTATGCTGGCGATTCTGGAGACACTGTAGCCAGGTGGGAAAGCTCAGGTTTTCAGATTCTTGCTCAATTCGCGAAGCATGCGATGGCTGGCATTGCGACGGACATCGGAGGGTGTGCGGCCAAACTCGCGACGGAAGGTCTCGGCAAAATGGCTGTGGCTGGAAAAGCCAAGTTCTAGGGCGAGCGCGGTAAGGTCGTCCGCGCCATCAGCCAGCCGTTGGAGAGAATTGCGAAGGCGTAATTGGGTAAGGTAGCGGTGGACCGGGACACCGGTTTGCTGCTGGAAAGTACGGGCAAAATGAAAGGGCGAAGTATGAACGGCACTGGAGACATCATCGAGCGTAATGCGTTCACCAAGCTGGCGCGCGAGGTAGAGCTTGGCTGCTTCGGTACGATCCACGTGGTCAGCGGTGACAGTGCTTCGCCGACGCCTGGGTGGCAGGGCGCGCTTCGCGAACGCGATTTCAAGCACATCGGCAATCAGTTGCAACAAGGTTACATCGGCCCAAAGTGGATCCAAGGGTCTGGATTCGGCTGCATCCAGCCGTCGCGCGATCTCGTGATGCCGCCAGAAGATTTCGGAATTGCAGGGGCTGGTAACAAACGGGAACGGCTGCTCGGGACGATCATCGATGTATGGATCAAGTTCGCGGATGACGTCGTTTAACACAAGCGGCGAGAGTATGAAGACTGAGCCTTGATCGCCGCTGTCAATCGGATGGCTGATGCGATAGGTGGACTCCTTTGAAAAAAACACCACTTGATTGACGTCGGCAGTGACGCTTTTTCGCCCGATGTGTTTAGCGAACGCACCGTGTCGCATCAGGACAATACTGTTGCCGTCAGACTGTTCTTCCGCAGCAGGACCGCCGCGGCATGCCCGGCAGCAATAGACGCGCACGCTGAGGACGGGGCTGTCGTATAGCGGGCGGAACGCCAGCGTGCTATCAGTTGCCCTTCCTTGCTCGAAAAGGTCAGTCATGAGACGTCCAATGTGGGCATCACCGGTGGCTGAAAACCGTCCGGTGAATGCGATTGTTAGGCTTGAATATCTGTGGCCTTACGTTGCACAAAAAATTCGGTTTTTATGTTCCAAGTATTACCTTCGTCCTTTGATTCTCGTCCAATCCAGTGGAATGATTTGTCAGTGATCTCTGTAAAGCACCACTGACATCGTGCACCATCTTCAGCAAGGTATTCGTTAATTATATCCTCACCGATTTTCCGTCCTGTCAGTCTATTAAAGGCTTGTGTGATAGGATTAATCCAAGCGATATGCCAAAGATCGTTCTGTGGATCATAAACTCGCAGGGTCGATCCGTATAGATTGTATTGTGATGAGGCCTTAATATTTCGCCTATCCTTACGTGACGGGGTAATCCAAACATCCTGAACCGCTCGCCCTTCCAACACCCAACCGAAATGAATTTCGCAGCTTGCCTCGATCTTCCTACCATCGGATGCGTGAACTACTACACGACCCTCCCATGAACCAATGAACTGTCCATAGAGCATCATTTGGATTGATCGATCTTGAGCTGGGCCTTCTGAATGAAGAACGTTCAACATAGGGAATTGATTAAAAATCATAATTACATGATCTCCTTTGTTTCCTGAAATTGATGCCTAGATGCACCGTTTTCAATCTAGTGTTAGGGAATTTCGCGCGATTCTCGACTCAGTCAGCCTCGCCGTCGCTTCGGGAAGCTGCAACCGCCGCACGGTCCGCGGTGAGCGGGACCGCCACGGTTTCACTCCAAGCAATCCCGCACCAGCCGAGTGGCGTCTCAAACAGGCAGTAGCCACTTGCTTCACGGATTATGGTTCCTGCCCGGCCGCACCGGAGTATTTCGCCGGGCTCCCCTTCGCCTTCTTCGCGCAGTCGCCGCAGCAGACGGTGATTCCCTTACCGCCGGCCTTCACCTTGATTCCGCCGTCCTTGATTTCCCAGTCACACACGGGACATTTCTTCGTTTTCATGAGAGGTCTCCTTTCGTATCGAATCGAGCGCCGCGGTCGACGCGACACCGGCGGGCGATTCCGAAGCAAAGTCTAACCGTGCGAGAAGAATCAGACTTTCAGATTCTTGCTCATTTCGCGAAGCGACCCGCGGCGGGCGCGGCGGCGCACCTCGGAGGGTTTGCGACCGAACTCCTGGCGAAACGCGTCGGCGAAGTGGCTGTGGCCGGAAAAGCCGAGCTCCAGCGTAAGCGCGGCAAAATCGTTGGCGCTGTCGACTGAGCTTCCCCCGAAATTTCGTCTTCCAAAGGTGACGTAAAATTGACGTTACTTTTGAGAGACAGAAAATGAAACTAACGAAGCAAGCGTACACGACCGAGTTCAAAGGACTGGCGGTAAAGCGTTTCAACGACTGGCAGAGTATCAGCGCTGTCGTCAAAGAACTCGGGCTGAGTGACCAGACCTTGCGCAACTGGGTGAAGGCCGCCGCGCAAGGTAAGCTCAACGGAGCTGGCAGCAAGGTCGTGACCCCGGAAGAGATGCGCAAAGTATGCTTGGGCTATGTGTGAACTAAGTACATGGGGCAGGGCATGGCCCAGCGCGATGAGTGGAGGGCGTGGATAGCCGCAGTCACTGGGCATCATGGAGATTTTCCGTCCAGCGCCGATACTGGCGGCGAATACGCAGAAGAACATGTCATGGCGCATGACTGAATGGCGCGCCACGCATTCGTAACCGTGCTAGCGGGTCCTTTTCTCGCGCCCGATGGACTGAGCTTCGAAGATTCACCCCCCGCCCTGCTCGCCCGGCGCGAAATCATGGTTAGCGGATTTCTGCGCTGTGTGTGACTGGATCGGCTCCAACACGGATATTTTCCTCTACCAAGAACTCGATGCGGAATTAGCTGATTACTTTGCCGCAAGCATGGAAAAAATTCAGGTCAACGACGCATTACATCGTTTTGGCCTGCTCGCGAAAGCAAACGGCTATGGAGGTGTGAGCGCCCTGCTCAACTCCAAAGAATCCCCGCGTGGCATTCCATTCAGGTTCTGGTAGATAACTTACCTACCACGCCGGGATTGACCTTGATTGAAGCCCCCACTGGTAGCGGCAAAACAGAAGCTGCATTTACTTACGCATGGAGGCTGATCGAGGACGGCGTGGCAAATTCTATCGTGCTCGCACTTCCCACTCAGGCTACTGCCAATGCCATGCTCGCCCGAGCCAAAGCATTTGCGGAGCGGGTATTTGGTGATGCTAATGTCGTGGGTCAGGCGATCAATCAGGCCAATACGGCGATTCACGGCGGCAAGCAGCCTCCACTTCCGCGAAGTCGGCACAAACTGTGAAACCCGCTGCGGGAAGAAATCGGAGTTGCTCCGGACAAAATCGGCTGTAGGGCGAGTACCAGTAGGCATTTTTACGAATCTGTTCTTAAATAATTCAAATTATCTCAAATGCTTAGCGCGTTATTCACCTTTTATTTTGCAAAATTTAGGCTAATATCATTAGAAAGATTGGGGGGAACATGTGATGACTGTTTTTCCAGCGTTCATTTGTTTAACGGCAATGAGTTGGCCACTTCATTACCCATGAACGTCGAGCCCATGGCCGTTATGGGAAAGCTGGATCAACTCCTGATTTTTGTTTTGGGTGATCAGCGCTGCGCCCTGTATCTGCCGGCGGTGGACAAAGTGGTGCGTGTGGTGGAGATTACCCCGTTGCCGAAGGCGCCGGATATCGTGCTTGGCGTGGTCAATGTGCAGGGCGGCGTGATCCCGGTCATCAACGTGCGCAAGCGTTTTGGCCTGCCGCAACGGGACATCGCCCTCACCGACCAACTCGTTATCACGCACACGGCGCGGCGACAGGTGGCTCTGATGGTGGACACGGTGACCAGTATTGTCGAATGCACCGCGCGCGAACAGGTCGTGGCGGAGGGCATCCTGCCCGAGTTTGAGTATGTTCAAGGTGTGGCGAAGCTCAAGGATGGCTTGATCCTGATCTACAACCTGGAACAGTTTCTCTCCCTGGAAGAAGAAGAATCTCTGGATCAGGCCATGACCCCTCTTTGATGCAGAACATACGACCGCCTCTTCCCGATTCACTTTTGTCAAGCCTGAGCGATTTCCTCGCTGCACAGACCGGGCTGCACTTCCCGAAAAAGCGCTGGGGCGATCTGGAACGAGGGATAGTCGCGGCTGCCTGCCAGTTCGGCCTGCCGGATGCGCTAGCATGCGCACACTGGTTGCTGTCCGCACCCCTGACGCGCAGCCAGATCGAGACACTCGCCAGCCATTTGACCGTGGGCGAAACCTATTTCTTCCGCGAGAAGCGGAGCTTCGAGGCGCTCGAACAGCATATCCTCCCGGCGTTGCTGCATGCGCGCGAGCATACCGAACGACGGTTGCGTATCTGGAGCGCCGGTTGCTGCACGGGCGAAGAAGCCTATTCCATCGCCATGCTTCTCGACCGGCTAATCCCCGACTCTGAGCAATGGAATGTCACCATCCTGGCCACCGACATTAATCCGGCGTTCCTGAGCAAGGCCGCGCAGGGAGTGTACGGCGAATGGTCGTTCCGCGACACGCCGGCCTGGGTCCGGGCGCGTCATTTCAACCACGGAAAAAATGCGCGCTTCGAGATCCAGCCGCGCATCCGCAAACGGGTGACATTTTCCTACCTTAACCTTGCCGACGACGTTTACCCTTCACTCACCAACAATACCAACGCGATGGACGTGATCTTCTGCCGCAATGTGCTGATGTACTTCACCGCGGCGCGGGCGAAGCAGGTCATCGAGAACTTCCACCGCTCGCTCGTCGATGGCGGATGGCTCATCGTCAGTCCCGTGGAAACCTCGAATAGCCTGTTTTCCAGGTTTGCCGCCGTCGGCTTTCCCGGAGCGGTTCTCTATCGCAAACTCGCCAGCACGGAATCGCCGGCTGTCGCAACCACTTACCCCGCCGCGGCACCAGGTCTGTTGGCCGAGACTTTACCGCCGGAATCCATGATTGCGGATGCCGCGTTAGCGACTCCGTTGCATGCGGCGCCGTTGAATCCGGATCGACCGGCACTACGACCAGGCGAACGACCTCCGTTCGATATGGACGCCAGCGCAGCGCCGTCCCGCACGGCGCGGGCCTGTGCCAACCAGGGCAAGCTCGCCGAAGCGGCCGAATGGTGCGAAAAGGCGGTCGCCGCCGACAAGCTGAATCCCGCGCACCCGTATCTCCTCGCCACCATCCGGCAGGAGCAGGGCCAATACGACCTTGCCGTACAGTCGCTGATGCGTGCGCTCTATCTCGATCCTGATTTCGTACTCGCGCATTTCGCGTTGGGTAACCTGCGCCTGGCGCAAGGCCGGCGCCGTGAGGCGGAACGGCATTTCAGAAATACTCTTGCGCTTCTGCATCAGCACCCACGCGACGAAACCCTTCCCGAGTCGGACGGGCTGAGCGCCGGCCGGCTGGTCGAGATCATCACATCCGTGCTGTTCAGCCTGCCACACGCTGCAGCGCTCGACGTTTGAAAGGAATAACGGCATGAGCATCCCTAAGCCACCGTCGCGAGAACAGAAAAAAGCGGCCGTTGACTGGCGCGATATAGAGCGGCGCATGGCGACTGCGCGTGCCGCAATCGAGCGCGGATGGACGCCGCCACCCGAAGAGACCCAACGCATCCTGAAAGCGAGAGCGCAAGCGCTGGCCCGGGAGCCCGTGCAGGCGGAAGCCGCTAACGAGTGCCTCGAAGTCGTGGAATTCCTCCTGGCCTATGAGCGCTACGCGGTCGAATCGCGTTATGCCTGGGAGGTCTTTCCCCTGGAAAATCTCACGCCGCTACCGTGCACGCCAGCATTCGTGCTCGGCATTATCAACCTGCGCGGAGAGATCCTCTCGGTCATCGACATCAGGAAATTTTTCGAGTTGCCGGAGCAAGGGCTGACCGATCTCAACAAGGTCATCGTGCTCCGCTCCGAAAACATGCTCTTCGGCATCCTGGTGGATGCGATTACCGGCGTGCGCCGCATTCCAATCGCCGATATTCAGCCGTCATTGCCCACACTCACGGATATCCGGGAAGACTATTTACGCGGCGTGACGCCTGATCGCACAGTCATTCTCGATGCGGAAAAACTCCTGTCAGACGCAAATATCATCGTGCAGGAGCAAATGGACGGGTAGCAGACTAACGCCTCCTGGCTCGACAGAACAACAAGGAGAACAATTATGAAATGGTTCCTGGATTTGACAACGCGCGGTAAATTATTCGCCGGATTTGGGCTGATGCTCGTCTTTCTCGCAACCGTGATCGTGACCGCTTATTTTGGCATCACGGGGATCCAGGCATCACAAAAACGTCTCTACCAGAAGGAATTTGCCAACGCAGTGGATCTGCTGAACATTCGCTCGGACGAGAACGGCATACGGGCTGCGCTGTTCAGCATGATGGTGGCGACGAAGCGGACCGATCAGGATGGCTGGCATCAGGACATCAGGCAGCGCGGCAAGGAAATCGCCGCGGCCACGCAGCAACTGCTGGAGCGCAACCGCAACGACCCAGGTCTGCTTGCCCAACTCGATAAGCTCAAAACGATACGCGAGGCATTCGCGCAAACGCGCGACGACCAAGTCATCCCGCTGATCTATGCGAACAAGACAGACGAAGCCAAGGCGCTGGTGGTCGGTATCCAGGAGGAACGCCACCGCAAGATGCGTGCCATTGCGCAGGAGATGGGCGACGTGGCGGTGGAAAAGGCGCGTGCTGCCGTGGCGGAATCCGAGCGGTGGACGGAGCAGACGGTGCGCTTGTTCGTCATCATCGGCCTTGTGGCGATGCTGCTCGGGCTGGCTATGGTACTGCTTCTCAACCGGATCATCGTCCAGCCGCTGCGGGCGATTTCGGAGGTTGCCAAGCGGGTAGCGTCAGGCGACCTGACCGTCAACGTCCCGGAAAACGATCGCGCCGATGAAGTCGGTACCCTTGGGCGTACGTTCCACGGGATGGTCGAAAATCTGCGGCGGCTCACGCGCGAGATTAACGAAGGGGTTGGCGTGCTGGCCTCGACCTCAAGCGAGATTTTGGCCACCACCACCCAGGTTGCTTCGGGCGCGGCCGAGACGGCCAGTGCGGTGAGCGAGACCACGGCGACGGTTGAGGAAGTCAAGCAGACCGCCCAGGT
>Ga0307375_10000949_pt1 | contig 33450 bp, 33 predicted proteins | sample TR1MG_FD_202531 | JGI IMG/M metagenome (GOLD analysis project Ga0307375, IMG submission 202531) | Soil microbial communities from Risofladan, Vaasa, Finland - TR-1 | ecosystem: Environmental > Terrestrial > Soil > Coastal area > Acid sulfate soil | place: Finland: Risofladan, Vaasa | collected... | reverse complement strand
GGGCACTGCGGTTGGATGCTCAATGAAGGGCGGGGACTTTTCCTGGCCACCAGTGGGGACTTTTCGTGGCCACCAGCGGGGACCTCAGTTGGCCACCAGTGGATACTTTCTCATGGCCACGGACAGTTGAACTGCCAGCACGGCTTTCCCACAGGCAGATGACAGTAAAGTGTGGCATGGTTTGGGATCGTCGGGCGCTCGCTCCCGCCATGAATGGCGTGGCGTCCGCGTCCGCCCGGAATGACCGCCGCGGCCGAGAGCCCTGCGCCGGGGCGATGGTCGCCGAGTTCTAGTTGGCACGGGTACAGGATGATCGACACACGTGGGGAATAGCCTGGACCGTCAAGTGGGGCGCTTGACTCCGGGAAGCGCTGGTTCGCCCATGGAGGTGACCGACCTTCCCAGGGCTTGAACGCGAGCTCGGGGAGTATCGGAGGGGGTGAGAGTCACGACCTGGTCACCCGTCAGGCGATACCGGGTTGCAAATCAGCCGATATCCGTTTGTCACGGATCGGCCGAGATAGGACGTGACAAGAACTCCCAGAGCGGTCTGAGGTTCCAGAGCAGAACTCCCAGAGCAGAGCTCCCAGAGCAGGACTCGAACCTGCAACCTAGCGATTAACAGTCGCTTGCTCTGCCAATTGAGCTATCTGGGATTGCACTAAGGAATGCAACATTAGCACCCATCAGGCGCACTCACTGCTGGTCGAACCACGCTTGAAGTCGACGAACCTCCGGACTCTCGCGGACCGCCCGGCGCAATCGCTCGATCCGCTTCGCCATTCCCTGACGGGAGATTCCCCGCGTGCGGGCGATCTCTTCAAGTGACATCGTACGAAAGGTGTACTGCCAGAATGCATCAAAATCGGTGCCGCAAATGCGGCGCAACTCCTCGATCACCCACGCGGGCGCATCCGCAGGATCGGTCGGCTGTTTCAGATCCCTCTCGTCGCTGAACTCCGTTGGCTCAAAGCGGCGCGAGTTGAGATCACCGCTCATCTGCATCACCTCGGCTGCCTTGACCTGACTGATCTTCAAGACTCTGGCAACCTCTCGACGAGTGAAGTGCTTGTCCGGCGAACCGCGCTGCAGTTTCTGCAACTGCAGAACGAGGCGCATCTCACTGTCGCTCAGTCCCGCCTGTTGCTGGACCGCCTGGTTCACGAGTTTCATGATCCAGTAGTTGGCGTAGGTGGAGAATCGCGTGCCACGATCGGGGTCGAATCTGTGCAGCGCGTTGACCAGTCCCTCGACGCCCGCCGCCTCGAGTTCCTCGTTGCCGAAACGGTACCCGCGTTCGTGCACCCGACGACGAACCAGCCCGCACGTCGCTCGCAGCAGCAGCGACTCAGCCTCTTGTCCCACGTGGCGCTGACGCAGGAGGCGGCGTCGAAGTGCTCCGTCAACTTCAGGAGTCGATTCCAGGGCGACGGCGGCCTCTCGTCCGCGCACAATGACCGGGTACAGTCGACGCTCCTCTTGAACACTGAGTGGCGCGATGATCTTGAGACCACCGATCATCCCCGGCGTCGTATGGTTCACGTCGGCGTCGCCATCGACCGTCCGACCAGCCATTCCCTGAGGTCGTGCTCGGCGTGGTCGCCCTGTGCGCTTGACAACATCTCCAGACGCTGTTTAACGTCGCGAATCGTGGCGTTCGCCACGTCAGGTGCCACCGTCCCCTCGCGTAATTCGCGTTCCAGCGACTTCAGCGCGTCGTACACGGCCGCCCTCACGAGCTGTGACACGACCGCGGCGATGTCGGCCTCGCCGTAATCACGGTCGAGTTCATCCACCGCCAGTCGGCTCAGCACCTCGGCGGCCATCTCCTCACCCCGGCGCCGCAACTGATCCACGGAATCGGAGATCGACGCCTCCTCGAGCAGCGACTCGAAGATCTCACGCTGCACATCGTTGACGAAGTACGCGGCGACGAGCCGTTCCTTCACCACGACGTGGTGTACGCACAACCGCAGCGCCTCTTGCCCCGGCCGGGGTAGGGGGACCTCGCTCGCGCGTTGAGAGCTCGCGGTCTCGCCGGGCGGTTCATTCGCGATGGGTCGGCGCACTTCGCCTCGTGCAACCGCCGCGACCCGCGGGCGAAGTGCCGCGGCCTCGATGCGCAGACGATCAGCGACCTGCATGATGTACTGATCGCGCACCAGATCACTCGGGTGTTCAGCGAGCACAGCCACCGCCAATTCGGCTGCGCGGGCCCGGCCCTCGGCCGTGGTGACGTTGGCACTTTCCAACACTCGTTCCAGTCTGAACTGAAGGAATGGCACAGCGTCGGCCACGGCCTTACGAAGAGCGGCCGGGTCATTCTGGGCGAGTTCGGCGGGGTCGGTTCCCTTGGGTAGGCGCGCCACGGCGACGTCCACCTCGTGTTGGCGCTCCCACTGGTAGACCGAAGCCGCGGCGCTCTGACCGGCTTGGTCGGCATCGTAGGCGAGCACGATGCGCCGTGCGAAGTTGCGCATGGTGCGGAAGTGTTCCTCACCAAGGGCGGTGCCGCACGTCGCTACCGCCCTTGGCAGACCTGCACCGAAGAACGCTATGACGTCGGTGTAGCCCTCGCACACGATGATCTCGCCGGATTTGATGACGTCGTCCTTAGCCCAGTTGAGCGCATACAAGGTGCGGCGCTTGGAGTAGATCGGGGTCTCGGGGCTGTTCTTGTACTTCGGCTCGACCCGGCCGTCGGGCCGCTGCGCTTCGGCCCCCGAGGCCAGGATCCTCCCGCCAACGGCCACCGCCTTGCCCGCGGGATCGTAAATTGGAAAGATCAACCTGGCCCGCAACGCGTCCTGAGGCCGATCGCGCTTGTTGACAAAGCCCAGGCCGGTGCCGGTGAGTACCCGTTCGTTCAACTTCAACTCCTTCGCCAATGCATCCCACTCGTCGGGGGCCCAGCCAAGTTTGAACTGACGCGCCACCTCCCCGCTGATGCCGCGCGAGCGAAGATAGTCACGCGCCGCGCGAGCGTCGGGTGCGTGCAGCAATCGGTCGTGGTACCACTCGACCGCGCGCTCCATGGCTTCCATCAACTCCTGGCGCTCCTTTCGAGCCTTGCTCGTATTCGCGTCCTCATGCAGTTCGATACCGGCGCGATCGGCGAGGAGGCGCACCGCCTCGATGAAGTCGAGGTGCTGTATCTCACGAACGAACGTGATCTGATCTCCCGACGCGCGACACCCGAAGCAGTAGTAGCGACCCTCTTCGGCATTCACGGAGAACGAAGGGGTCTTCTCGCCGTGAAATGGACAGAGCCCGCTCCAGCGCCGACCCGACTTCTTGAGGGCCACGTGGTCACTTATCAGAGCCACGATGTCGGTGGCGCTGCGGACCTGTGCAATATCACTGTCCGAAATAGCCATGCACAGAAGGTACCGCCTCGGTCCCGTCGACGAGGCGTTGAACCACCGTTTCCTTCCTAGAATGCGCCCATGTCCGAACTTGCCGTCGAAGCGCTCAACATCGTGCACACGTTCAAAGACGGAAACGTCCGTGCGCTCGATGATGTCACCCTGCGTGTGCCCTCGGGCGAGGTCTTCGGCCTTCTCGGTCCCAACGGCTCGGGAAAGACGACCATGGTGCGAATCCTCTCGACGATTCTGGCCCCGACCTCGGGCAGCGCCCGGGTCAACGGCTTCGACGTGCGGCACCAGCCCCAGGACGTGCGGCGCAATATCGGCCTGGCGGGCCAGTACGCCACGGTCGATGAGAACCTGACGGGATTCGAAAACCTGCGAATGATCGGTCGGCTCAACCACCTCGAGACGAGCTACGTCATCGCGCGCGCGCGCGAGTTGCTCGGGGAGTTCGGCCTCACCGACGCGGCCCAGCGCCTCACCAAGACCTACTCGGGCGGCATGCGTCGTCGCCTCGATCTCGCAGCGGCACTCGTAGCGAATCCGCCGCTGCTGTTTCTCGACGAGCCGACCACGGGGCTCGATCCCCAGAGCCGTCAGGACCTCTGGGGCATCATCGAAGGTTTGGTCGAGGGCGGCACCACGGTGCTGCTCACCACCCAGTACCTCGAGGAGGCCGACCGGCTCGCTCGCCAGTTGGTGGTGCTCGACCACGGACGCATCATCGCCGAGGGAACATCCCGGGAGCTCAAGACGCGCCTCGGCAACACGGTGCTCGAACTGCACTTCGCCTCGATAGCCGACGCCGAACGCGGCGCCGGGGTGATCAGCGCTCTCGCGCCCACCCCCCTCACCGCTGAGGGTACTGTGCTCGAGGTGACGGTGGACAACGGCCCGCGTCTGGCCGCCGAGGCACTACGCCGCCTCGACGCGGCCGGTATCGCCGTGGCCGGGCTGTCGCTGCGCGAACCGAGTCTGGACGACGTCTTCTTGAACCTCACCGGCCACAAGACTGACGACAGTGCATCCGAGGAGCCAACACCACACGGGAGACGTGCCCGACGAGTCCGGAGTCGCGCGTGAGCCTCGAGAGCACCCCACGGGCCCAGGCAGGCTCGCTGCGCTGGGCCGTCAAGGACACCCTGGTGATGGCCCAGCGCAACCTGCTCGCCATTGTTCGCATCCCCACCGCACTGGTGTTTCTGTTCATCCAGCCGGTCATGTTCGTACTGCTGTTCCGCTACGTCTTCGGTGGTTCGATCAGGGTCCCTACGGGCGACTACGTGAACTACCTCTTGCCGGGCATCTTGGTCCAGACCACCCTCTTCGGCGCCGTGGGCACGGCGATCGGTCTGGCCGAGGATCTCCAACGTGGTTTGATCGAGCGTTTCCACGCGCTACCCATGGCGCGCATGGCGGTGCTCGCGGGTCGAACCGTCTCCGACCTCATGCGCAACGTCGTGGTGGTCGTCGTGATCTCGCTGGTGGGCTTCGCGGTCGGTTTTCGTCCGAGGGGAACCGTCCTCTCCTACGTCGCGGCGTGTCTCTTGATGCTGCTGTTTGCCTACTGCCTGTCGTGGGGCTTCGCCTACGTCGGACTCGCCGCACCCAACTCCGAGACCGCTCAGGCGATTTCCTTTCCGCTCGTATTCCCGCTCAGCTTCGCGTCATCGGTCTTCGTAGACCCCTCCAAGCTTCCCGGCTGGCTCCAAGGTTTTGCCACCTACCAGCCCGTGTCTCAGGCCGCCAGCGCGGTGCGTGGTCTGATGCTCGGCCATCCCGTCGGCCCCAACATCGAAGCAACGGTGCTGTGGTCGCTGGGGGCAATCGCCGTGCTCGGCCCCCTCGCCACGGCGCGCTATCGCCGGGCCACGTGATCCCATGCCCGTATTGAACGCCCTCGAACTCCAGGACATCATGGTCGCCGCCTTCCCGGGCAACGATGTTCCGCGAGTAGAAAGAGTTGACGACGAGACCGTGCTGCTCGCCATGTCCATCGACAACCGACACGGGCGCCCGGGCGGCACGCTGTCGGGACCAACGATGATGACCCTCGCCGACACCGCCGCGTGGATGGCGATCCTCGCCCAGATCGGCCCGGTACTGCTGGCGGTCACCACGAGTCTGCACATCGACTTCCTGCGCAAACCCGAGCTTCGCGACCTAATGGCCCGGGCTCGCGTGCTGAAGCTCGGCCGTAAACTGGCGGTGGTCGACGTCGAGATCTTCTCGCGCGACGTCGCCGAACTGGCGGCCAAGGCCCAGGTCACCTACTCACTGCCGTCGACGAAATAGTTTCACCGCGGCCTCGTGCTTGGACCACTAGCCTCGCTGAACGCGGACTCAAAGGACCAACGGTGACTACCGAACGGGCGCGCCCACTCTCGACTCCACTGATCATGCTGATGGCCGTGGCCATTGGCGTCATCGTCGCCAACCTGTACTACCTCCAGCCGTTGCTGCACCAGTTGCGAGGTGAGTTTCACGTCGACACCGCCAACGCCTCACTGTTGATGACCCTGACCCAGATCGGCTACGCACTCGGGCTCGCGTTCCTCGTCCCCCTGGGCGACCTGATACCACGCCGTCGCCTCGTGGTGGCAATCTTCGTCGTCGCGTCGTTGATGATGATGCTCGGGGCAACGCTGACGTCCTTCGTCCCGTTCGCCGTGGTGTCACTCCTGATCGGGGTGATCTCAGTGGGTGCCCAGGTGATCATCCCCTTCGCCGCGGATCTGGCCGACCCCGCCCAACGCGGTCGGGTGATCGCCCGGGTGATGTCGGGCCTACTGCTCGGCATCTTGTTGTCGCGCACCGTGTCGGGTCTGGTCGCCCAGGTCGCGGGCTGGCGCAGTGTGTACTGGGGCGCGGCGGCGGTCCTGGCGGCCATGGCGTACGTCTTGCACCGAGTCCTGCCCGACGAGCCGGTACGCGAGCACATGACCTACTCGGCGCTGGTCGCGAGCACGTTCACACTGTTCGTCTCCTCGGGCCAGTTACGCCAGCGCGCGTGGTCCGGTGCCCTAGCCTTCGCCGCCTTCAACACCCTGTGGACGACGCTCTCGTTCCATCTTGCCGCGCCGCCCTTCTCCTACTCCAACGCAGTGATCGGGCTGTTCGGATTGTTTGGTGTGGCCGGGGTCGCCGCGGCGAATGCCACTGGCCACGTGGCCGACAAACAGCGCAGTCCCCTGGCCTCGATCGTCGCGGCGCTGCTGATCACCCTGGCGTTCGTCATCGTCGCGTGGGGTCGACACAACTTCTGGTGGATGGCGATCGGCATCGTCGTGCTCGACGCCGGCATGCAGGGCACCCACGTCACCAACCAGTCAGTCATCTACGCCCTCATGCCCGAGGCTCGCAGCCGCGTGAACAGCGCCTACATGGTCAGCTGCTTTCTCGGCGCCTCGCTGGGCTCGTTCTTGTCGGGCCAGCTCTACGCGGCCTACGGGTGGACCGGCGACTGCTGGCTCGGCGTGGCACTCGGGCTCGGCCTGGTGATTCCAGCCCTGAAGTGGCCCACGCCGACCCCCGAGACGGCGCTCAGCGAACGCGTGTGACGAGCGTGCCGCGCACGGCCATGGGCACCTCCAGCACGCCCTTGGGAGCGAGCGCGAGCACGCGTGCGCGCACCTGGTCGTCGAGAACCCGAAGTTCCTCGTCGCTGCGCCCGATCACACCCGAGTAGGTGTGAAAGAGCTGCACGAGCGACTCAACGTCGCGCGTCCATGACCAGTCCAGCGTGACACGTCGCTGAGCGGAGAATCGCTCGTCGCCCGCAAAGTCGAGTTCGTGGGCGCGTTGGGCCCCCGGCACGTTGCCGTCGCGCTCGCGCAGGCCCACGAGGTCAACCAACCACGATTGCTCTCGGTTGAACCCGTTGCCCAGCACCCAGAGTTCTCCCTGATCACGCAGGACGCGGGCCACTTCATTGAGCGCGTCAGGCTGGCGAAACCAGTGCCAGGCCGACGAGGTCACCACGACATCGAACGAGGAATCCGCGAACGGCAGTGACTCCGCGTGGGCCGCGAACGCCCTCACCTGGGGACTTCGCGCGCACAGCACGGCGCGCATGTCGTCATCGGGCTCGACAACGCTGAGCCGGGCACCAAGCGACAACAAGAACCGAGAGCACAGACCGGTGCCCGCGGCGATCTCGAGGACGTCGCGATCCCCCAGCGGTCCGAGCACCACGGCGAGTTGCTCGGGTGGCGCGGGACGATAGCGGTCGTAGAGCTCGGCCACCGACCCAAAGGAGAGTGCGCGCTCGCGCGTCATCTAGTTCTGGTTGGTGCGCCCGCGTAACTCGCCGACCAAGTCGTCGATGGCCACGCGTGTCTGGGCGGTCGTGTCACGATCGCGAACGGTGACCGCCCGGTCCTCGAGCGTCTCGAAGTCGATAGTGACGCAGTAGGGCGTGCCAATCTCGTCCTGGCGCCGGTAGCGCCGTCCGATGGACTGGGTGACGTCGTAGTCACACATGAAATGCGGCTGCAGCGCGGCCAGCACCTCGCGCGACACGCCTTCGAGCTCGGGCTTCTTCGACAGTGGCAGTACTGCGACCTGGTAGGGGGCGAGGCGCCAGTCCAGGCGCAGCACGGTGCGCGACTCCCCCTCGACTTGGTCCTCGTGGTAGGCCGCGAGCAGGAAGGCCATCATGGCCCTCGTCGCTCCGGCGGCGGGCTCGATCACGTAGGGCGTGTATCGCTCGTTGGCCGCCTGGTCGTAGTACTCCAACTTCGTGCCTGAGGCATTCGAGTGCTGGGTCAAGTCGTAGTCGCCGCGATTCGCGATGCCCTCGAGCTCGTCCCAACCCCAGGGGTAAGCGAACTCGATGTCGGTGGTGCCGCGCGAGTAGTGCGACAGGTCCTCCTTGGCGTGTTCGTGCAGGCGCAGGAGATCCGCGGGCATGCCGAGGTCGAGGTACCAGTCCAGTCGTGTCTGGATCCAGTAGCGGTACCACTGCTCGGCCTCGGCCGGGGGCACGAAGTACTCCATCTCCATCTGCTCGAACTCTCGGGTGCGAAAGACGAAGTTCTGGGGCGTGATCTCGTTGCGAAACGACTTGCCAACCTGGGCAATGCCGAAGGGGGGCTTTCGCCGCGTCGTGGCGAGCACGTTCGCGAAGTTGGTGAACATGCCCTGGGCGGTCTCGGGCCGCAAATACGCCGTGGCGCCCTCGCCTTCGACCGGGCCGGCCTGGGTCTTGAACATCAGGTTGAACGCGCGCGCCTCGGTGAACTCGGTCGAGCCGCAGTTGGGACACACCCCGTCGATCTTGTCCTCGCGCCAGCGCTCCTTGCACTTGCGACAGTCCACCAGCGGATCGGTGAAGGTTTCGAGGTGGCCCGAGGCCGCCCAGACCGCCGGCGGGCCCAGAATCGCCGCGTCAATACCGACGATGTCGTCGCGCAGTTGGACCATCGAGCGCCACCACGCCGCCTTGACATTGCGCAACATGTTGACGCCCAAGGGGCCGTAGTCGTAGGTCGAGCGAAACCCTCCGTAGATCTCGGCCGACTGAAAGATGAAACCGCGCCGCTTGGCGAGATTGGTGACTTTCTCTAGTAGGTCGTTTTCGGTGTCGGAGGGTGCAGCCATCCACCAAGGCTACCGGACTACTGCTCGCTCTTCAGGCGGACAATCACCTGATTGGCGAGCATTCGACCCTCGGGGGCAAGCGTCACGCGGCCGTCGTTCACCCGAACCAGGTGGGCGATCTCTTCAAGCGATTCGAATGCCTCCAGTGCAACGCCGCGGCGCGTGCGCAGGGCCAACGAGTCGCGTTCAAAAGAGCGCGTCGCCTCGTCGAGCACCTCCTCGCCGCCGAGCGGTCGGCGGCCCTCGGCGATCATGGCGATGTAGCGATCAGGTGTGCGCACGTTCCAGTATCGCCGCCCGCGTTCGTGCGAGTGGGCGGCCGACCCGAAGCCGACGTACTCACCCTGGTCCCAGTAGAGGTGGTTGTGACGGCACTCGTGCCCGGGCCGTGCCCAGTTCGAGATCTCCTCCCACTCGAAGCCGTGCTCCTCGAGCAGCGCGCTCACCAGGTCGTACGCGTCAGCCGTGGCATCCTCGTCGGGATGACGGGCGAGGTCGCGCCCCAGGGGTGTCGCCGGTTCGGGCGTGAGCGCGTAGCAACTAATGTGCGGCGGCGCGTGCTCAAGGTTCATCAAGTCGCTCACGGTGCGACGCACGTCGTCGAGTGTCTCGGCTCGCGAGCCGATGATGAGGTCCATGTTCCAGGTGTCGAAGCCGGCGTCGTGGACTGCGCGCGACACCTCCTCGTGCGCCATCACGCCATGGCGGCGACCGAGGTCGGCGAGCACCGCGGGCTGGGTCGATTGCACACCGAAGCTCATGCGGGTGACTCCGCCTTCGCGGTACGCCCGCAGGCGCTCGACGCTCGCGTCCTCGGGGTTGCACTCCACGGTCACCTCGGCGTCCGCGGTGCGCGCGAGAGCCTCAAGGATACGAAGCAACTGCTCGGGTTCGAGCCGTGACGGGGTGCCACCCCCGAAGAAGACCGAGCTCGCCTGGGGCAGGTCGTCACGACGCCACGAGATCTCGCGTAGCACGGCTTCGACGTAGTCCTCCATCAGGTGATCCCGATCGGCGTAGGTCGCGAAGGCGCAGTAATCGCAGCGGTGCGCGCAGAACGGCACGTGCACGTAGACGCCGAAGTCGCCGCTCACACGCGCACTCCAGCGTGCGACGCCGGGGCGGTGTCGGGCAGCAGGGACCACGAGTGCAGCTGCGTCACGTTCGCGTCGCGACATCGGTCGCGGGGCAACTCACTAGGTATGGGAATAACAGACACGAATCCTCGAAGCAGTCGCAGGTACCTTATAGCGCGCTGCGCGCTGACGAACCGGCGCCGGGCCAGCGCCCAGTCCGGCATCTCCAGCACATCCGCGCCGCTAGTGCGAAGGTGGCGCCAGAGGCGCCGACGACGCGGCGGCGCGCAGACGACGTCCGAAATGCTGTTCAATGGAGTGCTGGGCCAGCGCCGCCACCTCGCCGGCCACCGCCGTCGGTGTCTCGCGCAGGACCGCCGCAAGGTCGCCACCAACGATGCGTCGAACCAGTTGCAGAGCCTCGTTCGACATCGCCGAGCCGGACCGGCACTTCGCGCATAAGGCCCCACCGATTTGGGCGTCGAACGCCACGAGCGGCCCCTCAACGCCGCAGTGCACACAACGTTCCAGCACCGGCGCCGAACCGTCGTGCTCGAGAAGCCGCAGGTAGAACGAGGCCGGCACCAGGGTCGGGTCGAAGGACTCGTTGTCCAGGGTCACCAACACCCGCACGAGCAGGTCGAAGATGCCCTCGTCGGGAACGTCATCGGAGGGAATGGCGTCGACGACCTCGACCACGGCGTAGCCCGCGTTGATCCGGTCGTAGGACGAGCGCAGCGTGGTGAGGCGGTCGCAGTGCTGGACGTGACGCACGATATAGAACTCACCGCGAGTCTTGACGAGGTCGACTCGCACGTAGGCGAGAACTTCGAGATTCCCCCCCAACTTGCTCGAGGTCTTGCGCACCCCCTTGGCCAGTACGCGCACCTTGCCGTGCCCCCGAGTCCACAGCACGACCACCCGGTCGGATTCGCCGGACCGATACGTGCGAAGTACCACCGCCTCGTCCTGGATCTCCCTCACCGGTCGTCGTCGTCCTCGCGTTCCTTGAACTCCTGCTTGCGCGGACTGATCTCCAGGTACCGATTAAGCGCGAGCCCCGCCCACACGAGCACCGCCAGCACGAGTGGAATAAGTAGCGGCGGCACCAGGTTCGAGGCGCCATTGAGCGCCAGCACCCACAACCCGACGTAGATCACCACCGCGAGCACCGCGATCACGCGCGTGAGTCTCATTGGTCGACTCCTCCAAAGCGCCGTTCACGAAGTTGGTACTCCGCGATTGCGTCGAACAGGTCCTCGCGGCGAAAGTCCGGCCAGAGCACGTCGGTGAACACGAGTTCGGAGTACGCCATCTCCCACAGGAGGAAGTTCGAGACTCGAAACTCTCCCGAGGTTCGAACGACCAGATCGGGATCGGGCAGTTCAGGGTGATAGAGGCGACTGCGAATCGCCTTCTCGTCCACCTTCGTGGCACTGACCCCATCGGCGACGAGTTGGACCACGGCGTCGACGATTTCGGCGCGACCCCCGTAGTTGAAAGCAATGTTGAGCGTCAGTGCCTTGTTGCGCTTGGTCAAGTCCGCCGCCCCGTCCATGTTCCGCAGTACCCGTTTGGGCACCCGCCAGTCCCTTCGACCCGAGAACGTAATGCGTACGCCATCGGCGTGCAACTCGTGCTGATGCCGCTCGAGCAGGCCCTGGTTGAAATTCATGAGATAGCGGACCTCATCGACCGGTCGACGCCAGTTCTCGGTGGAGAACGCGTAGACCGTGAGCACCTTGAGCCCGACCGACAGCGCGCCATACGCGGTGTCCATGAGCGCCTCCTCTCCGGCCCCGTGCCCCTCGGTGCGAGGAAGCCCGCGACGCTGCGCCCAGCGCCCGTTGCCATCCATGACGATCGCCACGTGACGGGGCACACTCGATCGATCGATCGAGTCGGGCACGGCGGTCGGTCGCGGGTCAGGCACACGTAAAACCTAGTGGGTCGCCTTCGAATTCCCCATTCGAGCATCCCTCTAGAGTCGTCGTGTGCACTCCTTCGATCCCGACGAGGACCTCGCCTACGTCGAGCCCGACGAGCAGGCGGGGGTCCAACTTGACAATGACCTGGTCGAGATCGACGTCGACCGAGCCCTCACACTGCTGGACTCGATCACCGCGGACCTGCCCGGAGGCGGCGAGAGCCGCTCGGGCCAGCGCGAGATGGTACGCACGGTCGCCGCGGCCCTGTCGCGTCGCCAACACACCGTGATCGAAGCCGGAACCGGAATCGGCAAGTCGCTCGCGTACCTGATCCCGGCGGCCATGACCGGTCAGCGAGTAGTGATCGCCACCGCTACCAAGAACCTGCAAGACCAACTCGCGAGCAAGGACGCGCCGAGTGTGGCGTCCCATCTGCCCCGTGGCGTGCGCGTGGCGGTGTTGAAGGGCAAGAACAACTACCTGTGCCGTAACCGCGCCCAAGGGGTGGGCGGTGGCCAACTGAGCTTCGATGACGGATCCCAGGTGCCGCGAGGGGTGGCCGACCAGATGCGCCGAATCTTGCGATGGGCCAACGATACCCAGACCGGCGACCGCGACGAGTTGACCTTCGAAGTAGATCAGCGTGCGTGGCGCTCCCTCTCGGTCACCCCCCAGGAATGCCTCGGACGCAGTCAGTGCCCCCAGGGCCACGCGTGCTTCGCCGAACTCGCCAAGGACCGCGCCGCCGAGAGCGACATCCTCATCGTCAACACCCACCTCTACGGAGCCCACCTCGCCTCGGGCTCCATGCTGCTGCCCGCACACGAGTACGTCGTGTTCGATGAGGCGCACGAGGTGCTCGACATCTTCGCGACCCTTCTCGGCACCTCGCTCAACGCCACGCGCCTGCGCGCGCTCGCGGCGGTGGCGCGACCCCTGCTGGGCGCGGAGTACGTCGAACCCAGCACCGAGCTGGCCGCGGTGGCCGATCGTCTGGCCGCAGCAATGGCGGAGCAGTACGAGCGTCACGAACTCACGGGTCTGGGTGAGGCGGGCCTGCGCGAACTGGGGCGGGCTGGCGAGCTGGTGACCCAGTTGGTCGAGGCTCTGCGCGCGCTCGCCGGCGCAGGCGCCGAAGCCGAGTTCCGGCGCCTGCGCGCCCTCGGCCCGGCGATTCACCTGAACAACGATCTGGCGCGCCTGCGCAACGTGCGCGAAGGAGAGCTGCTCTATCTCACGCGACGCGATCGAGAGGTCGACCTCGAACTGTCCCTGGTCGACGTGGGTCCGCGACTTCGCGACGACCTGTGGCCCAACGTCACCGCCGTACTCACCAGCGCGACCATCCCTGACACCCTGCCCGCCAGCCTGGGTCTGGACCGCGACTGTGTCGTTGAGCACTTTGACAGCCCCTTCGACTACCGCGCCAACGCATTGCTGTACGTGCCCGACCAGTTTCCCTCGCGCAATGACGACGGTGCCGAGGCCGCGATCATCAACGAGCTCACGGGGCTCATCACCGCAGCCTCGGGCCGCACGCTGGCGCTGTTCACGAATCGGGCGGTCATGAACCGTGTGGCCGAGGCGGTCCACGACACGATCGAGACCCCCGTGCTGGTCCAGGGCACCCTGTCACGCCAGCGAATCATCGAGCAGTTCCGGGACGATCCCAGCGCGAGCCTCTTCGCGGTGACCAGTTTCTGGCAGGGGATCGACGTACCCGGTCACTCACTCAGCCTGGTCACCATCGACCGTCTTCCCTTCTCGGTGCCCAACGACCCGCTCGCCGAAGCGCGCCGCTCGCGCGCGGTCAACCCCTTTCACGAGGTGGACCTGCCGCGCGCCGCAATGCTGCTCGCCCAGGGCGTGGGTCGACTCATTCGCACCTCGAGTGATCAGGGTGTGGTGGCGGTGCTGGACACCCGGCTGGCCACTTCGAGCTACCGGGCCTCGCTGTTTCGAAAGCTTCCACCGATGAAACGAACCCGAGATCGCCAGTACGTGTATGACTTTCTCAGGAAACTCGTAGAGTAATTGGGCCATTGGGCCTCGCGTCGACCTGCACTGACGACCTAGCATCAAAGCAACGGCAATGGAAGTGACATACACTACTATTTCACTAGATATTGTAGATTAGCGAGGAGCGAGGCGTGCATCTGGACCTGTACCTGGTACTTGCCAGTTCGGTCGTTGGGCTGCTCCTTGGAATCACCGGCATCGGTGGCGGCGCGCTGATGACGCCCATGCTCGTACTCGTCTTCGGAATCGCGCCCTCGGCCGCGATCTCGGCCGACCTCATGGCCACCCTATTCATGAAGCCCTGGGGGGTGTTGGTGCACTGGCGGCGGCGCACGATCCAGCGGCGCGTCGTCGGGCTGCTCACCGTGGGTTCCCTGCCGGCGGCGTTCCTCGGCACCTACGCGATGCACCTGATCGGTCACACCGCCGTCGCAGAACGTGACCTCAAGATGTTGCTCGGCGCCGCGCTCATCGTGGGCGCCAGCGCGATGATACTGCGCGCCGTGGTCTCGAAACGGCGCACGACGCCGGCCAAGCCGGTGCGCCTGCGCACCCTGGCCACGCTGGCCGTGGGCGTCGTCGGAGGCTTCATGGTCGGCCTGACGTCGGTGGGCGCTGGTTCATTGATCCTGGTGTGCCTGATGACGATCTACCCCAACCTGAAGAGCGACCAGCTGGTGGGCACCGACCTCGCCCAGTCGATCCCCCTGACCCTGGGCGCGAGCGCCGGCACGCTCGCCTTCGGCCACGTGGCCTGGGGACTGACGAGTTCCATCATCGTCGGTGGGGTACCCGCAGTGATTGTCGGATCGCTCATCTCCTCGCGCGCCGCCAATCCGGCGATCCGCCACGTCATGACCGCCCTGGTCATGCTGAGTGGGCTCAAGTACATCGGCCTGGCAACTCCGATTGTGGTGGCGGCGGCCACCGTGGCGCTCGCCGTCGTGGCCATCATGGTGGTGCGATCGCGCCCGCGCGACGACCAGCCGGTCTCACCCGGCACGACGAGCGGGCGACTGGAACGTTCCCTGCGCTAGTAGCCGAAGCGGTCGAGCATGTCGTCGCGCTTCTGCCAGCCCGGCTCCACCCGCACCCGCAACTCAAGGAAGCACCCCTCAGGCAGTTGACGTCGCGCCGCGATGCCGACGTCCTTCAGTAGTTGGCCATGCTTGCCGATGACCATCCCCTTCTGGCTCTCACGCTCCACGAGGATCTCAACCAGGACGTGGGGCCATTCGAACTCGGTCACCCGACAGTGGATCGAGTGAGGAAGCTCCTGTTTGGTCTTGCGCACCAACTGCTCGCGCACGAGTTCGGCGATCCACACCGCTTCGGGCACGTCGGAAACCTCGTCTTCGGGAAACAGAAACGGCGATTCGGGCATCGCCTCGCGCACGTAGTGCACCAGTTCCTCGGTGCCGACACCCGTCTTGGCCGACACGGGAAAGTACTCCACCCGCGCCGCCGCAGACTCGAGGTGTCGCTCCTCGGCGATCTCGGCGACCGCTTCGTGCGCCGCCAGCAACTGGGCGGCAATGCCCTCGCGACCCGTACGGTCGATCTTGTTGACCACGACGCAGGGCTTCGCGCCTCCTTCTCGACGCGTGGCCTCGAGCAGCGTGGTGAGCACCGCCCGGTCCCCTGGGCCGATCGCCGCTCCCGCCTCGATCACCGCCATGATCACGTCCACGTCGTCAACGGCCGCTCGAGCCATCTCGTTGAGCCGTCCACCGAGCGCGGTGCGTGGACGGTGCAGCCCCGGTGTGTCCACAAAGATGATCTGCACGTCGTCGTCGGTGAGGATGCCACGGATGGCACTGCGCGTGGTGTTGGGCGAGGGAGAGGTGATCGAGACCTTCGTACCGACCACCTGGTTCAAGAGCGTCGACTTGCCCACGTTGGGTCGGCCGAGGATGGCGGCGAAGCCGGCGTGGGTCATCCAGGTTCGCCGATCGGCTCGACCAGGACCTCTTCGATGCGGCGTCCCTCCATTCGAACCACCGTGAGCCGGTAGCCCTGGGTGTCGAACACGTCGCCAATCTCGGGAACCCCGCCCGCCAAATCCATCACCAGTCCGCCCACGGTGTCCCAGCCATCCTTGGGCAGCATGAGCTCGTAGTCGAGGTTCACGTCGTCGATGTTGAGCCGCCCGCTCAGCGAGATGCCCGCGTCGAGAGAACGTCCCGACGCCTCAACCTCGACGGTGGGGTCGGACTCGTCGGTGATCTCGCCGACGAGTTCTTCGAGGATGTCCTCGAGCGTGACCAGGCCGGCCGTGCCGCCGTACTCGTCCACCACGATGAACAGGTGGCTCTGGGCATTGCGAATCTCGTTGAGCAGCGACGCGACGCGCTTGGTCTCGGGTACGAAGTTGAGCGGCGACATGTGATCGCTCACCGCGTCGTCGCCCCGTCCGTCCACCACGAGCGCGGCCAGGTGGCGCAGGTTCACGACGCCCACCACATCATCGACGCTCTCGCCCAGCACCGGGATGCGCGAGCGACCCGATTCGACCGCGAGGGTCAGGGCGTCGCGCACGCTGGCCGAGTGGTCGATGTCGACGATGTCGATGCGCGGCACCATGACCTCGCGAACGATGGTGTCGCCAAACTCGATGACCGAATGGATGAAGTTGCGCTCCTCGGAGGCGATCGCGGCATCCTCGTGGGCCACGTCGGCCATCGCGAGCACCTCTGACTCGGTCATCCGATGTCGCGACACCGTCGAACCGAAGAGCCCGATGACGAATTGGGCCACCGACAGCAATCCCGTCGAGATCCAGCGGATCGGCCAGAACCTCAGCAGCGCTCCTACGATCGGCGCCGTGAACAGGGCGGCGGCGTCCGAGTGCTGCACAGCCACGTTCTTCGGAATGGCTTCGAAGATCACGAAGATGACCACGACCTCGCCCACCGTCGCCACCAGCACGCCCGCCGCACCGAACAGGTGGCCCGCGATCACCCCGACCATCGTGGCCGACACCAACTGACAGACCAAGATGAGCAATAGGAGTGGATTGAGGAAGTGCTCGGGCGCATCCGCCAACTTCACGAGCGCCTCGGCACCCCGGCGGTGCGCCTCGCGCAGCGAACGCGCCCGCGAGCGGCTCATGCTCACCAGCGCGGTCTCGGAGAGGGCGAAGAAGGCTGACATGAGCAGGAGCACCAGCACGACGAGCGTGAGGTAGGTGTCGGCCGCCGACCAGGTCGCCGCGATCACGAACCGTGCTTTCGATAGTGACGGGCCAACAGCTCGCGCTCGCGCGCCTCCATGCGTTCGGCCTCTTCATCGTCGTCGTGATCCCAGCCGAGCAGGTGCAGTACACCGTGCACCACCAGCAGGGCGAGCTCTTCATCCAGCGTGCACTCGTGTTCGATCGCGTTGCGCGCCGCGACCGCGGGACAGATCACGACGTCGCCGATGAGTTGGGGGATCTCGGGGCTCGGGGGTTCGCCGGGTCCCGTGCCGCCCGCGTCAGGCACTCGACCAGTCGGCTCGGGCTCGAAGTCGATCGGAAAACTCAGCACGTCGGTGGGGCCCGGCTTACCCATGAACTGCTGGTTCAATGCGGCGATGGTCGCCTCGTCGGCGAAGATCAGCGACACCTCAGCCAGTCCGCGCACGCCCTCGTCGACCAGTGCTCCATTGGCCAGTTGCACCCAACGTTCGAGGTCGATCTCGTGATCGTGCTGTTCATCAGCCGCGTAAATGTCGATGGTCATGACTCGTGTCGATCGTACGCCGCAACGATGTCGGCCACAATTCGGTGGCGCACCACGTCCTTGGCGCCCAGGTGCACGAAGCTGACGCCCTCGACATTCCACAGGATCTTCTCGATCACGGCCATGCCGCTCGCCTTGCCGTTCAGGTCGATTTGGGTCACGTCCCCGGTCACCACGGCCTTGGAGTTGAAACCGATGCGCGTGAGGAACATCTTCATCTGCTCGGGCGTGGTGTTCTGGGCCTCGTCGAGGATGATGAATGAGTCATTGAGCGTGCGACCACGCATGAACGCGAGCGGCGCGACCTCGATGGTGCCGTTGGTGATGAGTCGTTGGGCCCCCTCGGGGCCCACCATGTCGTAAAGGGCGTCGTAGAGCGGGCGAAGGTAGGGGTCGACCTTGGCCATGAGATCGCCCGGCAGGAACCCAAGATGCTCGCCGGCCTCGACCGCGGGCCGGGTCAGCACGATACGTTGGACCTGTCGACGGTGCAGGGCCTGGACGGCGGCCGCGACCGCGAGGTAGCTCTTGCCGGTCCCCGCGGGTCCGATGGCGAAGGTGATGATCGACGAATCTATGGCGTCGCTATAGCGCTTCTGGCCAGCCGTCGAGGGGCGAATTGGTTTCCCCTTGACCCCGCGCACCACCTCGTGGCGCAGCACTTCGCTGGGCCGCAGATCGTCATTGACCATGTCGATGGTGCGCATGATCTTGACCGGGTCGAGCGACTGGCCGCTCTCGAGCACCAGCACCAACTCGTCGAACAGGCGCAGCACCTTGGCCGCATCGGGTCCGGCAACCGTGATCTCGTTGCCCTGCACGCGGATCTTCGAGTCGGCAAAGGCGCGCTCCACCACACGCAGGTGTTCGTCACGCGGTCCGAGCAATCCGGACATCAAGTGGGTGTTTGCTACGAAGGTGGTCGCCGTCAGAGCCTCGTCGGTCGAGGCGTCGAATGTCATCCGGGGGGCCACTCCATCCGTCGTCCACCGAGCACGTGCACGTGCAGGTGCGCCACCGTCATCTGGGCGTCGTCCCCCACGTTGATGACGAGCCGGTAGCCGCTTTCGCGGATGCCCTCGATCGCAGTGACGCGCTGGGCGAGCAGGACGAGATCGTCCACGACGCCGCCGTGCTCGCTGGCCACCTCGTCGGCGCTGGTGATGTGCTCTTTGGGAATGACGAGCACGTGCACGGGCGCCTGGGGGGCGATGTCGTAGAAGGCCAGCGCCCGCTCACTCTCGGCCACCGGTGTTGACGGGATCTCTCCCACCACGATCTTGCAGAACAGACAGTCACTCATGATTGCTCTCATCTTTACCGATGCGACCGGCGTCGAGGGTAAATCCCCAGTCCCCCGCCCCAAAGGCCAGCAGTGATGCGGCGACGACCCCAGCCGTCTCGGCGCGCAGCACCGTCGGACCCAGAGTAAGGCGGCGATGTTCGCCCGACCATTCGTCGTGCTCCCAGCCGCCCTCGGGTCCCACCGCGACGGCGCGCACGCCCGACCAGTCGCTCTCGCCCTCGAAGTCCGCAACGGCGACCCCGACCGGCACGTCGCGCACGCGCACCGGCTCGTCGATCACGATGTCGTAGGTGCGCCGGCTCTGGCCGCACGCCTCGGCGGCGATGCGGCGCCAGCGGCCGAGAACCTTGGTTCGCGTCTCGCCCCTGAACTTCACCGCGAGGCGCTCGCACACCAGCGGCACGACGCGGCTCACGCCGAGTTCGGTCGCCTTGGCGACCGCCCACTCGCTGCGCTCACCCTTCAGCGGGGCGAGATAGAGCGTGGTGTCGGGCGTGCGCTCGTCGCGGTGCACGGGGGTCACCCGCTCCAGTCCGAGCTCGCGCACCTCGCACAGCGCCCACGAACCATTGCCGTCACTCACCACGACTTCCTCACCGGCCCTGGCGCGCAGCACCGTGCGCAGGTGGTGCTCGTCGTCACGACCCAGCACGGGGCGTCGGAGGTCCCCCACTCGAAGTTGGGCCAGTGCGGCCACGCGGCGCGGCCACTCCTGTCGATTCACCGCTTGGCTCCCCGGCGCCGCGAGAAGAGTCCGCCACTCGCCTCACGCACGACTTCGCCCCGGTGCTCGGCCAACTCACGTAACAACGCCGCCGAGGTGTCGTCGAGATCGCGCGGCACCTCGATTACCAAGTGCACGAACAGGTCGCCGCGCCCGCGACCGTGCAGGTGCTCCACCCCTTCGTGACGAATGCGGTGCACGGTGGCGTTCTGACTGCCGGGCTCGATCTCGATGGTCACGCTCGAGCGCAGCGTCGGCACCTCGATCGTGGCGCCCAGGGCCGCCTGGGTGAAGGCGATGTGCGCCTCGTGGTGCAGGTCGTCGCCCACCCGTTCGAAGCGCTCGTCGGCCAGCACGCGCAGGTGCACGAAGAGTCGCCCGTTGGGGCCGCCACGCGGGCCGGCCGGTCCTCGATCGGCCAGACGCATGGTCGATCCGTCCTCCACACCCGCGGGGATCTTCACTGTGAGGGTGGACGTCGTGTTCTGGCGTCCGTCGCCGCGACACGCGGGACACGGTGACTCGATCTGGGTGCCCGTGCCCTCACAACGAGGACACGGCATCGAGGTGACCATCTGGCCCAGGATCGAATTGCGCACCCGTCGAACCTCGCCCACCCCGGCGCACTCGGCACAGGTCGTTGGCGAGGTGCCGGACGCGCACCCGGTCCCCTCGCAGGTGGCGCAGCGGTGGGGCAGCGTGACGGTGACCTCGTGGGTTGCGCCGTAGGCGGCGTCGTCGAGGGTGATCTCGAGGGTGATCTCGGCGTCCGGACCCGGCTGGGGTCCCCGGCGCCCGCCCGGGCGCGGACCCATGCCGCCGAAGAACATGTCGAAGATGTCCTGGACCGAACCCGCGCCGAAGGGGTTACCCGAGCCGACGTCGGAGCCGAAGCGGTCGTAGTTCGCGCGCCGCTCAGGGTCCGAGAGGATCTCGTAGGCCTGCGAGACCTCTTTGAACCGCGCCTCGGCTGCGGGATCGTCGGGATTCGCGTCGGGGTGGTACTGGCGAGCGAGCCGTCGGTACGCCTTCTTCAGGTCGTCGGGCGACGCATTGCGGTCCACCTCGAGTACCGCATAGAGATCGGGATTAGCCACGGTCATCCTCTCCGGCGAAGTGTCGAGCCAACTGCTCGGACACCACTTGCGCCGCGGCCATCGCCTCGCGGTACTGCATGCGCGTGGGTCCGAGTAGGCCCACCGCGCCGGCCGGAGTGCCGTCGATAGTCACCGGTGCCACGACCACCGCGCAGGCCGCCAGCGACTCGTTGCGGTGCTCAGAGCCGATCGCGACGGTCGCCCCCTTGTCGAGGATGTCCTGGACCAGTGAGACGACCAGGAGCTCCTGCTCGAGAATCGCCAGTACCTTGCGCACCGTCTCGACACCGTCGAACACCTCGGCGATCTTGGACGAGCCCCCGATGAAGACCTGTTCGCCGTCAACGGTGGGCTGCTCGGCGTGTAACACGCTCACCGCCTCGCGAACCAGGCTCGCCACGTGGTCGTTGCGCGAGGGCACCTGCATCCGCGTCTCGAGGGTCGTGCCCAGCAAGAGGGCGTTGAGCTGACGCGACGCTTCGGTTACCTCGACCGCCGTGACGTCATGGGCGGTCAACACGCTGTGCTTGACGACCGCGCCGTCTGAGAATACGGTCACCAGCAGTTGATGACGCGCGTCCAGACTGACCAGTTGCACGCTCAGAATGGTGGTGTGCGAATGTCCGGGACTAAGCACCACCGAGGTGTAACTCGTGAGTTCGCTGAGCAGCGTCGAGGTCTGTTCGAGGACGTCTTCAACCTCGCCGCGCACGTGGGCGAAGAAGTCCTTGACCTGATAGCGCTGGGCGCTGCCGATGGTGCCCGCCTTCAGGTGGTCGACGAAGTAGCGATAGCCCTTGTCGGTGGGAACCCGGCCGGCCGAGGTGTGGGGTTGCACGAGGTACCCCTCATGCTCGAGGGCGACCATCTCGGAACGCACGGTGGCCGGCGACACGGCAAGATCGCCGTTGGCGGCGACCGCGGTCGAACCCACGGGCTGTGCGGTCTTGATGTGCTCGGCTACCACGGCCTCGAGGATTGTGGCCTTGCGCGCGTCGAGTCCCCCGCTGGGCGGTGTGGTCTTGGGGGCGCGACGAGCCATGTGTCCTCCTTGTTAGCACTCAATTCTACCGAGTGCCAACGAGGAGTCGTACTTCGCGTCTCGTAGGGGCCCCTCGCCACGCCGGGCTATCTCATAGTATCGAGTGTGATTGAAATTCCCCGGCCGCAACGAACGTCACCCCTCGTCGCCGGCCTCGAACGCGCCCAACTCGAATCGTGGCTCGACTTCTATCGCGCCACGCTGATCACCAAGTGCGCCGGACTCACCTTCGAGCAGTTGACGCTGCGCCACGTGGCGACGTCCGACCTGACCCTGCTCGGGATCCTTCGCCACATGACCCGCGTCGAACAGTACTGGTTCGAGATGGCCTTTTCCGGTCATGTCGTCATCCCCTACTACGCGAGCGTCGACGACCCCGACGCCGACTTTCACGACCTGGCCAGCGCGTCGCTCGACGAAGTGGTCGCCAACTTCCAAGAGGTCTGCCAGCGCTCGCGCGAACTGGCCCTCGGACACAACCTGCGCCAGATGACCGCTAAACCCTGGCGAGAGGGACACGTCAATCTTCGCTGGATCTACATCCACATGATCGAGGAGTACGCCCGTCACTGCGGCCACGCCGACCTGCTGCGCGAGATGACCGACGGCGAGGTCGACGACTAACTCAGTCCTCGAGCTTGAGGGCGGCGACAAAGGCCTCTTGGGGCACTTCCACTCGACCGAGGTTCTTCATCCGCTTCTTGCCCTCCTTCTGCTTCTCCAGCAGCTTGCGCTTGCGGGTGATGTCACCGCCGTAGCACTTGGCGAGCACGTCCTTGCGTCGGGCCTTGACCGTCTCTCGGGCAATCACCCGTCCACCGACTGCGGCCTGAATCGGTACGTCGAACATCTGTCGCGGGATGAGTTCTTTCAGGCGCTCAGCCATGCGCCGTCCGTAGTAGTCGGCATTGGACTTGTGCACGATGGTCGAGAAAGCGTCCACCGGTTCGTGATTGATCAGTAGGTCGACGCGCACCAGCGAAGAGGTGATGTAGCCACTGGGTTCGTAGTCCAAGCTCGCGTAGCCCTTGGTGCGGCTCTTCAGCGCGTCGAAGAAATCGATCACCACCTCGGCCAGGGGAATCGAGTAACGCAGCTCCACCCGTTCGCTCGAGAGGTAGTCCATCTTGATCATCTCGGCGCGGCGCGACTGGCACAGGTCCATCACCGTGCCGAGGTACTCCGATGGAGTGAGGATTGAGATGGCCAACATCGGCTCGTCGATGTGATCCAGTCGGCTCGGGTCGGGCAGATCAGTGGGATTGTCGATGTCCAGCTCGGTGCCGTCGGTCAAAAAGGCGCGATAGACCACCGAGGGCGCCGTGGCGATCAGCGACAGGTCGAACTCTCGCTCGAGTCGCTCGCGCACGATCTCCATGTGCAAGAGGCCCAAGAAGCCGCAACGAAACCCGAATCCCAAGGCGTGGCTCGACTCGGGCTCGTAGGTGATCGAGGCATCGTTCAACTTCAACTTGTCCAGCGAATCGCGCAGGTCGGGCAGGTCGTCACCATCGATGGGATAGATCCCGCAGAACACCATCGGCTTGGGGTCACGATAACCCTCAAGCGCGGCCGCGGCCGGGCGCGCCGCCTCGGTGATGGTCTCGCCCGATCGCGCGCCGCCGACGTTCTTGATCCCCGCGACGACGTAGCCGACCTCACCCGGGCCGAGTTGGTGGACCGCCACCATATCGGGCGTGCGGATGCCCAACTCTTCGATGTCGTGGTTGGCGCCGGCCTGCATCATCCGGATCTTCACGTTGTCGCGCAGCGTCCCGTCCACCACGCGGATCGAACTGATAACGCCGCGGTACTGGTCGTAGGTGGAGTCGAAGATCAGCGCGCGCAGGGGCGCGTTGGGATCGCCGGTGGGGGCGGGAATCCGCTCGATCACCGCGCGCAGCAGCTCGGGCACGCCCTGGCCGGTCTTGGCCGAGATCGAGAGCACCTCGTCGGCCGCGAGACCCAGGACCCGCTCAAGTTCCTCCTTGCAGCGCTCCGGATCGGCCGCCGGCAGATCGATCTTGTTGAGCACCGCCACGATCTCCAGGTTGTGCTCGAGGGCCTGGTAACAGTTGGCGAGGGTCTGGGCCTGGATCCCCTGGCTGGCGTCGACCAGGAGAATCGCCCCCTCGCAGGCGGCCAGGGATCGCGAGACCTCGTAGCCGAAGTCCACGTGGCCGGGGGTGTCGATGAGTTGGAGGATGTGGCCCTCGTAGTTGACCCGGACGTTCTGCGCCTTGATCGTGATACCGCGCTCACGCTCGATGTCCATCGAGTCGAGGTACTGGGCGCGCATCAGTCGCGGATCGACCGCACCCGTGATGTCGAGGATTCGGTCCGACAGAGTGGACTTGCCGTGATCGACGTGCGAAATGATCGAAAAGTTCCTAATTTTGCTGGAATCGACGGTCGTTGGAGGAGTAGCCACGGTGAAGAAAGGCTACCCGCCCTCGGCTGGAACGTGGCGAAGTGGAGCGCCCCGACCCGCTCCTGCTAGCCTTGGACAGCCCGCCGGACAGTCTCGGCGCACTGATAACGAGGTTTTTCGTGGCAAACATCAAGAGCCAGATCAAGCGCAACAAGCAGAACATCGTCGCGCGCGATCGCAACAAGGCCGTCAAGTCCGAGATCCGCACCCGCACCAAGAACGCCGTCGCGGCTGTGGGCACCGAGAACGAGGAGACCGCCCTGCGCAACGCCATCAAGCGCATCGACACGGCCGCCTCCAAGGGCATCATTCACAAGAACCAGGCCGCCAACAAGAAGAGCGGCCTCGTGCGGCGCATCAACGCCCTACGCGCGAACAGCTAGGCCGCTAGCGGCGCCGCGCGCCCTGAGTCATGGTGGCCAAACGGGCCACCAATACCTCGGTGACCGTCAGTTCGGTGACGTCGAGATCCGAGTTCAGGTCCTTTCCCCCGTAGCTCACCGCGCCCTTCAGGTCGAGATCGGCCGCGGTGATCATGCGAACCGCCGCAGCGATGCGATCCGACCCCAGCCGCTGGGACACCCGTAGCGCCTTGCCCGCGGGGTACCGGTTGATCCCGAGCAACACGGCGGCGTCGTCCTCTCCGCGAACGCCACTCCCCTCAAGGCGCGCCATCCGCAAATAGTGGCGTTGAAGAATATTGATGATCTGCAGTCCCGCTCGGCTCTTGGAGTCCAACATCCGGCGCGCGACCCGCAACGCCTTGGCCGCGTCACCCGAGTCGACGGCGTCGGTGAGGTCCCACTCGGGCACATCGCCGGCGTCGCCCAGGTAGGGCTCGACTTGGGCGAATGAGAGCGGCGCGGACCCGAAGATCGACGACAGCGTTCGCCCCAGCGCGTCCACTCGCGCCACGTCGTCACCAATACGCTCGGCGATGCGCTGGGCGCTCGCGTGGTCCACGCCAACCCGGTACTCACCCAACTTGGCCACCACGAAGGACACGCGCTCGGCGGGACGCGACCCGACGTTCACGTCGATGACCTCGTTGGCCGCCTTCACCAGTTTGTTGCCCTTGGCGCCTACGACGCCGAGCACGAGCGCCGTATCGGGCGCGGGGCTCACGATCCACTCGAGCAGCACTGCAACCTCGTCGCTCACCAGCAGGTGGGCGTCGCGCACCACCACCACCCGTCGCGTCACGAGGAATGCGGGCGTGTTGAGCGCCTCCATCACGCGCGCCAGCACCGACTCGGTGCCGGCCGTCGTGACGTCTTTGACCGTGAAGTCCTGGAGGGCGAACGAGGGGTCGAGCGGACCCAGCGCCGAGGCCACGGCGTTGTGCAACGCGTCATTGACCATGGTCGCATCACTGCCCACCACGCAGACCGTGCTCACGCCGCCTCCAAGATTCGCTCGATGGTGTCGCGCACGCGCACGCTGCCACCGACGTCGTGGGCGCGTATCACCCGACACCCCCCGACGATACCCAGCGCCGTCGCGGCCAGGGAGGGCTCGCGGCGCTGGTCAACGGGCAGGTCGAACAACACGCCCAAGAACGTCTTGTTCGACGCCGACAGCAGCAGCGGCGAACCAAGCGCGGCGAGTTGATCCGAGTCGCGCAGCAGTTGCAGGGACTGCTCGGCGGTCTTGCCGAGATCGAGGCCGGCATCAATGATGACCCGCGTAGGGGCAACGCCCGCGTCGATCGCGCGCGCTCGGCGTTCAACGAGGAAGTCTTGCACCGTCACGGTGACGTCGTCGTAGTGCGGCGTGGGATCGGCCACCCGCGGTTGCAGGCGGATGTGCGTGGCCACGACGCTGGCCCGGGCCGCGGCGGCCACCTCGAGGTAGCGCGGATCGGCGAAACCGCTTATGTCGTTGCCGAGGGTGGCCCCCTCCTCGAAGCAGGCCTCGGCCACCGAGGCGCGCCAGGTATCCACACTGAGGGGCAGGTCGAACCTCGCGCGCAGTCCAGCGATGACGGGCACCACTCGCTCGAGCTCTTCGACCTCGCTGACCGGATCACCGGGCCCGGCCTTCACCCCGCCCACATCCAGCAGGTCGGCACCCTCGAAAACGAGTCGCTCGGCGCGCTCGTAAAGGGCGTCGAGTTCAAAGGTGGCCGCGGGGGCGAAGAATGAGTCCCGGGTCCGATTCAAGATGCCCATGATCAGGGCTCGCGAAGTGAGATCGTACGTGGTCGCGCCCAGTTCGAGCACGAGGGGACTCGAAGGCCGATACGGATGCACTAGTACAGGCGGTTGGCGAGACGCCGCCGAAACGACACGTAGCGAGGGTCCTCGGGACCCAGTGCGTCCAGCACGTCGAGCAGATGGTCCTTCGCGCTCGGATCCACCCCGGTCTGTTCGAGGAGGTGCTCGAGGGTCAGGTCCACGTCGCCCTCGAGGCTCACGCCACTGCGCTGCAGGCGTATCCGTGCGAGCACCATCTTGGCCGCGACGGTGTGCTCGAAGGGCTTGAGCACCGCCTCCGCACCGTCGAGGTCGCCCCCGACACGCAGCAGTTCACCCAACGCGACCGCCGCGTCGACGTTGGTGGCGTCGAGTTCGAGCGCGCTGCGCAGGGACGCCTCGTCGCCCTCGCCGATCAGCTGATCGACGACCGACGCACCCGGTGCCAGCTTCTTCACGAACTCGCGCACCGCCGATTCCGGCAGAGCGCCGACGAACGAGTCGACGATCTTGCCGCCGGACATGGCGAACACCGATGGAATTGACTGCACGGCGAACGCCTGGGCAATCTGGGGATTGGCGTCAACGTCCACCTTGGCGAGTTCCACCGCACCGTTGGTCTCTCCCACGACCTTCTCGATGATCGGGCCCAGGATCTTGCACGGACCGCACCAGGCGGCCCACAGGTCCACCACCACCGGCACCGTCTTCGAACGGTCCAGTACCGCGGTGGCAAACGTGGCGTCAGTTACATCAGTCACGCGACTCAGCCTAATGTCTGGGCGTCGCACAGGACCCCGAGGCAGGTCACTGTTAGCCTCGGCGATTATGGACACTGCGGTGGTTGGCATCAACGAGACGAGAGTCACCTCGTGGATGCACGAGCACGTGGGCGCGATCGCGCCGCTGCACTTCGAGCTCATCGCGGGCGGTCGCTCCAACCTGACCTTTCGCGTCACCGACGCCACCGGGCGCAGTTTCGCCCTACGTCGACCGCCGGTGAGCCACGTCCTGCCCACCGCCCACGACATGATTCGCGAGCACACGATTCTCTCTGCACTGGCGCCGCTGAGGGTACCCGTGCCCCACACCTTGGGACTGTGCGAGGACGAGAGCGTGAACGAACGGCCCTTCTACGTGATGGAGTTCGTGGAGGGAACGATCCTGCGCACCCGCGAACAGGCCGAGGCGACCTATGATCTCGCCACCCGCGCGAACATCGGCGGTCACCTCGCCCACACCCTGGCTCAACTCCATGACGTGAACGTCAACCAGGCCGGTCTGGGCAACCTCGCGCGCCACGACGGCTACATCGAGCGACAGCTGCGACGCTGGCGCACCCAGTACGAGCAGATGCGCGTCGAGGGTGTGGACCATGGGGGTCTCGTCGAAGCCGTGGGTGATCAGTTGGCCGGGTCGATTCCCGTCCAGCAGCGCGTCGCAGTAGTGCACGGCGACTATCGACTCGACAACACGGTGCTCGACGACGCCGGTCGGGTTCGCGCCATCCTCGACTGGGAGATCTGCACGCTAGGCGATCCGATGGCCGACGTCGGGCTGTTGCTCGTGTACTGGGCCCAACCCGCGGACCCCACCGCCGCGCTGCTCGGCTCGGCCCCCACCACCGCGCCCGGATTCTCCAGCCGCGAGCGGGTCCTCGCGGCCTACGCCGAACGCAGCGATCTGGATGTCAGCCACGTCGCCTACTATCAAGCATTCGGTTATTGGAAGTTGGCCTGTATCCTCCAAGGTGTGTTCGCCCGCTACAGCGCGGGCGCCACGGCTGGAGACCAAGGCAGCGTCGCTGATTTTCCGACTCACATTGCCATGCTGGCCGAAACGGCCAAGCTGACCCTGGAGCAGAGCTAATGGATGACGAAATCTACGACCGCATAATCTTTCTCGCCGACCCCGAGCTCAACGAGCCGGTTCTGGTCATCGGTCTCGAAGGATGGATCGACGCCGGGCTGGGCGCCAGCACCGCGATCAGCACGATGCTCAGCACTATCCACACCGACGTGCTCGCGACTTTTGACACCGAGTACTTCATTGACCAGCGCGCGCGTCGACCCCTGGCGCGCATCGTCGACGGTGTCACCACCGAGCTGACCTGGCCGGAGATCCAACTGCGCTACGGGCGCGACGGTGATGGCGCCGACATCCTCTTTCTGGTGGGCCCAGAACCCGACTTCCACTGGAGCGACTTCATCGACGTCGTCACCGACGCCGCCGGACGCTTCGACGTTCGTCTGGTAGTGGGCCTGGGCGCCTTTCCCGCACCGGCGCCGCACACGCGCCCGGTGCGCGTGATCGGCACGGTGCCCGCCCCCAGCGCCCACCTGTTGAGCCTCGTCGGCACGGTCACGGGTGAACTGGAGGTGCCCGCCGGCATCAGCGCCGCACTCGAGCTCGGCTTCGCCGAGGTCGACATGGACATCATCACCCTTTGGGCCCGCGTACCCCACTACGTAGCGTCGATGCCCTATCCTCTGGCGGCCGCAGCCCTCATCGACGGCCTGGCGCGCATCGCGGGACTCACCCTGGACGCCAGCGTGCTGCGCGCCTCGGCCGAAGAGGCCCGCCAGCGCGTCGACGATCTCGTCACCAACAACCCCGATCACAGCTCCATGGTCGAGCAACTCGAAGAGGCCGTCGACCAAGACGAGGGCACTGCGCCGGGCGAGGAGTTGCCGAGCGGGGACGAACTAGCAGCCGAGCTCGAGAAGTTCCTGCGCGGCGAGGCCACCTGACCGGTCAGTCCACCGTGGCGCTGGCGGTGCCGTTCACGTCCACGTCACCTTCTTCGATACGCAGGCCGAGACCCAGAGCGAAGCCTTCGAGGTAGAGCGCCGACTCACCTTGGCGCGGATGACGATGGGCGATCTCGTAGAAGGCCGGCGAGTGATCGGCCTCTTGCAGGTGGGCGAGTTCGTGCACGAGCACCGCGTCGATTACCCACTCGGGGCACTGACGTAGGCGACTCGAGACCCGAATCTCCTTGGAGGCGGGTGAACACGACGCCCACCGCGTGCGCTGGTTCGAGACCCAGCGGACCGAGGCGGCCATGACGCCATCGTTGTACAGCTCGGCGAGGACCGCCGCTCGCTCTTCGAGTGAGGCGTCGCCCGCCGCGTTCTGGGGACGCTGGTTCAACAGGCGCGTCACCAGATCATCGACGAAGACCCGGCGCTCACGTCCGCGCAGACGCGCGGGAATCTGTACCACGATGCGACTGCCCGACCAGTGCGCGGTGCCGGTCTTCTTTCGACGCACCGACGCGCGGATCTCGACTTCGGGACGATCGAAGCGCGGCGGCTCAATCACCACGTCGGTCTTGCCCGAGGGCGCAGTTCGAGCCATCACACGATGATGTTTACCAACCGGGGGGGCCGAGCCACGATCCGGGTGGGTTCGCGTTCGCCGAGCGCGGCGCGCACCGTCGCATCGGCGAGCGCCGCGTCGCGCGCGGCGTCCTCGCTCAAGTCCGCCGCCACTTCGAGACGGGCGCGGACTTTGCCGTTGACTTGGACCACCATCGTCACGCTCTCGCGCTCCACGAGCGAGGGGTCGGCCACGGGCCAGTCTTGAAGGTGCACAGAGGGCTGGTCTGGGTGACGACGCTCCCAGATCTCGGCGGTCATATGCGGGGCCATGGGCGCCAGAAGTCTCAACAGCACGTCAATCGCCTCCTCGAGCGTGACGCGCTCGGCACCGTGCTCGGCGCGCGCCCACTTGGAGAGCGTGTTCAAGAGCTCCATGAGCGCGGCCACCGCAGTGTTGTAGCTCCAGCGCTCAATGCTCTCGGTGACCTTCACGACCGTGCGGTGCACCGCCTGGCGAACGGCCAGATCTCCCTGGTCTGGCGTCTCGTGCAGACGCACATCGTCGTACTCGCAGAGCCGGTACACGCGATCGAGGAACCGCCCGCAGCCTTCGATGACCTCGTCGGTCTGCTCGGTCCAGTCCACGTCGTCGGCCGGAGGTCCCACGAAGAGGTGGAACAGGCGCAACCCGTCAGCGCCCACCGTGTCGTAGTACGTCTCGGGCGCGACCAGATTGCCCTTGGACTTGGACATCTTCGAACCAGCCAGACGGATCATGCCCTGAGTGAAGAGTCGGCGAAAGGGCTCACGAGGCAGTCCCGGCGCCACGCCAATATCGACCAGGGCCTTCAGATAGAAGCGCGCGTAGAGCAGGTGCAAGATGGCGTGCTCGATGCCCCCGATGTACTGGTCGACCGGCATCCACTTGGCTGCCTGAACCGGATCGAAAGGACGCCCCGGCGTGAACGGGTCGGCCATTCGCAGGTAGTACCACGAGGAGTCGGTGAAGGTGTCCATCGTGTCGGTCTCGCGCCGGGCCGGACCCCCGCAGTCGGGGCAGATCGTGTTGCGAAAGGCCGTGTGGGTCGCGAGCGGCGACTGGCCGGTGCGGTCCATCTCGACGTCGTCGGGGGCCACGACGGGCAACTGATCCTCGGGCACCGCGACCAGGCCGTCGGTGTCGCAGTAGACGACAGGGATCGGACATCCCCAGAAGCGCTGACGCGACACGAGCCAGTCACGCAGTCGGTAGTTGACCTTCACCACGCCGTTGGCGTGTTCCGCCAGGTACTGGGTAGCCAGTTCCTTGGCGCGCGCGACATCGAGGCCGTCCATGAAACCAGAATTGATGTGCGGGCCCTCGCCGGCGTACGCGCCGCCCTCGAAGTCTTCAGGCGGCTGCACGGTGCGCACCACCGCCAGGCCATGGAGGGTGGCGAAGGCGAAGTCTCGATCGTCCTCGGCGGGCACCGCCATAATGGCCCCGGTGCCGTAGGTGCCGAGCACGTAGTCGGCCACGTAGACCGGCACCTGAGCGTTGGTGAAGGGGTTGATGACGTAACTGCCAGTGAAGGCGCCGCGCTTCTCGAGTCCCGCGCCGTCCTCGGACGACGAGGTGCGCTCCAGTTCGCTCGCCGACAGCGCCCGCTGGACCAGCGCGGTGACCTTCGCCCGCTCGGCGTCGGTGGTGAGCGCCTCGAGCAGTGGGTGCTCAGGAGCGAGTACCGCGTAGGTGACTCCGAACCCGGTGTCGGGGCGCGTGGTGAAGACCCGCACCGCCCGCGAGGGATCGTGCGCCAATGGCAGGTCGAACTCCACCCCCTCGGAACGACCGATCCAGTTGCGCTGCATGGTCTTGACCCGTTCGGGCCATTCGAGTTCGTCGAGGTCGCCCAACAGCTCCTCGGCGTAGTCGGTGATCTTAAAGAACCACTGTTCGAGATTGCGGCGCTCGACGAGGTCACCCGAGCGCTCGCACGTGCCGTCGTGCAGCACCTGCTCATTGGCGAGCACCGTCGCACAGCCCGGGCACCAGTTCACCGGTGCCTCGGCCCGATAGGCCAGACCCGCCTTCCAGAACGCGAGGAAGATCATTTGGGAGTACTTCATGTACTCGGGATCGTGGCTGAGCACCTTGCGGCGCCAGTCGTAGACGGCGCCCAATCGCCGCAGGGACGTTTCGAGCTCGTGGATGCGCGCGTCGGTGAAGAGCCGCGGATGGCTGCCGGCCTTGATGGCGGCGTTCTCGGCCGGCAGGCCGAACGAGTCGAAGCCGATGGGCGAAAGCACCGCCTTACCCCGCATCGTCTGGTAGCGAACTACCAGGTCACCGAAGGTGTAGTTGCGAACGTGGCCCTGGTGGGCGCTCCCCGATGGGTACGGGTACATACACAGGGCGTAGAAACGCTCCCGGGGGTCGTCATTTTCAACTTCGTAGGTACCCTCGTCAAGCCATCGGGCCTGCCACTTGGCTTCAACGGAGGCGACATCAAAGGGGCGGGCCATCTGGCCATTCTAGGGAACGAGCGACCTAGCCTTGGAGAAAGGGAGGTCCCGATGACTCAGCCGACGTTCATTTTGGTCCACGGCGCATGGCACGGCGCGTGGAGTTGGCGCGACCTCGGCGCCGAGTTCGATCGCCGGGGCGTAACCTGGCGCGCGCTCAACCTGCCGAGCTCGCAACGCGGCGGTGATCCACTCGCCGACCTCGACCAGGACGCCGTGCGAGTGGCTGATGCCTGCGAGGTCGACGGCGACGTCGTTCTGGTGGGCCACAGTTACGGCGGGGCCGTGATCAGCGAGGCCGCCCACCTCGTCACCAACCTCGAGCGAATGGTCTACGTCGCGGCCCTGGTGCCCGAGGTGGGCCAGAGCGCGACCGACGCGTCGCGCGAGGTTAGGGTCCGCACCGAACTCGATGCGGCCATGGAACTCGACGGTGATTACATCCGTCTCGACCCTACGAAGGCCGCCTCGGCCCTGTACCACGACTGCACCCGCGAGGTGAGCGACTGGGCGACGGCACAGCTCTCGGTGCAGACCCTCGCCAGCTTTCGAAGTGCCCGGAAGGGGGTCGACGTCCCCGTGCCCTCGCGCTACATCCTCTGCCGTCAGGACCGCGCGATCGACCCCGCCCTGCAACAGGTGATGGCCCGACGCACCAACGAGGTCATTGCCATCGAGAGCGGCCACTGCCCGTTCCTCTCACGCCCGAGTCAACTCTGCGAGATCCTTCTCGCGTCATCGACCGATGGGGCCCGATCGCCCAACTGATAACATCTGGAGGCCCTTGGGGGTATAGCTCAGTTGGTAGAGCGCTTGACTGGCAGTCAAGAGGTCAGGGGTTCGAATCCCCTTACCTCCACCATTAGTGCGTTACTCAAACCCTGCACATGAAGAGGGGACGTAGGCCCGTTGGCATTTTTGCCAGCGGGCCTCTTTGATTTCCGAACTGGTGCCATCGTCTGGCTTGCCATGCGAAGTTCATCGCCGAGTAGCACATCGAACGGTTCTTTCAGCTTGGCGTTGATTTCCACGCCCGCCAGGCTCTCATCGATTTGCACAACGAAGATCTTCTCGAAGAATGCCTGGTTGAACATCCGCTTGATGTGATCC
>Ga0307375_10000948_pt1 | contig 33465 bp, 22 predicted proteins | sample TR1MG_FD_202531 | JGI IMG/M metagenome (GOLD analysis project Ga0307375, IMG submission 202531) | Soil microbial communities from Risofladan, Vaasa, Finland - TR-1 | ecosystem: Environmental > Terrestrial > Soil > Coastal area > Acid sulfate soil | place: Finland: Risofladan, Vaasa | collected... | reverse complement strand
TGGTATATCCACATCCAATCTTGGCGATGGAGATGTCGTCGAGTCCAGAGACGGGCAGGGGAAAGTTGCAAGGTCCGGCGCGTCCAAGTCGCCCACCGTCCGGCGCACCTACGGAGAGCACTTTGTTGTCCTTGCGTAGAAAGAGCATGTGAGCAGCACCAGAAGCGATTTGGTTGATGCAATCGCGTTTGAGGTCCTCCCAGAGAGTTGGCAGGCTGCATTTGAAGAGTTGCAGAGGTGCCGGGACGTTGTAGGGCCCCTTGGGTGCCGAAAACTTGCACGTGCCCCAGTAGAAGACGTTGTTGGTCTCGGAAAGGCAGATGGTGTAGGTGTTGCCACAGGCGATCTGACGGACGATGACGTTGCCCGGCATTTTGACGGTGTGCGAGAGGATCGTATCGAAGCTTGGACCATTGCCACATTGTCCTTGAGAAGCATCTCCCGCAGTGATGACTTGACCAACATCGGTGAGGAACGCAACGTGACGGTCGCCACAGGAGGCTTGCACGACGGTTCGGCCATTCGATCCAGGCCAACGTGTAGGCACGTTGCCGTATTGCTCGCCCCAGATGAACACCTTCGTCTCTGCCGCCTCAAACACACTCTCCTTTTTACGATCGGGCGGGAGGTACTGCAACACACACTCCAGATTCTCCAGAAACTGCTGTTCGAGCAAGGCGTTGGCGTTTCGCCTGCTCGTGTCCATAAAGCACGCACGCGGAAGACTACAGTTGCCCATTTCCATAGAAATACGCTGACCACACAATTCAAACACGTGCAAATCCAACAGCCAGACATACACATCGAAGGAGCGCACCGAGACGATCATCTGCCAAGCCTTCTTCGCATCAAAATTTCTCTGTCCGTGGTCAAAGTCCAAGGCAGAAAGACCACAACGCACAAAGAAGGCAACGACGTGATCATACGACGCCTCAAGATGATATCCGTCAGTCTTCGAGATGGCAGAAAACACCAGTTGAAGGGCGGGGAAACCAGTGCTTTCAGTCCAATAATCCGCCTTTCCCCCCTTCTTCGCCCTCTCTATAACTCGATCCCAATACAGCTGACCATAATTCTCGCTGACAACATGATGTTTGGATCGCGTTGAAGCAGACATGGCGCCTGAGACGAACAATGATATCAGCAGCTGCAATTGGCCATTTGGCGGCTTTTCCAAGAACCGACCCGAAACGGCGACATCGCGCCGTTTCTCTCTTCTCTCTCCAGCTCTCTCGCAATGCTGAAACCCGGGACAGTGGAAGAAACCCGGGACGCCCTGTAGCGCCTTCACCCCCCTCTGTAAGCCTCAAATGTAGTCTCAGTGTACTCTAAACGATGCTTTCTGTTACATTTTCTCAACTTGCTGCTCGAAGCGATGTTCGCCATGCCGGAACGGACGCACATAAAGCAATCGTCATGGTTAGGAGCCATAACGCGCCTATTCGAGGGACTGCCACCTACTGCGGTCTATCTAAGTCAGTCCTTCACCATGCCAAACAAGCTATTGAGAATGGACGCGAAATTGGTAAAGGAGGAAGACCACCCCGGTTCACTTTCGAAGAGGAACGAAGGATCGTCGAACATTGCCTTGTGAAGCACAGGGAAGGTCACGCCTTGACAAAAGTGCAGCTTCTGGACCATGTACGTGTTCCGTTCGTGTGTTATTAGTGTCTTTGAAAGCATTGAAGCCCAATACATGTCTATTAACGAAATCTGTCCGCAGTGTCGCGCCCTGTTGATTGAAAGGCATCGATCAGTGGTGTGCTAAATGAAGAAGACGACCGCAAGAACGTGTCGCCATACTGCTGCTTCTATTCAGAGTTTACAACCAGGGGATAGCAACATGGGGTGTCAGGACGATGATGAGGGCGGATGCGCCAGAGCGAGGTGTCCCGGGTTTCCTCTGTCCCGGGTTTCAGCAAGGCGCTCTATTATCTGCACAGTCTTCTCTGTTTGATGCATTAAATGGGGCGTAGCCCTCCTACAAGCGGTAACGTCCAGGAAGAAACAATCCAGAAATGTCTCCAAAACGTGCCTTGGAAGCTGCTCGTTGGTGTTCTCAACAATCAGAGGCTTGTTTAATTTGGCTCCAGAAGGGCTTTCCCAGTCGAGCGTTGTGGTCCCTGAGCGTAGCGAAGGTACCCCTAGCGAGTAACCACGAAGTGGAAATGACAAAATTGATGACACTAAGGATCCTCAGTGGCTCAATGGTCGAAGAAATCCATGCCGATGTTTTTTTGACGAGTTGTACTTCTCCGTGAGACCACCAAGCGTCGAGTTCTCATATCGATTGAAGAAACTTACGAGCTTTAACATTCCGTTGAGATTTTTCTGTCAGCTCTTGTATTTCCTAGTTACGGAACACGGTGACATCCCAGGTAGAGCGCCTTGCTGAAACCCGGGACAGAGGAAGCGTCGTAGGGATGACTTGCCAGTTGCCGCTAGGCCTCGACCGGCACGTGTAACTTCTTCCCCCTTGCGAGTATCCGGTAATATCTGGTTAATTTGACGTTTTTGGGAGTTTAGAAATGTACTGTTGATTATAACCGGAAGGAGGGGCAAAGGGACGTCATTCGAAGATGAGTTCATCGACGTCGTTGTCGCTGATGGAACCCAGTGAGGATAGATCGTCATCGATGTCCATTGCATTATCTTCTTCTTGTTGAATAGCTTGTGGCGAGGCGTGCTTTGCAACGTGGGCTTTAACGTGCACATTGAAGGCCTGTGGATCGCGGAGATAGAGCGCGGCAGCGGCGCCGTTTAGGGGATCGTTGGCGTTTGGGTACAGCAACAGCTGAGGCAAGAATACCTCGAACACATTCAATAGGTCTAGAACAACACACGGAGGGCAGAAAGTTAGCATGTCATGGTTCGGAAGGTGGAGTGTTTCCTCTCCCCAAAGAGGGAGCGGAATGATCCTTGTCAATTGGGTTTGGGCTCAGTACCAATAGGGTAGAGAACAGGCATGAAGCATGACGTACCGAACATGGGTGACCAGGTTTGATTGATGACATCGAGGCAGACGGATCCAGAACTGAAGAATCAGCAACGGCAATGCAACAGAAGATGTGAGGTCAGCGAGAGAGAAAAAGAGAGAACAGACGGCGTCAGCATGTCGTGAGGAAAACAGAGTCAAGACTGCTCCTTTGGAGGTCCTTTCCCCATTTAGGAAGAGATGTGGGAACGGGAAATCGAATGACATGTCCGAGAGCGTACGCTTCGTCAACGTTGGGGTGGAAGATGCGTGTGGAAAAGCCGATTGATGGCGATCGGTAAGGGTATTGTGGAGGCAGTTCCACTCTGACTTTCCATTTTCCACCTTCGTACGGGCCTATATGATACATAATGGGGGGGTTAGAGGCCGAGTGGAGGGTGAACGAGCGAAAATTCGGGCTGGAATGGAAGGCAGTGCCGACGTACTGTCCCTTGGTCCGTGCAGCAATACATGGAAGGAACTCAACGTGTCTTCCCCGAGATCCACTGCGTAATCTCTCATCATTCTACAGTCGACATGCAAGAACGACCCCCCACAGTTAGCGTCCGGGGAGAGAGTCAAGTGTGGCACGGTTCAGGTCTCGCAGTATTGTAGCCTCTGCGTGGCCTTCTGATGAACGCTTAACGTACAGCTTCATGATATCGGTATCTCTTCGCTTCGAAGGCGTAGACATTTTCAAGGCAAATGGTTCAAGAAGGCCAGAAACGGTGGAATTTCCTAAGGGAGAGTTGGCAAGCCGATTCTTCCTCTCGCTTTGGGCTTCTCAATGCAGATAATCGCCGTATGAGTTCTATGAAACACGCGTCCAAGAGGCCAACTCTTCTTCCCGAGACGTAGAGATTGAGTGGACGACACGGCAGTTCATGTGGTACTGCGCAAACTTCGGGTAGTCCCTCCGGGTCTCACACAACAGCGGCAGTTGCGCAGCAGAGAGGCACGCTCTCTTCGGCCCGCTGGTCTTCGCCACTGTGTGTCTGCAGGTGCCGTCATTCTGAGCTCATTCGAGGTGAATACCATTCTAAATGTTCTTTTGCAATAGAAGAGAGGAATTCAGGCCAGAGTAGCTTGCAGGAAGGTCAAATGGCGGGCATGTTTGGGACTTCGGGGTGCGAGAGCAGGTTCTACATTTGTACAAGAGGTGGCATTTCCAGACTTACAATGCTGCTGGATTCGGTTGCGTAATAGTGTTAATCTCTCCATTTTCAAAGATCTTCTGAGTGTTGCCATGCTTTGCGAGTTCGAGGAAGCCCAAACCAATCAGTTCAGTGGTCGTCATGTGGCCGGGCGCGATCCAAAACGTTGTACATCCATCGATACAACTTGGTTTTACTCTCTTCACCATGCATTGAGCGGATCAGACCAGGACGGAAGATATAGCCGTGCCAAGGCATCGCCAAAATCGCATTCTCCGTCTCGCCCTTGATTCTCTCCCAATGGGTATTACTCTCCGCATTCGTGTTCATACCAGAGACATACACAAAAGTCATGTTCGGATTGTGCTTTATCAGCTCATTGGCGGCTGAAACGGTGTAATCTTTTGTGATGCGCTCGTATGTCGGTTTGTCAACAGATGCTGAAGAGACACCTAGCGTATAGAAACAAGCATCGACATTCCTAAACTCTTCTTGAATGGGCTCGAAGTTCAGGAAGTCAGTGTGTACGATTTCGCGAAGTTTGTCGTGAATGACGCCAGTCGGATTCCTGCCCACTGTGACCACCGATTCTACCTCACCATCCAGTAAACACTCACGAAGCACGCCGCGGCCAACCATACCAGTACCACCGAAGATCATAACGCGTTTGACGCCAGCAATCGGACGTTCTGCGGCCATCTTTGTTGCAAAGCTATGACCAGACCTAGTGATGCTCTTTGCAGCTGAAAAGGGAGAGGAAAGGCGTGGCAGTCCCAGTGCTAACAGTATCGTCACCAGCAAGAGGCAAAGGGAGACAACTGGAGGGGGTCAGAACTCTAGCGCTAGGCGTAAACGGGAAAAGTGACTTCCCGGACCAAGAAGCCGCGCAAGAGGACAGAAACATGTAAGAAGGAAGGCACAAGATGTTTCAGAACAGTCGTACAGGCTGTGCGCGAGAGCATACTACAAAGGGGAATGAGAATCAGGGAGATGAGGCGAGGACGGGCGGGCGGAGCATCGGCACATTTGCGTTGTACAGTTGGCTGCTACATCCCCTCATCTTGGGCTAGTACACTTGGAGTTCCGATCCCTATTATGTAGCACACGATATCTTCCCCAAACCGGAAGATGCCGAAGATGTCAACAGCCGCACACAGCCCCCGATGACGTGAGAGTCTAGGTCAACAGTTCACTTTGCTGCTCAGACTGTCCTTCTTGCATCAACCCTTCCGATGGAGTTCTTGGTCCGTTTCATCCATATTCACTGCATCGACCTGAAGTTCATAGAACTTTCCAAATTTCCGCGAATTCCACACACTTACCCCGATTTGGACCCTTGCTGCGATTCGCGGTCTTTTGGGTTCAGTTGTTACTCAGGTCCAATCCGATTCAATTGTCCCCCTCCTCCCACCATGCCGAAGAACAAGGGTATGTAAGCGCTCCGACGTATGGTCTCCCAAAGGCGAATGGCGGTCTCGGTCTGCGGCTTGCTTCCTTTTTTCCCTTTCACCCTCTTTGCTGTATCTGAGGCTTGGTTATGTTGATTTCGTGTTCCTTTGTTCGACTGAGATGCAATTCCAAGCCATGCTTAGTGTAATTACTCTGTGTTGTGCTGATGGAGGACGTTTCGCGATTCACCCTGTTTCAATCTGCTTTTCTCCGTTTCTGACATGATCTTTACTGTCTAGGTAAGGGAGGTAAGAACCGCCGACGTGGTAAGAACGAGAATATAGTCAAGCGCGAGCTTGTAGAGAAGGAAGAAGGTCAAGGTGCGCCAGTTTGAGGCTCGGTTCGGGTTTCCTCAATTTGGTCGTTCTGCATGCTGGTTCTGACCCCTGTTGTTCTGTGTCTCTTGTCTGTGCCGTTGTATTGCGGGCACGTTTGGTGGTTTAGAGTACGCTCAAGTCCTGCGAATGCTGGGTAACGGAAGATTGGAGGCTGCGTGTTTCGATGGTAAGCCACGTTTGTGCCACATCCGAGGTAAGATGAGAAAGAAGGTGTGGGTGAACCAAGGAGACATTATCTTGATTGGTCTGCGCCCGTACCAGGATGACAAGGCAGACATCATTTTGCGATACAACGCCGATGAGGCCAGAGCTCTGAAGAAGCGCGGTGCCCTCCCTAGCAACACTCAGATTGAAGATCACCCTGAGCTCGACGACGATGAGAGCGCATTCGAGTTCGCGGCCGATGGCGAATCCGACGAATCTGGAAGCGACGACGGTGACCTCATGGCCCAGCCCACCAACGTCGGAATGCTGCCTCCTTCAGACGACGAAGCTTCCGATGTCGATCTAGACGCTCTGTAAACTCTTGCCCAGCAACACAACATTACAAAAGAAGCAACGTCCATGGGCGCATTTGTAGCGGCGCCTCTCCTCGCGCGCTGATCCCAATCATGTCAAAATGCAATATACGATCTAACTTCGATTACAAATGAGTTACAAACACAAAACTTCAGTTTTCCGAGGGCGGTGAGACATGCACGCAGAGACGAACACGCGGCGAATTCTGTGCCTCGCGCGCAGGAAACCAGCAGGAAAAGGGTCATGCAAGGAGGCTATTGTGGCCTGATTCTCAAATTACATTATCTGTACAAAAGGGGGTGTGCTGTTTATGTATGGGTACAGTGAGAGTGATGGGGAAGGGGAAGGAGGAGGAGGGAGGAGTCGCCTCATTCGGGGAGCGTAGATGAGCTAATAGCGCCATTCGGCGAGCGTATCTCAGCGCTAGTCGTTGCTACTTCACTGTGAGATCTCTTCTTCTTCTTGGGTACGCTGATGGAGATGATGGGTGTGACTTTCGTATCAGTTGGGGAGGACGCGGTTCCGCTCATGAGAAGCGTGTTTCCGGGCAGTTGTTCAACATCGTCGTCATCTTGGGACTCCACCGAGTGTCGTGAGGCAGCTGAGCGGCTGAGGATTCCTCTTGGCGATACGGGTGACTTGGGAGGCGAGCGAGGAGATCTTGGCGATCTTGGCGATCGGGGTGAGGCTTTCTCGCCTGGACTGGATGGATCGTGTGTCACGCTGGAAGAGGAAGAGGACGGCGAAGGAATGGAGATGCGTTGGTGAGCCTTGCAGGGAAGATGATCCAGTGCGGGGGAGGAGGATGCGCGGACCTGCTGGCGCGCAACGTGGTCCTTCGCGGACTGGACAGCTCCGGACTTCGAGGTTGGGCTTCTCGGAGAGGTAGTTCCCTGCTCATCGCTGCCGTTCCTTGGCGAGCTGCCTACCGAGGGAGAGGCCGGGGCGCTGGCGTGCTGCACATTGAGGGCGAGGTCCCTGGGCGACTTCACCGAGGAGGAGGTGCGCGGCGATTCCCTTTTCTCTTTGGGCGTCTTTTCTCTTGGCGATTTTGGAGGAGCGAAGGAAGAGGAGGAGGACGAGGACGAAGAGAGGGTGCTATTGTTGCGAAGAGCGTTCTCATCAAGAACCGAGGAGGGCATTGGAGGTGTTGATCCAGGCGCAGCGCTGCCAACAGCAGAAGCAGACACAGAAGCAGCATGGGTGGACACATCAGCAACGCTTCCAGATTCAGAGGCAGAGGCATGGGCTGGGTGCAAAGGGGCCGCGGAAGAAGCATCAGGAGAGGATTGACCGGCGCTGGAGGAGCTCTTTCGGGAGATGGCTTCCGTTGAAGAGGAGGTTTGCAGTGGCGTCGATTCGTCGCTATCTCGGTTTCTAGGGCTCTTCTTGGAACGGCTTGAAGACGAAGTCAGGATTGAAGGGGGAGCGGCGGCGGCAGTGGTGGTGGTGGCGGTGGAGGGCGACGGGGAAGAGGACAAGGTCTCCACAGCAGCTGGAATGCCGTCGCGGTCCGAGAAGGTCACCTCAGAAGCGGCACTCGAAGTTGCCGCAGCCGCAGCCTGGCTCGCCTCTCTGGCTTTGATTCTCTTGGAGAGCAACTGTGCGAGGAAGTGGTAGAAGCGGCCGCCGACGCCAGAGTTGCGCTCGAAGTAGACGTTCAGGAAGTACCCCTCGATGATGTACACTGCCGTGTCCGGTTCGTCGGCCACGATCGACGCCGTCGCGCATCCGCCTTCTAGGAATGAAATCTCACCAAAGATGCCATCTTCTGCACGCAAACGACCCAAAACTGTAGTGACGCCGTTCACCTCCTTCTGGATGCACGCAGAACCGCGCAGCAATTGGAACACGCGTTGGAACTGATCGCCCTCCTTGATGATGTGATCACCCTTTTGGAAAGCGACCAAATTAGCGCCTTTCAGGATCTTGGCCCAGTCCTGAGGCGTCAACTCGAACTTGGAGGCAACATCATCTTCAAAGTCTTCCTCCAAGTCTTCCATCGCAGAAGCAGACGTAGCCGCAGCAGAGGTGGCGGCAGAAGCGGATGAGGAGGCAGTCACAGTCGAGGAGGAGGACGAAGAGGAAGCGGCAGGGACGGTTGAGGAGGAAGAAGACATAGACGCAGCGCTACCAGAGGCGATGTTGGGAGATGATGACGCTGCAGTGATGGCATCCATCAGAGCGCTTCTGTTGATCAAGCGTGTAGACGTTTTGCGGCTGAGGGATCCGAAAGCTGGAGAATTGGTCGATCCTTCGCGCGATTCCGCCGGTTTCGAGAACTTCTCCCAGAATGACTTTAGGAAGGAGTAGGTATCCTCAATGTTTTCGAATCCACGCAATTTCAGAGTCTTGGAGCCACTAGTGCCATTCTTGATGACGATGTACTTGCCAGTCTGCTCCATCTCCGTGATCGTCTCCACTCTCACCACTTCGCTCGTCTTGAGACCAAACACTTTAGAACCGAAACACCAGTACTTTTCAGAGATGAACAGCGTACCGTGCGAGACCACAGTGGCCTTGTGTGCACACTCGAACGATCGAAGAAGGATGACGTTCTCCTTCAACTTGAATCTCTTGCGGAACATCACATCCTGAGGATCGCCTTCAGGAGCTTCTGACTTAGCACTCTTCCTGTCGCCTGAAGGCGAGGCATCCTTCTCTCTCTCCTTCTCCTTCTCCTTGTCCTTGTCTGACTTGCTTCCATCCGATGCGCTTCTTCTTGGCAACAACGCTGCAGATACTCTTCCTCTCCATGAGGCAAGTGACTTTCCAGGCGAGGCAGTGCGGGAGGGATCTTTGGGCGTTTCCTGAGCGGATGCAGCAGTGGGTTCAGCAGGAGACGGAGAAGAGGACTCGCCTGTAGTCGTCGATGCAGCAACAGATGAATGCGACGCAATTGAGTTTGACATAGTTCCAGACTGAGAAAGGGTTCGCTTAGTGAGGCGCTTATCGGGACTTGGAGAAGCTCGAGAAGCGTCGGGGGACTTGTGGCCCTCTTCGCTTCCAGTAGCTGTGGTTGTGGATGAAGGCGGCTTCAGTTGGTTCTCTCCTGAGCTCATCTTTCTATGGCGAGTTGGGGTCGGCGAATTCTTGGGAGAAGTGTCTCTTTCGATGGTCAGACGTGACGAGGTAGCAGAAGAAGACTGCTGTTGGGCACCGCTTCCGGATTCTGAGTCCTCCATGTTGTTGCTTCCTTTGCTTTGATGTTGTTGCTGCTTCGGCATTGTCTCCTCTTCCTCAGCTTGCTCTTCTACAATGCGCGATATCTTGGGCAGTTTGGATGACTTTGACACCTTTGACGACTCCACACCGGACTTGGACGCGTTCGCCGCACTGCTCACCACTTTGCCACCGGAAGGCTTGCCATCTTCGCCGAGCACCTCGTATTCTTCTTCGTCGCCTTCAGCTTCCTTTCCAGAAGACAGCAGTTGGGACTTGCGCTTCGCCTTCTTGGAGGGGCTAATGACAGAGTCGCGTTTGTTGGCACTTGCCGATGTTGTTGATGCATTGGCGTCCTCTCCTGATGCATCTTCAGGAACACTGCTCAAAGAAGAAGAGGGCGAAGCGGTTCGAAGGATCTTGATCTTGCCAGAGAGTGTCTTATCCTCAGCCGATGATGCGGTCGATTCTGTCGACGTTGCAGTCGTAGAAGAGGAGCCAGTAGTCGTGGAAGCAGTTGTAGCAGGAGCCTCAGATGTAGAAGTGGATTGAGAGGTTCCATTGGGAGGGAGTTGTGCAGAGCGACGATCGATGAGTCTGGACGTGGAGCGTCCCAAACCTGGCGCTCTCTGCTTCTTTGCCGTGTTGAGAGACTTGAGCCTCTGGGCCAATTTGACTGCAATGATGCGATGAAGCTTCTCGCTGAGTAGATGGTCACCTTCACACATGCGGAGGACGAAATCGACCGAAATCTCCCAAATCTCAACTGTTCCCGAGGCCACGATTGCAGCCGTTGTCGTGCCATCCTCTCCTCGGAGCAACATGGAGATCTCTCCGAACATCTCCTCTTTGCCCATCGTAGCCACGGGTGGGATAGCGATGGATTGCTTGTGCACGCTCACCATTCCGGCCTTGATTCTGAACAGTCTATCGTTCGTAGCTCCAATGTCCAAGATGACTTCTCCATCTTTGTAGGCACGTAATGTAGCGCCAGTGAGCAATACCTTCCAATCGCGCTGAGAGAGGGAGTTCTGCTCGGCGGAAGTGTCTTGATGAAGATACATGGACTTGAGGTTCATGTTCGCGACTGTTACGCGGTTGAATTTGGAGTATGCCTTGCGGTTGTCGACTTTCTTGAGAGTGCCACCAGATTCGGAGGTGCCTTCGGCATTGGTGCTGCCATCTTCGGCGAGCTGTGAAATGGCGTAGAGAGTCTTGTTGTCGTTCCATGATTCAGCCGATGCGATGAACTGTTGAATGGAAGAGACAGGAATGAGGTCATAGCGGTCCATGTCGAAGCGACGGATCTCGCGGATCTTGACGGCCATCGTGCTGAGTTTCTCCCAATTGTAGCGTCCAGTTTCGTCCTTGTCGTTCATGGTGTCATCCAAGTAAGTGCAATCGGTGAGGAATACGGCAATGAACGGGATGCATGGTTCGTGAGGCTCCAAGGCAGCGTAGGTCTCTCTGAAGGTGCGGAAGTTTCCCAAGTTTGACATGAGTTGAGTGAGATGGTCGAAGTGATCCTTGGTGCCTGGTTTGATGAGCGCCCAGCTTTGCTTTAAGCGAGAGATGGCGGAGCTGTGAAGCGAGGAGAGGACTTGCATGATGCCGTTGTAGTTCTTGAGCGCCTCGAGGTGTTTGGCGGTCTTGATGAAGTGCGAGATGGTATCTGCGCGCGTGGAGGCGTCGCTGTGCTTAAGGACTTCAGTCGTAATCCAATTAATGAGTTTGTTGAAGTTGCGAGTCAAACGGGTCACAAACGGTGCGTTCACCTCGTGATTGCCCTTGTTCCAGGCTTGCTTCAGGAACTCGCGCGGGCGAATTTGGATGAAGATATCCTCTTCCATCAGCGTCAACTGTCGCGCCAACTCCTCAGGATGAATGTCCATCAACGAAAGATGCTTGCTCTTACCTGAATCGTGAGGTTTGGGCGCAGCGGACGTGTAATACGTCTTCTTGTCCTTCTCCTTCTCCTTACGCTGACGCTGCTTGATTCGCGCCTTCACATCCGCCTTCAACAACTTCGAATCAGAGGTGTTCACATGACTCACATGGAGATCGCAAAACATGTTGAAAGTGCGAAGCAGCATCGGATCGTTCGACATCTCGTAATAGCCATCAAACGACACCCAACCTTTCAAATACTCGATAATCGCAATCGCTTCCAATTGACGAGACTCAGCAGAGCGGCTAACATCAGCACCACTACCCTCCTCACTGTAGAAGAAGCAAGAAAGGAACGGAAAGCAGGAAACGACACATTACGCCTTGTTAGCCCATGCAATCCCAAACAAGTAGAGGTAGGAACAAGGATGACAACTCAAACGACACGAAGCACGCACAAATGAAGAGGAATCAGGGGCACGGGCTTGTGGATTCGCTCTTGAAGTTGGTTGAGAAAGTCGGTCGGCGTAATGAGCATCGATTGGACAACCATCAGTTCGCGCACGTAGTCCTCATATATAAAGATCTTGCGCAAGTCATCTTGATTGACAACAACGAAAAGCACAACAGAGGGGGTTAGAAGCAGGGAGACCAGCGCCGAAATCGGCGTCAGACAAACTGAACACCTTCTGGACAGGAAACAATGCTGATGGCGAATTCGGCCGTACCATCTGCCGAAAGACCAACAAAGGAAGAGATTTTGCTCTGAGGTAACCATGCCAGACGAAGAAGATTGGGCGCAGTGGCGTGTCTTGCGAACATGGAGACTTCAGGCGACAAAACGTGCGTTTCGGCCTCATCATCCATCAGTGGGAGTAGAGCAGTCAATCCTGAACTTGTAAGCCAATATACCAGTTGTTGACGGGACCATCGACATACAGCTACCGAGTAGAAGAGCAGAAGACAGAGGGAAAGTTAGAATGCGTTCTACGTGAGCTTATGCAGGTAGAAGGAGGTCGATACGAACGTCTTAGAAAGGTGTCTGTAGAAGACGCATTTCTTTGAGTGCCAATACTAGAACCAGCACTCTTCTGATTGATAGAGCCACGTCCTTGCCTCTTCATTTCGCCAGCCTCCCTGTCTGGGGAAGTGTGTCAGTGTGTGCGTTAGTGCCCGGTTTTCTCATAGTGGCAGCGTCAAATCGACGTCTGAAAGAGGAAAGTGATTGAGTGTGGATGAGTAGTACATGGATTATGAGGAGGAGAGGTCGTACAAGGTATTCAGTAGAGAGAAAGTGGCTTGGATGGAACTTGAGGCTGTTTTGTGCCCAACCCGGAACAAGCGATGTGTGGGCTCTTCGCAAGGCCTTAATCAGCAGATGGGTGAAGATGAGCTGGAGTTGAAGGGAAACGGGCGCAGGTGCAACTGACAGGCTCGGGTTCGAACGAAGTGCGGAGATTGCCGCCGTTTCCGAAAACAGCCTCTGTCTTCCCTGCCCGCCCTGGTCGCCATCGAATCTATGGCGAGAGATACATCAGCATTGAGCATCCATTCAAGGGGTACAAACCAGCCATCCTCGGGGCACCCCGTCCCGTGCGTCGTGCAGGCATGCCACCTCCTGATCCTGCCGAAACACCCCTGTGCTGTCGCCGAGTCTCTTGAGGCACTTGTGTTGGCAAACCGAGTCCCGATGATCGATCGATGTCGACTCCTTCCCTCAGGCATCCCGATCTTCCGCTCTCCTCTTCTTCATTGGAGATGCACATTGAATTTCCTCCATCATCAGCCTCACCAAACACCAAGACCGTTCAGTATTCAGGGATTAGGATCCCAATCCTGAATCGAGAGCTACCACGATCGAGTCGGCTCATGTGGTGGACATTTCTGAATGGAAAGAGAAGAGTACATCGAATGGCATTGAAAAGCGATCTTTACAGTCTATGCACGAGAATAGCATGGTACACGAGCGCAACTTGGGTGACAAGGTCAGTCCGCTTGCGGTTGCGCTTCCAGAAACGCATTCAGTTGCGCCTCATTCATGCGATATATTCTCCAATCGCCCATTTCCTTGGCTCCAGTAGATTTATAGAAGTTAATTGAGGGTTCATTCCAGTAGAGTACTTGCCATTGGAAGCGTTTGCAGTTCTGCATCTTGGCCTCTCTTGCCAGTGTGACGAGCAGCTTCTTGCCTAAGCCTGCTCCTCGGCATTCAGGTGTTATGTAGAGATCCTCAAGGAACAGCACTTTGCCTTCCCAAGTGCTGTACTGGAAAAAGTAGAGCGCCATTCCAATCACTTGCTTTTCGTTCTCTGGACAGGTCAAATTGAGCAACAGAAGGTCAGTAACACAAGAAAATAAACACTAGAAGCTATTTCGATCGGCGAGAACATCAACGTACTCTCATGGTCAATGCGATCGACGACGTAAGAGTGGAAGAATGGATGATCACCAAAGCCGTCTTCCAACAGCTGCTGTGGCGTGGTTTTCACGGCTTCTGGCTCTCTTTCATAGACAGCAAGTTCAACAATGAGTCTATGGATGTGGTCAACATCGCCTATGACGAAAATGGCAGCATTCATTCGCGAATGGCAAATCCATCCAATTACACACGTCAGAAGAGTTAGAATGATGTCTTGCATTCCTCAACATGTGAGAACAGAAGATTGCAACGTACTTAGCTCTGCTTTGCGGATCACATACTCCATTGTGGGGTGCTGAGCGGCATGCAAGAGGACGGCTTCAGGCCAGCGCCAGATGCCACAGAGAGAAATGGAGAGAATGGGCAAGAGCGGGATGGTGCTCTTCTCTCGGCTGTGGCAGTCTGCTCTGCAGTGGCAAGGCAGTGAGGCTTCCCAATCACTCCTCGAGAATCTAAAATCGCATCTACAAGAGTCACAGCTCGTCCCTGAAGTGTCAGTTTGTTCTCTGTCCTTCCACGAAATTGCGGTATCCGTTCTGTTCCTCTACATCTGCTTTCTGGCTTCTACTCCCCCTTACATTGTGATAAGCAGTATCTAAGGTATGTAATAGGCAGTTTCATTCCTCATATCCCCTATCGAGTTCCTTAATCAAGCCATTTTCTGACTGAGTCGTTGCCCCGTGTCGCTTACCCAAATTCTAGGCTCCCATGGCTTCCGTTGTTGTTACCGGCGTCAAACTGCTGGAGAATCCGGCCATGTTCAACCAAGTCTTCAAGTTTGAGATCACTTTCGAGTGTTTGACACCTCTGGAAGACGGTACGTTCCTCGTTCCTCATCCCCGTGTCTCTATTCCTACCCTTTTCTGCTCCTCACGTATACACTGATGGATTTGGAATGTAGCTCCTCTCAGGTTTCACTCCACTGGGACGCTGCCTTGCTGTGTGTATGAGAGTACTAACGCAACGATGTTGTTTCTGTTGTGTGTCTGTTGCGATTGGATGGGCAGATATTGAGTGGACGTTGACATATGTGGGATCCCCCGATACGACTCAAGATGATCAGCAGTTGGATAGTGTGTTGATTGGACCCGTGTCTGTAGGATTGAACAAGTTCGTGTTTGAGGCCGCGGCTCCGGACATTCACAAGTTGCCGAAGCATGAGTGGATTGGTACTACTGTAGTGTTGCTACAATGTTCGTATCGTGATCAGGTGTTCTTCCGAGTAGGTTACTTTGTGAGGAACGATTACACAGGCGGAGATTTGATTGAGCATCCGGATTCGATTGCTGCCCGCAAGGAGCGTCAGGCTAAGGCGCATGTCAAGATTATGAACGCGTTGAAGTCTGGAGCGGCGATGGATGACTTTGAAGACTATGTGAGGGAGCGCGCACTCATGGAGAATGGCAAGCCGGAGGAGGGCGAGGAGGAGGAGGAGGAGGAGGACGACGAGGAGCGCGAAGACCAACTCATCATCGAAGACGACGAAGACGAAGAGGGCGGAGAAGAGGAAGAGGGCGGAGAGGATGGAGAGGAGGACGAAGAGGACGAAGAGAGCGACGAAGAGGAGGCGCCAGGCGGGAAACGTCCACCGGCCGGCAAGGCACCACCTCCTGGCATTGGAGGCAAGACACCACCTCCTGGCGTTGGAGGCAAGGTAAAACCCCCCGGTGTTGGAGGCAAGATGCCACCTCCTTCTTCATCATCGTCATTGTCATCATCATCATCAACAACTGCAGCAGCATCATCATCTTCATCACACGCTACCACATCCTCAGCAGCAGACACCAACGCAACGGACAACAGCATCAGCGCCGCCAACAGCAACGACAAGAAGCGCGCTCGTGCTCCCGAGGCTGCCGAGCAAGCTTCAACGAGTGACGCGCCGAAGAAGATTGGAGGAGCAGGGGGAGTCGCATCAGCGAGCGAGGAGGAGCAGGAGCCGCCGGCCAAGCGAAGGAAGCTCAGCGAGTACCCAGACGACGTTATTGAGGCCTACATCACCTACAACACTGAGGATGGTCCACGATGGTTCACCAACGTCAACCCAGATCTCATTCAGAGAAACGTGCTCATGGAGGATCCACGAGTGACTCTCTTCCCGATTCAATGGGGCGAGCCCATGGGCGTGTGATATGTCGCCAATCGTCATGTTCCCTCGACCTCTTCCTAATGTTAAATGTACAAGATCTCTCTAGAGATGCAGTTCAGTAACTTGTTTCTGTTCTATGAGCCTCATGCACACACCATCCATTGCGAACGGTCGCACACGAAGCCTTGCAATCTGGCACCTGAATGATTCGTGTTCTATTGCTCAAGAGCTCTTCATATTGTACATTATACAAGGGGGCATTCTTAAGAGTCGTGTGTCTGTGGAAGATGAAGGACGTCGAGGGTTGATCAAAGCTCAAACACGGACGCTCTAAGGATCTTCACGTCATCCAGCGGACGGGAATCGTCGTTCACTGGCACAGATCCCAAACGCTTGACTAGCTTCATGCCAGAGGATACTCGACCAAAAATAGTATGAGTACCATCAAGATCTGGAGTAGGAGCGAGCGTGATGAAGAACTGGGACGTGTTCGTCATTGGGCCCGAGTTTGCCATGCTTAGGATGCCTGCTCCACTGTGTTTCAACTCTGGAGAGATTTCATCTTCAAATGCACTTCCATATATCGACCTTCCACCGGTGCCAGTGCCGCTAGGATCGCCTCCTTGGATGATGAAGTCCTGCCGCGTAAAAGAGACGCAATTTCGAGTGTCAGGAACGTTGATAGCAAGGAAAAATAGGATGAACACACGATACGCTATGTAAAGAGAACGAACCTTGATGATTCGGTGGAATAGAACGCCATTATAGTAGCCATTTTGAGCCAACGTGTAGAAGTTCTCACATGCCTTTGGAGCGTGTTCCCAGTACAACTCAAAGGTGATAGGGCCAATGCTAGTCTCAAACAGCACACATTTTTGAGCCATGGCAGTGAGTGATCACCAAACGGGACTGCAGATCAGCTGAGGCAGCTTTTGAAGTTCCGGCTCATGTTTGGACTCTGGAATGTCTCCAAGGAGGAATTGCTTCCGTTGCTCATACTCATGCGGCAGATTGGAAGCTATCTACAGGCGCCAGTCAGTGACTGTGAACGCGATAACGATGAAGACGCCGTTGTGCCTGCCTTGTACTCCAACGCCAACTGTCAGTTCCCATCTGATCTCTCTCCTGTGAATAGCCCCTCATTCACTTGGAAAACTCATACTTCTGTCTTCCACTCGCTGTATCTGGGAGCTTAAGTCTTGTACATGCCCTCCACGCCATGTCGAAACCGAGAAAGGTCTTGACTGCGGAAGAGAAGCGTCGTTGGGAGAAGATTGTGCGTATAATCCCTTCTCGTTGGTGTACTTGTTGATATCATATTCCTGTACAGACCTTTGTGAGTGATTCTGGGCCGTTTCCTGGTGAATACACTCCTTCGCTGCTTTTTCCCAACGTTTGCCCTTCTTTAGATGTGTTCCTCTTAGATTGTATCTAACGTGTTCGTGTGTTGCTCTTTGTACGCGTAGGTGTTGGATTTGAATGGCATCTTCCCTTCCAAGAGCTTGCTGGAACTTGCGAAGATCGTGCGCGAGGCAGACGGTTCTTTCGACCTCGCTCTTACGATGCTCATGAGCGCTGATGATGCAAACGCCTCGTCTTTCGTGCCTAAAGTGTCTGTTGTTGTCGAGCCACCGGTTTCCCGACCGAAGGAGACTGTTTCACCCGCGGAATGTGGTGGTTTGGAATTTGATGCGAACGTCGATCTGGCCTCTCTTCGTGCTCGTTTTGGGAAGCTTGTGCCCTCGATTGTGTCGGTTCTTGGATCTGGAGTTCAAAATGAGTACACAATTTTGCAAACTTTGGAGAAGGCGAAAGGAGATACTCAGGAGGCCGTTCTGGCATTGCTCTCGATGCCGGAGCAATCCTCTGGCGATAAACCCAACGCGTTGCGCTCCAGTCGTGAAGCCCTTCGCCTCTCTGCCACTCACATCACTGCTTCTTCATCTTTGCGATCCAGCTCTGGACTCGAGGAGTTGCCATTAAACGTAGATCTTGACCATCTCGACTCTAAAAATGCTCGCTTCTTCCCGGCCTCTCCTTCTGCTTCGAAGCCCGCTGATGCTGAGGACGTCGTCCCGCTCTTCCCCTCTGCTCCAGCCCCTTCCCCTTCGTCCAGCGTTTCCAGCAGCGATTCCGCTCTTTCCTCCTACGCCACCATCTCTGTTGCCACTTCATCGAACGAGGACTCTGGGCATAACATCGGTGACGACCACATGATCATGGATGAGTACGACGATGATGAATGGGACGACGATTCCTGGCTGACGGATCCCCTATATCAAGAAGTGCGCGAGGCTGTGTTTGGTACCGATTTCATTACTCAAATGATGCAAGAAGAGTACGATGCGATGGTCGCGCGCGAATTGGCGCAGCAACTGGCCGCCGGCGTTCCGGAGAACTCCATCCTCATCGCCTCGGCCAATCAAGGTGCTCAGACGGCCCCCACCAAGCCACGCGTCTGGCCTTCCGCGCTTCCCGTCTCTGTGCCTGTGGTGTCAGACCCAGCGAAGCCCTGTGCGCGCAAGTGGGACCCATTCAAGGTGCCCTCCAAGAAGCAACGCCCCTCCGGACCCAAGTACTACGAGCGCGTCCCCGCCTCCCCTCCCGCCGCCGCCCCTCAGCCCGCACCATCTCAAGACCCCTCCACTTCCATCGACAAGAAGCTACTTGAAGAGTTCGTCGCGGCTCACCCTGTCACCTACCTCCAGTCCGGTCAAAAACGCAGCGACCTCGCGCCCATGCTTCCCCTTCGCGCACGTGTCGATGAATCCCTCGAAATCGCTCTCACCATCAAGCAGCTCAAGCAGCTCTACGCTGCTAGATTGCCCGCCATGGAATCTCAGTTCACTCACTCAAAGAAGAAGAGCACTCCATCTAACAACAACAACACCTCCTCCTCTGGACCTTCAACCAACACCGAATCCAATGCTTCCAAGAATGAGCAGGAGAATGCGGCTGCCGTCCCAACTGCAGCTGCTATCTTCGATATCACGGCGGAGATGGAAAAGCTCTTCAAGGCCGCCACGCCCAAGACCCCCGAGGAATGTCTCTCCCTTCAACGCACTGAGCTTCGCGAACTCCGTCATCTCCTCTCTTTGGATCGCGTGCACGTCAGCGAATCTGCACCCACGGTCGTGGCCATCACCCTTCAGGAACCGACCTTCGAAATCTCCAGACCGGCCGGAATCGTCGGCACTGGCGGCGACGAGCTCTCTCACCTCACCACCACCCTCTCCTTCCAAAATCCTCTCCACCTTCTCCTCGTCGTTTCTCTCCCCACTCTTTACCCTGACTTGTCGCCCATCATATCCGTGCGCTCCTTGATGCCCTCCTGCCCCATCGATGCTGCTCAATTCGAACTCCTCGCTTCTCACCTTCGCGTTGTCGTCAAGCAGACCTTTGGCAGACCTGGGCTTGCTGAACTCGTGTTGGAAGCCGAAAAGTGGCTCAGTGAGAACCCGTCCGTGCGAAAGGCGGCGCTCATGGACTTCCAAAAGGCGAACACCCCTTCTTCCATCCCTGGTTCCAATGTCGACCAGTATGAGCCTCAAATGTTCTCTTCCCTGAACCGCATCTTCAATTTCGACGGAGACTTCACGATTTTGAACATCAACGACGTGTTGACGCAGAGAGAACGCCTCATCAAGCGCGCCATCATCCTCCTCATCAATGGACCCGCCGTTGTCAACCCCATCACTCCTGGAAACCTTGCAAATGATGGACAATCCTCTGAAGAGTTCCCAGTACGAATCCCTGGAACTGGAGAGATTGACGAGGAAGCGTCACTTCGTGGACTTGGTCTCACTGTTGCCTCCGTTCGCGTCATCCTCCAGCATTACAATTGGAATCTTGGAAGACTCTCCTCTGCCTACTTGAACTCCCTTACGAGAGGCACATTCGAAGCGTTCTTGAGCGAAACGGGTGTCGCGCCTGTGGCCGATCGTTACGCGATGCAATACCACCTTCCTCGCGCGTTGACTGAGGTCTTGGAGTGCCCCACTTGTCTGGAATACCGTCCCTTCCACGCCATGTTTGGATTGGTGTGTGGCCACATGCTTTGCAAGGAGTGTTACTCTGAATACGTGGATTACGAAGTTTCTCGTGGCGCTGGACTCGCGTCGCTCTCTTGCCCCTCCCCTGGATGCAAATACATCGTCGATCAAGTTTCTCTTGCAGGACTTCTCTCAGCTTCCCGTTGGGCACAATACGTGAACATGACAGTGTCGCAATTCGTTCAGGTCAATCCTGCTCTCAGCTGGTGCCCCTCTGGAAAGGGATGTCAGCACCTTGTACAAATTGGAGAGCTCGATCATGATGGAATCAGCGCTGTATTGGCTGGCCAGGCGGTCGATGAGTTGCCTGTGAACCCCGCTGGAGATGTAAAGTCTGTCACCAAAGCTCCCGTCGTCGTCCAATGCAAATGCAGCTTCACCTTCTGCAGTTGCTGCTCTCGCATTGGTGGTCACTTTCCCGCGACATGCAGCGAGTGTGATACATGGGACAAGCACCACCCTGGAGATGCAGTTCTCAGAGATCACGACGTCGACAACCTCCTCTCCATGCAATTCGTCCGCTCTCATACCAAACTGTGCCCGCAATGCGGAGCCGCCATTTCTAAGAACGGAGGTTGTGTTCACATGATGTGTGTCGCCTGCAGGCACGAGTTTTGCTGGGTGTGCTCAGGCAATTGGACTCCCAAGCACTACACCTGTTCTGAGGGCAGAGCCGCCCCTGGAGATGCGGATGATGTGTCCATTGCAAAGAGTCACAAGAACTTCGACTCACTCCTTCTGAGACACAGAGAATTCTCGTGCGCCGTAGTTGGAAAACTCAAGCAGAAGCTCACCACAGCCATGTATCGCACCGAGAAGCTCGACGAGAAGAAGTGCACGCCAGGAGCAAACGCTGCCAACGCTGCGCACTTGAAGTTGGACAAGTTGCTGACCATTGAGGATGTGCCTGCCTTCATTGACTCGCTGGAGATGCTCTACCTTGGCCACTACATCATCACCAACGCTTGCAAGGCCGGCTACTCCTTGACCTCCCAACAGATTTCCAGCAACAGCGACAAGAACGCACTCATCTCTCTCATCCACAGAGGTCTGGAGGACATTCGCTTCCTCACCTTGGCGTTCGAATTTGAGACCCTCCGCAAGGTGCACATCTTCCATCTCAATGCTGGCCTTGCTCCTCTCAAGACTACCATCAAACTTATCGTCAATCAATTGAACTCGATTCGCATGAGCCACCTTGCCAAACTCGCTCGGAGGATGTAGAATGTACAATGAAGCGCAACACACGGCGATTTTGCGACACCTGCACTGAACCGAGTCACCATTGGTTTCAAGAACCTTCTCACCATTGTCATAGCTTAGGTGTCTAACTGTTGGAGAAACACCAATTCGTTCGATCCAGCATGAAGAACACATCTGTACATCGATCGATCCTGGAGGATCGACTCACACACGAGGACACGTTGCCTCCTCGATCTGAACAGTCGCCTCTCCACCCCGCTCTCCTCTTCCCCCACTTTTGGTTCCTTTGCTCCGCTCTTCCTCACAAAGGGTCTTCATATCACGCTTTCTCATCGAATTCTGGTTCTTCTTTGGTGTTCGAGCTATGTCTTCTGGCTCAGGAAGGCGTACAAATGAGCAGGAGCAGGTTGTTGCGCTCAACACCATGAATGATGCCCCTGTCCCTCAACACACTATTCACAAGCTCAGTAGGTACGGTGTACACGTATTTGAGCTCACTATTGGACGAGTGACCTACGGAGATTCAAGTGAGCAAAGTTGGATCGGAAACTGACACTCTCGGTGCATCACCTGTTATTGGCTTCAGCAAGAAGAGAGCGATTGTTAACATCCTCAAGTCGTATGTTGGTGCTGGTGTCCTCGCAATTCCATATGCCTTTGCCCAAGGAGGCCTCATTGTACGTTGTAACTGAGAGGGTGTTTTTGGATGGCAATCGAACCAGCCTTTTGGCCTTCTCTTACACGCAATGTCCCCTTTCTTCCAATGTATTGTATGTAGGTGAGCATAGTCTGTTACTTGGCAGTGGCTGCAGTGGCGTTGTATTGCATGCTTCTCCTGTTGAAGGTGAAAAGGCACATCGTTCGACATCGCCTCCATACGACCGATAACGATACTGAGATGAATGGTAGAGCATCTGGCAATGCTCCCGCTGACCCTGTGGTTGCGAATGATGGTGAATTGACGCACACACATGAATTAGAATCGTCAACTGGCGAGTTTGCTGAGGAGGAGGTGGCTTTCGATGATCCTATGCCTACCGCTCGTCCCGAGGATGCGATTTCGTTTGAAGACATTGGACAGTTCCTGTTTGGTTGGTGGGGACGGTTTTTGGTGGATTTGTGCCTCTTGAGTTCTCAACTGGGCTTCTGTGTGGTGTATCAGATCTTCCTGGGCGATACGATTCATGGTTTGCTTCCTTCGCTTCCCAAGATTGCCTGTCTGTTCCTTCCCGTCCCTATTTTGGTAGCTGTGTGTCAGATACGTCGTTTAAAGTGGCTGGCAGCGACAAGTTTTGTAGCCCTGTTCGTGTTTGGCACCGGGTTTGTGATTGCCCTCTTCTTCAGCATCAACCGTAGCGATTTTGGCAAAGTTCCACTCGATATGGGCCCTTCTTCCATCAACTCCTTCGCAACCCTCATCTCCTTCGCAGTCTTCAGTTTCGAGGGCATCGGACTCGTTTTGCCTCTGGAAAACTCGATCAGACCTGACATCGTGCCCCTCTTCTCCAGGCTCTTTTCCGCCACCGTAGGCGTCGTCACACTTACGTATACTCTCGTTGGAGCAGTGGGATATGTTGCTTGGGGACGTCAAGTAGGGTCATCACTACTCGATAACGTGGTGGCCACTCAAGGAAGGTCGATTTGGGTGCTTCTCGTGATTGCTGGTTTTCTGATTGGTGGCTTCTGCAGCTACCCATTGAACATGTATCCCGTCACTGTTCGACTGGAGACTCTATTGGGGCTGGCGGATGCAAATGGCAACGATGCCACGCATGTACGCGCAGTCATGTGGAAGAGGACGGTGTTGCGTTCTTCGCTCGTAGCGCTCGCGCTCGCTCTCGCACTCGCCATCCCTTCCTTCGGACTCTTCATCGCTCTCATCGGCGCACTCTTTAGCACTGCTCTTGCATTTGTATTTCCAACTCTCTTCCACATGAAACTGTTCTCGTGGCCGTCAAACTGGCCAAGTGGATTCCTCAGACTCGGATACTCGCGCCTACGCGACACGGCCCCTCCTCAACCTGATTCCACCACCACCTCCTCCTCTACTTCTTCCTCTTCTTCAACTGCTTCTTCCTCTTCTTCACCCTCTCTGTCGATTTGGGACTATGCATCAGTCATCTTCGACATTTCAGTGTGTCTCTTTGGCATCGTCGCCACGATCATCTGCACCATCGTCTCCATCCAAAACATCGCCGCAGCAGTGCAGAACGGTACCATCACTTGGTCATTCCAGGCAAAGCCATCACCACCGCCCCCATCATCGTAACCATGCATGGTACAAACGGTGCGCGGAGCGGCCGCGCTCTCGGAGAACTGCCCAGTGCACTGTGTAGGACTGTGATCCTGTGAATATGTGAATAGCTCTGTATAATGAATTGCATTGCAATGCTCCCCTTCTGGAGTATACATTCGTGCATGAAGAGGGACGATTGAGGGGGTTCCAGAGCGCGGAGTGCACAAATTACGCTTTCCCGGTTGAACCCCGTTCGAAGAGAACGCGATCCCACGATCTGCTGAGGTTGCAGGACAACATACATTGGGGTTTCGGTGCTCCTCGGGTACCGTCTGTTACTTCCTTGTTGAGAACTTCTTGGACTTGACCTTGTACTTCTGCGCCAGGGAAGAGGGTTTGCGGAAGGCGGATGATCGCGATGACGAGGAAGCGGCTTCTGAAGGTGGAATGGCTCTTGCCAGCGTAAGTAAGTTATCCTTGTATGTAATCTTCTTGTTGAGTTTGAGGGCGGCATCGACGGCGTCCTTGCCGGAGAAGCGAACGTAACCGAATCCCTTGGCGACCTTGTAGTGGTTGTCTCTGATGATGCGAATGCTCGCTATCTGTCCACACCGTTGGAAAATCTCTCTCAGATCTTCTTCCTCTGCGCCAAACGGGAGACAGCTGACGTATATCGTGTTGATGTAGTCTCTATCGGTGAGGGAAGATTTTTTCGCAGCGTCCACTCTCAAATGCTTGCCTCCAAACTCCACGCCATTGGCCTTCAATGCCGGTTTCACACAAGCCTCACTATCGAAAACGATGTAGGCAATCATAGAGTCACGTTCGGGGTGCAAATCGCCCTTAATCACAGCTTTCAATCGATTGTCCGGGTTGTTCACAGTCAAATTTCTAAAGCGCACAGATTGCACATTGCCGTACTGAGAGAAGAGACGTTGAAGTGCCTTCTTATCGGCGTTGATGGGGACGTTACCAACGAAGACGGTGCGTGTCTCGGCCTCCTCCTTCTCTGCGGCAGTTCGCTTCGGCGTCTTGCGCTTCTTGCCTTCCTCAGTCTGCTCATCCAATAGTGCTTGTTTTGTGGCAGCTTTCGCCTCTGCTTTTCGATGTCTTGACGCCTGACGAGACAGGCGCTTCTTCAATGCTCTCGCCTCAGCCTCGGACAACTGAACTGCCTCCACTGGCACTGCCTCTGCATTGGATCCGTCATTACCACCATCATCATCATTTCCATCACCATTTTCATTCGGAGAACCTTCCCAATCGCCGGCATCATCATCAGAGAAGTCAGGAATGTCGCTAGACTTTGAAGCGGTGTCGTCCGAATCCTCCGAGTCGCTTTCCACCTTCTTTGCTCGCTTTGCACGCTTAACTCTTGCCGCTTGCTCGTCCACATCCTCTTCAGATACATCACGCTTGCGCTTCTTCTCTTTCAACTCGGCCAATCGAGTAAGCGCGGACTTCATCTTCACCTGATTCGTCTTCTCCGATACCTCCTTGGAACCAGTTCCGGACTCCATCACGCCCTTGGGTAGCACATAGCCATCGTTGTCTTCAGGAGAAAACACTTTGTCATACACTTTAGGCTTCACAGTACCGAGATTGAAGAAGGTAGCCAGATCCGTCAGCAAAGCGCCTGTTTTCGCGACTCCATCGCCTTGTTTCTTCGCGGTCGACGCCATGATACACTCCACACAATTAAGAGAGTCGAATTCCAAACAAGAATTGGTGACAGAAGATGGAGATGTGTCGCGGAATTGAGTCTGGCGCGAACTGCCTCCTCTCATCTTCTTGCACTCCCCATGTTCAAATGACCAGCATTCCAAAGAGGAGACCTCCCATCCCTTCCAAGTATTCCCGAAAAACTCCCAAAGAAAGGTTAGAGAAGAAGAGGAGGGGCAAAGAGGAGTGGGAACGTGGGATCCGCTTTTGAGTTCCGGTGCTGTACAGTACAGAGGTTGTGATGGGTTTGCGTACCCGTTTCGCATATGTACAAGGTGTGTTGAAGTTGAAAGTGAGGAAATATCTCACAGCATGCAGCTTGGGAAGGGGGATGCAGGGGGAAAAAGGAGGTGGTTTGGAGCCAAGACCGTCTCATTCCTCGCGCGTCTCCCGCTCTTCTGTGACCACGATGACCTTCTTCTGGTCGTACCCATTCTCGGCGTCGTTGTTGGTGATGATGGAACCGTTGAGTCCAGATTGCAATTCAAACTCATTGGATGTCGAATCAGCGACGCTGTCGGCGTCCGTTGTGTGCGGCTCCTCGGTGTCCGAGTCCGAGAGGGGCACCCCGGGCAGCGTCTCCGTGTTGATCGTCTTTGCCATCCTTCCGTCCAGATATCTCTGGTAAACGACACATCCTAGTCCAGTGAGAATGAGTAGTGCCCCAATGACGTCAGCTGGACCGACCGTTTCGCCTAGAATGAGTACGCCAGCAAGGGATCCGAAGAGTGGGTTGAGGGTTCCGAACGTTGCGCAGATGCTTGCATCTAGAGTGGAGTTGGCATAGTTGAGGCACAGGTATGCGATGACACTGTGGAAGAGGAAGGCGTAGACGACGACCCAGATGCCGGTGGTGTCGAGCTTGAAGGACTCCCACCCACCGGGACCGGAGAAGCCGAACATGGAGAAGGCCGCCATGATGATCCAGGGCAGTCCCGTGACGTGCATGCCTGCCGCGACTGTGGTTGGCGAATACTTCACATACAAGTACTTTTTCGCAATGACGACCCAGAAGGAGATGAAGAAGGCCTGCACGAGCGAGATGACGATGCCTAGCGTTCGATTCGCCGCTGCCTCCGTAGGCTTGCCAGCACTCACCATAATGGCTGCTCCAGAGACAGCACCCAACAAGCCTGCACCCTTGTACCACGTGAACTTCTCCAAACCCACCAGAATGGCCATACCAGCAGTCGTGGGCGTGTTCGTCAGCTGCAAAATCGAAGCCAACGCAGCTCCCGCGTAGTACACCGCATAGGTATACATCGTCTGGTTCAGAAAGACACCAAAGAGACCAATGAGAATGAACCATACATGATCTGAACGATCGGGCATTGCGCGATCTACACCGGCACAAACACCTGCCAGAATCGGTGTAGCAAAGAGTTGCCTGTAAAACGAGAGAATGATGGGCGTGATGCCACGAAGACCAACTTTGTACACTACAGAAGACCTGGAGAGGGAACGAGAGTGGTTAGATACACGAACAAGCGAGAAGGGAGTATAGGCAGGAGGGCAGATACAAACACCAGTTCCCAGCTTCGAAACGCACAATCCGAAGATGAGGTTACATGAAATGAGACAAATGAAGGCTATAAGGGTCTGTTGCGAGGCTGTTATCGCCATGAGAGGGACGAGAGCCCACACAGGACTGGAAGGTTCAGCCTGCCCTGCCAAACAGCCCTCCCTGTCGCCGGTCGGCGCGATCAGCACCCTCCATTTAGCGCTTTGCGGCTGCATTCTCCCCCTTTATACGACCCTATAAAATGACATTGCAAAACCCGTTGGCGATCAGCCAGTTGGGCCAAGTAGAGCAGAGAAAAGGAGGAGCGAGGATACCTGGGGGACGCCCTCTCTATGATGGAGAAGGATAGACACTTAAATACTACAATTTTACAATTAAGGAGCCGTTTTGTACAATGCTTGGAAGTTACGAGGTTCCGTCAACTAAGGAAAGATGGAAGGAAGAGGGCATCCAGCTTCGAATTGAGTTGGCAGCAGTAGTGAAGGTGTGGGTCTCCTGATGGTCGCTGATCTGCCGAATGTCGACTGTCTTGATCTGAATAGGAATTGCGATTCTCCCAGAAGCCACCAATCTACGACGACCTTGAGAAGACCATCCAATGATCTTCCGTGACCCTTCTCGTCGGTCAGCTGCTCGTTTCCAGAGTGGACGATGGGCCCTTCGAAGAACAAGAGTTTCTCACCATAGCGTTCTAGAGCTTGCTGCTTGACGTCAATGCTATCGGTAGCGAGAAAGATGCGCATGTCGGGCTTTCGTTGAAGGAGCGAGTCCGCGCAAGTCCAGAACTTGGGAACATCCTTCTTCAGGTCGATGAATGGTTCAAAAGATGTGTTGTTGGTACCAATGCGAATCTGAATTCCAATAGTAGAGATGCCGTGGGCGTACAGGGGAGCCAAGGCAGAGAGGTCAAACAGATCGCGAGCCTCTGGGGACAGGTCTTTCACCAGGAAACCTAGCAGCTCGTGTGCGACCACCTGCAAACTGCGTTCTGACCATACGCGCTCGGGACGTGTTCCAAACACTCGTTGCAAGTCGTCTTTCAAGTAGGGGTTCTGCAGCAGCGCAGGCAACCAGTCTTCGCCCACAGAAAAGTGCACCACATCGCGGTCAGACAACTTGGTCAAATCTGAGGACTTGAGCACGTTGGTTGGGAAATCAGCATATCCATTCGGGTGATCCCACGCGTTGAGATTGTAATTCGAGAGCTTTTGGAAGGCAGGGTGCAGATGGGAGGGCATGAGGAGAGGAAGATCGGCGGGCAGGGCGACCAACTTGGCAAGTGACACAGGTGAGTCCCAGTTGACCAGAAGGGTGCGATTTGTCAATAATGAGATAGCCAGGCCTAGGTACATGCTGTAGAGCAGGAAGAGAGGAGTCAGTAAGAGGAGAGATACGAGAAGGAGCAGCGTGGGGCTTGGGAAGATTCGCGGAGTTTTGTGGCGCATGTCACGACATACCCTTGGAGCCTGTTGCCCCATCCTACAACACCAGGTATGTATAAAAGCCATTTTCGTCCACTCGGCAAGGTGTTTCCGGTGAGGTCGAGGTCACGATGCGCCTCTGTGTACGCCCTGAGCGATTTCTGTAACGGAAGCTGAAATGGGGCGTCGTGTGGGCTCTCCTGGCCTTCAACCATCTGAACTTCTCGGCCTTTGTCTGAGGAAAAGATGATGTTGTTACGTGGCTTGCGGATAGCGAGCTCCTTTTCAAATTGGATCTGCGCAGAGCGAGAGGAGGACATGATCTCATCGTCATTGTGTTGGGGAAGATTAGCGGACAACAAGAACACCAATCCCATCAAGACTACCGCTGGAGCGAGTGCCCGTTTGATTTTGGAGCGATGTAGAGGCATACAGGGTACAGTGTGGACTGACGGGGAAGACAATCGCAGTGCCGCAAGTGCCGAGCCCGGCCGAAGTTTCCATCGTGCGTGCGAGCATCCTCCTGAACGAGGTTCCTATTCTTGATCCGAATTGGCATGCTTATGGTGTCTCATAAGGAAAAACAGGGGCCTACACCATATTTGAAGGTGGAGAAGAGCAAGAGGTTCATCACCAAGAGCGGCGCAATTTGGATACGAGAAATGAGCGATAGAACTTGCATGGGAACATGGAAAGCCACGTGTCACCATTCTTAAAGAAGCGAGAAGAGATGTAGAAACAGCGACGCGGGGTTCTGATGTGCCAAGAGGTCGAGAAGAGAGTGAGCAGAGTCTTTTGGCTAGCAACGCCAAGAAGTTGCCTGAAACACAGGGGCATCTTCCTTCCCCGACAGTGTCCCATAAAAACACGTCAATATGGTGAACCCCACCGATAGAAATGGTCATCTCAGCCTTCACCACACGTCACTCCAACGTGTAATGGTGACGCAACTTCAAAGTGCACTTTGCGGTTGTAGCTCAGCATGAGAGCTGATGATTCATGGTACAAACACGACTATATCATTCGGGCATGTCCAAGTCAGTTGAGTGAGAGGAATGAAGGAGCCAGAAACAGGACATGGTCTTCGGGCGAACCCAGAACGGCGAGTGGAGCAGGCTGCTCATCAAGTTACCTGGTTGCGTCACCCTCTTTCTGTTCGGTGATGGGAAGAATTCAGGACTGTGACATGCAGAATTGGGGGCGAGTTTGGAGTGCAGAGTCATCAAGATGGCAATGGCCGGGCGTCTCGCAGGGCTGAACACAAAGCGTGCCGAAGGTCGGTTGGTTTCTCCGAGTGGGTGCGTCAGCTCGTGCTCTCTCTCGATCGAAAGCTCCTTTCTTCCAGTGTCCTCCTCCTCCGCCCTAGCCAGCACCTACACTCCCCTCTCTACTGCTTCTGCTGTAATTTGGCCTCCTTTTGTGGCTCCTCGTTAAACGGATCTCGTTTCTGGAACGCGGATTTGGCTGAGCACGCGCAAACCTCGGACTCACGGACCCCAATCGCTCTCCCTCCTGCCTTCTCCCTCTGCGCACCCTACATTGCTGTATTTGGTGGTTATAGAGTCTTTTCAGGCAGTCAGTCGATCACCTTGCTCCTACAGCCTGCCAATCCTTCCACTCTCGCAATTGAGCTGCCACACTCGCTTCCAGGTATGTGCTGTCGGGCGCCTTCTGCAAATTCGCATTCCAAATTAGTTCTACTATCTTAGGACCCCCAACGAGGGCTCAAAATGTGCTGTTACAATCGCGTAAGACGTTCGGCAGGCGACGAATGTTAAGCTTGCGTCTGTCACTTCCACCCCTTTGGATCCTACCCTCCTCCTCGGAATACTTCTAACTCCACATGGTGTCATATTGATTACCCTTTTCTCCTTCAGATTCAAACTGAGAAGTCCCCATCGATTGCACAGCTTCCTCCATCCTTCAAAGCCGACTCATTGTCCCTCATTCAGGAAGTTGTAGTTGAAACATCGATCTTCTTGATCTGTTCGTCATGTCAAATCACTCACCGACGGTCGTCATGTCAATGCGCAGTCAGCCGCTTACATTTCTCCCGCTCTCAGTCCCGTCTGCCTCGTCGGTGGATGTGCACGATCATTCGATTGATGAGGATCATGACAGTGCGCTTGTTTTCGAGCCTGGGAGCCACAGCGAAGAGTCTCATGATGCACATGGCGTCGTTTCGTCGAGTGCCGCGGAGATCTCCTATCAATCAGGTGCAGATGGCCAACAAAGAGTGTCTTTGGCGTGTATGAGATGTCGCAAGCAAAAGTTGAAGTGTGATGGTGCGAGTCCGGTGTGTACTCGTTGTGCAAAGCGAAACGCAGAATGCGTGTACTCCAATGAGCCCACTGGTCGCAAGAATGGGTCGAAGAAGAAGGTAGTTCGTCGTGATAAGAAGCGTTCTGATGATTCTGATGCATTGCGGTCCTCCTCATCGTCGTTGGTGACGTCTTCGTCGGGTTTGGAGAGGAGTGCGCGTACGTTTAAGGACCTGATTCTGCCGAGTCAACGCCCCGCGCCTCAGATTATTGCCTTGGAACAGTTGTCGAGGAAGCTGAAGATGGAATTGGATTCGTATACGACCATGGCAAAGCATTGGCAAGAGCAGTTGACGTTGTTGCGAAAAGGTGGACCGAGTGCCGTGACCGACAAGTCTGCAGTGGCCTGGTTGAAGCGCGAAATGAAGCCTGTGGCGCCGAAGGAGCCGAATGGAAGACCGACGTACCTACCGAAGTCAAGAGTGGAGGGCGAGGCATGGAATTCGTACACGTCCGAGTCTCACCCGGCAATCCACCTCGCTCACAGCATGGTTGCCTTCAGTGACCGCTCCTTGGTTGCCAATCCGTTGCCAATGATGCAAGATCCCTCTCAAGTGGATCTGAGGTGCCATCGATTCCGATTGATGCGATTCTGGGACATGTCTTCTCCGCGAGAACTTCTGACCGATACTCTGAGTTACGATACGCTCGTGGCCGCTTGGGATATCCTACTTCAACCGATCAATACCATCATTCAAGGAAACTCCTTCGTGGACGAGATTGGGCGCCCGTTGGAAGACGATTTGGAGGAGACGAGGACAATGGATTCGATCGCCTTCTTTGCACACACGGCTTCCATCGAAGAGGTCCTGGCTGTGATGGAATTTGGGTGCCTCTTCTTCCACGCCACCCAACTCGTCGGTTGGGAAGACCAAATGAGACATCTGATCACCAATGTGGACCGCTTGATGCACGTCGCCTTTTTCCAACGCAACCTCTCCAATGAGCACGAACTGGCCGATCGCACCGTCAACTTCATTCTTTGGTATGTGTGGCGCTACAAGGCCTTTGGCATGATGACGGCATACCGCACTACGCTCAACTTGGGCTACCAGGTGCTGCTCTCCAACTTCGATCACATCTCCCCGTACCTCGCCTCCTCCCTCAACTCCCTCCTCGTCTCTGCGGCCTCCAGTCACGCTCAACTCATGCATCACGTGCACCTCGCGGAACGCATCCCCCACACACCGCTCAAAAAGGCACTCTTAGGCCTCGCCGTCGCCATCGTCACCCTCAACCGCCCGGACTCACAAGCACATCACTACGAGAAGCTAGAAGCCGATTATCCTGAGCTTGTGCGCATCATCGAAACCATCGAGAACCCATTCGACCTGGAGAACCGAGCCATCGCCTCTACCGCGCTCTTCTTGCACGCCGAGGTTCTCGTCAGACTCGGAAGGGACGTGCGACTCGTGGAGGATCTCATCAACGCCGCAGTCAGCGATGTCATGGAAGCTCAGTCGTGTGGCGCTGTTCACCTGCTCTTCTCCAACATGTTCCTCTTCCAAGCCACCGTCAACACCGTCGTTCAGTTCTCCAGCGGAGTCACTTGCACAGTCTCCGATTACGCTCGCATTGAGCTCGCCAAGGCACTAGGATTCCCGCTCAGTCCATGCTCGTCGCCTCACGAGGACGTCAAACACTCAGAAGAGCCCTGCAGGCTCAAGTTTGGCACCGACTTCGTCGCAGTACTCAGCAGAATGGGACAACTACAGCCCTGCAACGGAACGTGCGAAAGGCACCAGGGCGAACCCGGAGAAGGGGAGACATGCACCGGTTCGTGCTCCTCTGAGGTCGTCACTCCCAATTCCGAAGGTCACACTCACCATCACCACTCCAGCCCAAGAGGAGCAGATCACGAGATTGTCGTCATTCAGCAGCAACAAGCTCGCTGCGGAGGCGCATCGCCTTCATACGCCACCTCTACCACCTCATCCTCTTCTTCTTCCGTCTCATGGTCAGATCCATCTTCTGTCTCATCTCCCTTCGGTGCCACCTCCGTTGCTTCACCATCCGTAGCGTACGAACACGAATCGGTGTCCGCCTCGAGCACTTCACCATACTTCCCCGACGAGTACGCGACCACCGAACTCACCGACACTTCCATGCCCATTTACAACGCTGCCTCATTGCCTATGTATAACAACAACAACAACAACAATACCACCACCACCACCACCACCACCACCACCAACACAGAACTGTACTACCAAGACTCGTTGCTGTCGTCTTCGCAAACTTTGGAGCCCTCACAGGTCTACCCACTCACCATGTCTGGTGAGCACCACACCCCCTGGAACGAGTCATTGTATCCTGAGACATTTAGGCTTTAGTTTGTCCCCATCATCATCCCATTCTGGCGAACACCCACAGTGGACCTCCACCCACGCTTGCTGCTGTAGAGTTTGGCGATGGTACTTCCCATGCCACCAACCCATCATTACCACTTGTTTAAGTAAAATTACATCCTGTAGATCGTAGAATCAAACTGAAACGCGTATCAACTGTACAGCTCCATCACAGAGACGAGGTGGTGCACAGAGGCACTGAGAGCGGATTTGGTGCAAGCCAATCTGCGCCTCTCTTGATGAGGACGATAGGAGTGATGTTGTAGTGTGGTAGAGAAGAAGGTACGTGTCTTGATGAGGGCGATAGGAGTGAATGGTTGCAGAGTCGAGACTTGGTAGGGCGTTCGCAGCAGCCAGCCAGGGACGGGAGCAACCTGGGCCGGAGAGCTCGCGTATCCCAATGGCATATCTCTGCCATATTCACACTTCGCTAGAGCTTTGAATCACGAATAGAGGGTTGAAGATGGAGCACGGTGACTGGGATGGGGGGATGGAAGTTGGGACTGACTATGCACGTCACCAGCGTCGCTCCATGAGCTCGCATCATATGAAATCGACGACGGTGATCGTAATCAATGCGATGGGCAGTGTCACAGGCCAATGGGAGGGAAAAAGTGGCAGACCGTGGAGGGAATCGAGAGGAAGCCAT
>Ga0307375_10000946_pt1 | contig 33491 bp, 21 predicted proteins | sample TR1MG_FD_202531 | JGI IMG/M metagenome (GOLD analysis project Ga0307375, IMG submission 202531) | Soil microbial communities from Risofladan, Vaasa, Finland - TR-1 | ecosystem: Environmental > Terrestrial > Soil > Coastal area > Acid sulfate soil | place: Finland: Risofladan, Vaasa | collected... | reverse complement strand
TTAATAGAAGCATAAGCACGGCAGTAAGAACCAGTGGAACACTGATAAAAATGTACACTAACGGGGCTGAGTCTTCCTCAAAATCGGCATCAAGTGGCGGTTCGGTTGTGCCAAACGCTAACTTTTTCTTATTAGGTTATAGTAACTCTGGAGTTTTATCAGCTCCGTTTGCTGGTGAGATGGACTTTGTGGCAATACACAAAGGATTAACGGCTAACCAAGCAAAAGATTTATCAGACGCAATAACAACTTATAACACAGCAGTAAGATGACAGCTTTAATAATACCAGACGTTTCTAAATTTCCAATACTAAGTAGCATTGACGATTTCTATTGGAATCCTACTAACAACACAGTTGGCGGTGTGTATTGGCTACAATTAGAAGCTCAAACCGATTTAGACAATGCAGCAATTGCATACACTATTGGAGAGATTGAAATTGTAGAACCAGTAGACCCAATAATAGAAGATTAACAATGTAGATAATTGAGGGGGTTTAAACATATATATAATTAAATTTAATTAAATGAAAATAGAAAAAGAAGAGCTTGATCTTATTGTGGATCAGCAGATGGAAATGAACAACATGCTAAAACAAGTTGGGTTGTTGGAAAGTGAAAAGAGTAAGGTATTAACGTCTTATTCAAATCTATTAACTGATTCTAACAAGACTAAGAAGGGTCTTGAGGAGAAGTACGGGGCAGTAAATATTGATTTATCAGATGGTTCCTATAAGCCTATCGAGAAAAAAGATTAACGATGCCTATAATTAGAAAAATAAGTATAGGTTCGGATTACAAGAATGACGCTATGCATTATTCAGTTGGTCAGTTAGTCTACGGGGGTCATGATATATGTGATATTCTTTTTAATGAAGAAGAAAGCTCATACAACATATACATAACAAAAGACAATGAAGTTTTGCCGTGGAAGAAGTTCAATAAAAACATGGCCATCTCTGTTGAGTATGATCTGTCTTACTAATGGTTTATGAACAGCATTTATGACTTTATTGTAAAGCCACTTGATGGTAGATACAATAACAAGAAGAAAATTGGTGATGTAACATTCATTACCAATACTAAAATAGAAGACTACAAAAGTGTAAGTAAAAATGGGGTGGTTGTTGCTACTCCATTAGCTTTTGATACAAAGATTAAGGAGGGTGATATAGTTAAGGTTCATCACAACGTATTCAGAAGATTTTATGATATACGGGGTAATGAAAAAAATAGTAGGAGTCACATACAGGATGACATGTATGCCTGCTCACCAGAACAGATATACCTTTACGGTGACAACGTATCGCATTTAGATTACTGCTTTGTACAGCCAGTCACTAACGATGATCAGTGGTCAACTCAAAAAGATAGGCCATTGACTGGTATACTTAAGTACGGTAATAAGTTACTGGAAAAAGAAAACGTGATACCTGGAATGGTAGTGGGGTTTACACCAGAGTCAGAGTTTGAGTTTGTGGTAGATAGTGAATTATTATATTGTATGAAATGTGAAAATATTGTTTTGGCTTATGACAACCAAGGAAACCAAACTGAGTATAATCCAAGCTGGACAAGCAGCCGTTGAGGAGTTAATTAAGGTGGCTAGAGAGCCAATTGTAACTGGGGGTGAGGATGATGTTTCAGCGGATAGATTAAAGAACGCAGCGGCCACTAAAAAGCTTGCGATATTCGATGCCTTTGAGATTCTAAATAGAATAAATGAGGAGCAGAATATGCTAGATGGTAAAACAGAAAAAGAGGAACCAAAAAAGTCCTTTAGTGGATTTGCAGAAAATAGATCTAAAAAATAATGTACGACCAGACATTATTAAAAATATTAGACGGCCACATAAAGCCGCACGTTCTGAAAAGAATAAACAAGGCTAAGAAGTGGAAGTATGGTTACAATGAAGACCACGACATTGTGGTTATTAGTCGTACTGGCCAGATAGGTGAGATTTACGAAATACAAAACCTAAAAATAGCCCTACCACTGGAAAGTGATGTGGTCAAGTTTAATGGCAACAAGTGGGAGTATACACAATACCCCAAAGAGCTGTCAAGGTTTAAGAATGTATTTGAGTGGAACGATGCCCCAGAGGAGTTCAAGAACAGGTGGTTTGATTACATCGACACTGAGTTTACAAGAAGAGAGGATGGGTTTTGGTTTGTAAATAATAAGAAACCAACGTATATAACTGGCTCACACTACACATACCTACAGTGGTCAAAGATTGATGTTGGTAAGCCAAATTTTAGAGAATCTAATAGATTGTTCTTTATATTCTGGGAGGCGTGTAAGGCAGACTATAGGAGTTACGGGATGTGTTATTTGAAAAATAGACGATCTGGTTTTTCATTTATGTCATCCGCTGAGACAGTAAACATGGCTACCCTATCTAGTGACTCTAGGTTTGGTATCCTATCTAAGACTGGTCCAGATGCCAAGAAGATGTTCACGGATAAAGTAGTACCTATTTCAGTAAACTATCCGTTCTTCTTTAAGCCGATACAGGATGGTATGGATAGACCAAAGACAGAACTAGCGTATCGAGTCCCAGCCTCTAAGTTTACAAGGAAGAAGTTGGACGCAAAATCTACAGTTGAAGAAATCACTGGTCTTGACACAACAATTGACTGGAAGAATACTGGGGACAACTCTTACGATGGTGAAAAGCTATCGCTATTAATTCACGATGAATCTGGTAAGTGGGAGAGGCCAAATAACATCCTAAACAATTGGAGGGTCACTAAGACCTGTTTAAGGCTTGGTAGCCGCATTATCGGTAAGTGTATGATGGGTAGCACCTCCAACTCATTAGATAAGGGGGGAGAGAGCTTTAAAAAGCTTTATGAGAACTCTGATGTAACTAAAAGAAACGCCAACGGACAAACAGCATCTGGTTTGTATTCTTTATTTATCCCAATGGAATGGAACTACGAGGGGTACATTGATGAATATGGATCGCCAGTTTTTGAAATGCCAGAAGAAAAAGTTTACGATCCGTATGGTAACCAGATAAGGATTGGTGTTATAGACTACTGGCAGAATGAGGTTGATGGTTTAAAAAATGACCAGGAGGGATTGAATGAGTTTTATCGTCAGTTTCCCAGAACAGAAGAGCATGCTTTTAGGGATGAGGCTAAAAATGCCTTATTCAATCTAACCAAGATATACCAACAGATAGACTACAACCAAGACCTAAGAAACACCAATATACTTACTAGAGGTAACTTCCAGTGGGAACATGGAATCAAAGACAGTAGAGTAATATTTATGCCAAATAACAATGGCAGATTTTTAATCTCTTGGGTTCCACCTATAAATCTGCAAAATAGAGTAATATTAAAGAATGGGATTAAGTATCCTGGTAATGAGCATTTAGGAGCCTTTGGCTGCGATAGTTACGATATCTCAGGAACCGTAAGTGGCACAGGATCAAATGGATCACTACACGGATTAACAAAGTTTTCAATGGAGGAGGCTCCAGCGAATCATTTCTTTTTAGAGTATATATCTAGGCCACAGACGGCTGAGATATTCTTTGAAGACATTTTAATGGCAATTGTGTTTTACGGAATGCCAATTCTTTGTGAGAATAATAAACCCAGATTGTTGTATCACATAAAGCGTAGGGGGTATAGGGGTTATTCAATGAACCGACCAGATAGAGTCTGGAATAATCTATCACTGACAGAAAAGGAGATAGGTGGTATACCCAACTCAAGCGAGGACATTAAGCAGGCACACGCAGCGGCAATAGAGACGTATATAGATGAGTGCGTTGGTGTCATAGGTGATGACCATTATGGGGATATGTATTTCGACAGAACATTAAATGACTGGGCAAGGTTTGATATAAACAACAGGACAAAATTTGATGCGTCTATAAGTTCAGGATTGGCAATAATGGCGTGTAATAAAAACAGATACGCACCTATAAATAAAGTTGTCAGAAATAATATAGCCCTTGCATTTAAAAAATATGATAACACTGGTAGTGTTTCTAAATTGATAGATAAATGAATATAAGCACAAATCCAAATAGTTCTTTTCCGAGCCAGGTCGTTAGTGACGAGGAAAAACAGAGTTACGACTATGGTAAGCAGGTTGGTAGAGCTATAGAGGGTGAGTGGTTCTATGGCGGCAGGACTGGTAATAGATTTACCACAAACTGGAACAAATACCACAGCCTTAGACTTTATGCAAGAGGAGAGCAGCCCGTACAGAAGTATAAAGACGAGATTTCCATCAATGGTGATCTGTCTTATTTAAACCTAGATTGGAAACCAGTTCCAGTTATATCTAAGTTTGTCGACATCACGGTCAACGGTATGTCTGAGAAAAAGTATAATATCAATGCATACGCACAGGATCCAGACTCACTAAAAGAAAGAACTAATTACGCTAGTAATCTATTAAGAGAGATTATAGCTAAGGATCAGATTGCAAAACTAAAGCAAGACATTGGAATTGATGTATCTAACTTCCCTGGTAAAACTGACTTACCTGAAACTCCAGACGAGGTTTCTATATACATGCAGCTTAAGTACAAGCCATCTATAGAAATAGCTGAGGAAGAGGCAATTAACAACACCTTAGCTAAAAATAAATTTGAATTAATAAGACGTAGAGTTAATTATGACTTAACTGTTCTTGGTATTGGTGCTTTAAAAACTAGCTGGAACAAGGCTAATGGGGTAGTTATAGATTACTGCGACCCAGCTAAAATGGTTTGGTCATACACAGAGGACCCAAACTTTGAGGATGTCTATTATGTTGGTGAGGTAAAGTCAATCACCATCCCTGAGCTAAAGAAGCAGTATCCACACATCTCTGATCAAGAGCTTGATAGAATTTCTAAGCGTGGTAACAGGGGTGATGTAGTTGGTTGGAATGACTATGATGAGAACACGGTTCAGGTTTTATACTTCGAGTATAAGACATATATGAACCAAGTGTTTAAATTAAAACGCACAAGCAATGGCCTTGAGAAGGCTATTCAAAAAACAGATTTATTTAACCCACCACCGTCAGATTCATTCGATAAAGTATCTAGATCAATAGAGGTGTTATTTCAGGGAGCTAAGATTCTTGGGTATGATGAAATGCTAGAATGGAAGTTGTGTGAGAATATGACCCGACCAAAGTCAGATACCACTAGGATTGTAATGAATTATGCTATTACTGCCCCAAGAATGTATAAGGGTAGGATTGAGTCAACAGTAAGTAAGATCACTGGGTTTGCTGACATGATTAATATCACAAACCTAAAGATGCAGCAGGTTATATCTAAGCTTGTTCCAGACGGTGTATACTTAGATATAGATGGACTAGCGGAGGTTGACTTGGGTAACGGAACTAACTACAACCCACAGGAGGCACTAAACATGTACTTCCAGACTGGTAGTATACTTGGCAGGTCTTTGACTCAGGAGGGTGATATGAATAGGGGAAAGGTCCCAATACAAGAACTAAACTCATCTAATGGGCAAGCAAAGCTCGGTGCGTTAATTAATACATACCAGTACTACCTACAAATGATTCGTGATGTAACGGGTCTAAATGAGGCTAGGGATGGTAGCTTACCAATGGAGGACTCACTTGTAGGACTTCAAAAGCTTGCCGCTAACGCATCGAATGTAGCAACTAGGCATATCCTACAGTCTAGCCTATATCTCATCGCTAGAGCCTGTGAAAACGTCTCTCTGAGGATTTCTGACTCTATTGAGTTTGCTTTAACTAAAAATTCACTACAAAACTCTATTAGTGCGTTTAACGTGGGTACACTAGAAGAGATTATGAATTTACCTCTGCATGATTTTGGTATCTACTTAGAGCTAGAGCCAGAGGATGAGGAGAAGGCTCAATTAGAGCAGAACATTCAGGTTTCACTTAAAACTGGTGGCATCGACATTGAAGACGCTATTGACATACGTCAAATAAACAACATTAAGCTGGCTAATGAAATCCTAAAGCAGAAAAGAGCTAAGAAGGTTGAAATGGAGCAGCAACGTCAGCAGCAGATGTATCAGGTACAGGCTCAATCAAACGCACAAGCAGCAGAACAAGCTGCGTTAGCTGAAACTCAAAAGCAGCAGGTGTTAACACAAGAGAAGATTAGTATTGAACAAGCTAAATCTCAGTTCGAGATTCAAAGACTTGAAATGGAGGCTCAGATTAAGAGAGGTCTTATGCAGTTAGAGTTTGATTTCAATATGCAATTAGCTCAAATACAAGCTAATGCAGGTTCTCAGAAAGAGATGGAGATTGAAGATAGAAAAGATAAACGCATAAAAATGCAAGGTACTCAGCAAAGCGAGCTGATTAACCAAAGAAAAAATAATCTACTCCCAAAAGACTTTGAGTCATCTGGGAATGATGTTTTAGGTGGTATTGGACTAGAACAGTTTGAGCCACGATAATCATGTTTAAACAATTATATTTTATATTATTATGTCAGAAACCAAATTAGATCTATCTAATGTAAAGCCCAAGAAGGGTAAAGATACGGTAACCAAGTTGGACCTATCGAAGAAAAAAGAAGAAGTAAAAACAGAAGAGAATGCCATTCAAGAGCCAGAGCCAAGCAATGTGGATGAAGATAAACAAGCCACAAATGTACAAGAAGTGGAGGAACGAGCATCCGAACCAACACCTGTCGAAACTACCAAAGAAGTCTCCAGTGGAGATGATGGGGGTAGCGGAGAAGAAGCGGTAGTAATTGAAGAAATTACTGAGGAGCCTATACAAGAAAATGTACAAGAGGATGTGCGAGACACACCACGGTTACCAGAGGGCGTTGATAAATTGGTTCAGTTTATAAATGATACTGGAGGCACGGTAGAAGATTATGTTCGACTGAATGCCGACTACTCTAATGTGGATGAAGATACGCTGTTACGGGAATACTATAACAAGACAAAATCACATTTAGACCAAGAAGAAATAGATTTTGTAATGGAAGAAAACTTTCATTACGATGAAGACCTTGATGACGAGCGAGACATCAAAATAAAAAAACTCGCTAAAAAAGAAGAGATTGTAAAAGCACGCTCCTTTCTTGATAACTTAAAGGATAAATATTACGAGGAAATCAAGTCGAGGCCCACGGTATCCAACGAGCAAAGGAAAGCAGTGGACTTTTTTAATCGATATAAGAAGAATCAACAGGCGGCTGATGAGTCCAGTAAGTTGTTTAAGTCCGAAACAAAAAAGTTTTTCCAAAGCGATTTCAAAGGTTTTGATTTCAACCTTGGAGAAAAGAAGTTTAGGTACGCATTAAATAACACTGACTCTATCGCTGATACTCAATCTAATATTGACAATATATTGGGAAAGTTTCTCGATGAAAAAGGCAATATTAAAAACTTTAGTGAGTATCACAAGGCGATGTATGCAGCCCAGAATGTTGACAAAATTGTCTCTCACTTTTATGATCAGGGTAAAGCTGATGCTGTTAAGGAGGTGGTTAGTAATTCTAAAAACATTACTAATGATGCCCCTAGACAAACATCTAACGATAGCCTGTTCATTAATGGTTTGAAAGTCAAGGCTGTCAATGGTGTTGATACTTCAAGACTGAAAATTAATAAAAAACCTAAAAATTAAAAATTATGGGACAATTTGCAACTAACGACCCGTTGGGTTCGTTTTCCTTGGTACCTACTCCATTTAAGAGTATTACTCAAGGTTCTTATTTAAACTTTACTGATGGTAGCGGAAACGATTTCGCACAGCAGTATCTACCTGAAATCTATGAAGCTGAAGTAGAGCGTTACGGTAACCGTACAATCTCTGGATTCCTTCGTATGGTTGGCGCTGAGATGCCAATGACTTCTGACCAAGTTGTTTGGTCTGAGCAAAACCGTCTACACCTTTCTTTCGAGAGTGGTATGGGTGGAGCTGGAGGAGCGGTAATTCCAGGTGTAACAAAAGCAGTTTCTGCTCCTGCTATTGCCCTTGGTGCAACATTAATTACAGACATAGCTGGACAAGACTCTGCTGGAAATTCTATTCAACCTATCATTAGAGCTGGTTCTACTATTGTTGTTTACAACACAGTAAGCCTAAACTCTGTTAAGTGTTTTGTTGATGCTGAGCCTGTAAGTAACTCTCCAGGAAATAACTGGAAGGTTAATGCTTTTCCTTACACTGCCCCTAACTTAGATGACGTTCGTAATGATGTTAACGGTGGAGAGATTAAAATCTTCGTGTACGGCTCTGAATTTGCTAAGGGTACTGACTCTATGGTTGGTGCTATTACACCATCATTCACTCAGTACAGCAATAGCCCAGTAATCATCAAGGACCAGTATGAGGTTTCAGGTTCTGACGCTGCTCAAATTGGTTGGGTTGAAGTTACTGATGAGGCTGGACTTTCTGGATACCTATGGTACTTGAAGGCTGAAGGCGAAACTCGTCTACGTTTTCAAGACTACCTAGAGATGGTTTCTGTAGAGGGTGAGCTTGCTGCTGCTGGTTCTGCCGCTATCGGACAACTAGCTGGAGGTTTGAACGCTGGTGCTAACGTGAAGGGTACACAGGGTCTTTTTGCTGCTATTGAGGCAAGAGGAAATGTTTACAACAACTTTTCTGCCGCAACTGGTTTAGCTGACTTCGATAAGATTCTAGCTAACCTTGACAAGCAGGGTGCTATTGAGGAGAACATGCTTTTCTTAAATCGTGCTACGTCACTAGACATGGATGATATGCTTGCTGCTCAGAACTCTTACGGTGCTGGTGGTACTTCTTACGGAGTATTCGAGAACAGCTCTGAAATGGCTCTGAACTTAGGATTCTCTGGATTTAGAAGAGGTTCTTATGACTTCTACAAGACTGATTGGAAATATCTTAACGATGCTTCTACTCGTGGTCTTACAGGAGACATAGAGGGTGTATTGGTTCCTGCTGGAACAACTACTGTTTACGACCAGATGTTAGGTACTAACATTCGTAGACCATTCCTTCACGCTCGTTATCGTGCTTCTGAAGCTGATGACCGAAGAATGAAGTCTTGGATTACAGGTTCTGTAGGTGGCGCTGCTACTTCAGGAGAAGACCTAATGAAGGTTCACTTCCTTTCTGAGCGTTGCTTGGTTACTCAGGCTGCTAACAACTTCGTGTTGTTCAAGGCTACTGCGTAAGCATTAATCTTATAAACTTGGGGTCATATTATGTGGCCCCAAGTTTTATTTTTTTTAATTATTTAATTATATTATATCATGGCGAGACCTATAAAAACAACAACACCTCAAGTAGAGGAATTTGTACAAGAAACTGAAACTGTAATTGAAGCTCCAGTAGCTCATGAGCCAGTTGAGGTAAAAAAAGAAACTAAAAAGAAAGACGAGTGGGAGATTAAGTCCCGTCAATATTATTTGACAGGGGGTAAGTCACCACTAACTTATACATTGGCAAGTAAGCATACCCCAAGGCATCCACTGATGTGGTTTGACCCTGAGATAAATACTCAGAGGGAGATACGCTACGCAACAAATCAGAAGAGTTGTTTTGTGGATGAGCAGAATGGAACTGCAACAATGGAACACATTGTGTTTAAGGATGGCGTGTTAAATGTACCTAAAGAAAAGCAGTCGCTACAACGGTTACTGTCTTTATTTCACCCACACAAGGATAAGCTATATAGAGAGTTTGACCCTGTACAGGAGGCTGAGTATGGACTAGAGGACTTAGAGGCTGAGTTAGAGGCACTGACAGCCGCAAGGGAGATTGATATCGACCATGCAGAGGCTATACTTAGGTCTGAAAAGGGTTCAAGTGTTTCTAAGATGACAAGCAAGGAGATAAGAAGAGATCTTATGCTATTAGCTAAAAGTAATCCAAGACTATTTATTAGTCTGGCAATGGATGAAAACATTCAGCTTAGAAACTTTGCAGTTAAGGCATCCGAGCAGGGTATCATTAGACTATCTCAAGACCAGCGTACATTTACTTGGGCTAGTAATGGTAGAAAGTTAATGACCGTTCCATTTGATGAACACCCATACTCAGCTATGGCTTCATTTTTCAAGACAGACGAGGGTATGGAAATATTCTCATCTATCGAGAAAAAACTAATGTAACAACGTAATATATATTATAGGGTTAGGTCAGAACAAAAATGGCCTAGCCCCTATGATTAATAAAAAATAAATATGGCTATAAATGTTAACGAGGTATATAAGACCGCATTACTGATTCTTAACAAGGAGCAGAGGGGTTATGTTACTCCTAATGAGTTTAATAAAATAGCCACACAGGTTCAGTTGCAGATGTTTGAGAACTATGCAGAGGAACTAAACCAACAACTTCGAATCCCACAGGCCGATGCAGATTATTCTGATCGGGTCATGAATACGGATGAGAAGCTTTCTGTATTTAAGGAGATTGATAAGCCTTACTACAATACTGATCACTATGAGCTTCCTGGATGGATCGACCCATCTACTGGTACGTCACCTACTGGGAACACAGACACCTTCTATAGACTAGGTGCTATAGTTTATAACGGACTGAATGGCAAGCAGTTAGAGGCACAAAGACTACAAAGGTTTGATTTTTACAATATTCAAAACTCACCACTAACAGCATCGACAACAAGTTTTCCTTCATACTTATATGAGAGCGATAAGATTTACATAAGTCCATCGACAATTAATGGTCAGTATAATGCATCCCCAGTTTACAATAACATATCTGTAAGCTACCTACGCAAACCAAAAAATTGTAGATGGGGATACAGTGAAGGATCTTTAGGTCAGTATATCTACGATTCAACAACATATGGGGCTTCACTAATAAACACAGGAACTGGAACATTGACATCCAGCATAAGCACTAACCCAACAAACAAAAATGCCGCAGTTACTACAGGTGTTAATCAATCCGCTACATCTGGTTCTGGTACTGGTATAGAAGTAACAATAACAACTATCGGTAGTCCTGGCTCTGCCACTGTAACAAGTGTATCAGTTACTGACGCAGGATCTGGTTATGTATCAGGTGATACTATCACGTTCTCTGGAGCAAGCTTTGGTGGTGGTGTTGGTGATGATTTGACTATAACGCTCACCGTTGCGAACTTTAACGCAAACAGCACATATGGGTCTACAGATATTGAGCTTCATGTGTCAGAACAAACTGACTTTATCATTAAGCTTTTATTCTACTTTGGTGTGATTATAAATGATCCTAACATAATTCAGGCTGCTGTTCAAGAGTCTAGAGCTGATGAGATAAACGAAAAAAGCTAATAAGAGATGGCAGTACCAAACGGAGGTTTAATTACCGAAACAAATGAGGAATATTATGTAGGTCAAAAAGTTTATGACCTTGGTGCAGCTGAAACGCTAACTACGTTTCCTACATCGTTCAATACTAATCTAACGGATGGGGTTGCAGGAGAATACCCACGAAACTACTACCTTCAAACAAGTAACGATAATGGTGTAACATGGGTAACCGTAGCATCTGAGGTGATTACAGCAACAACAAATCAAGTTATTAGTGGAACTAATGCGGTTCCAGTACTACTTGGTCCAAGCATAATGGTTAGGGTTGCGTTATTTGTTACAGCAGCACAGAACAATTACGGTGGGTATCAATACATTACCATATCGGATATTGTAAATAACTTTTTAGTGGCTTACGTTGGGGCTGGTAAGCTTATATCAAGCGTAAAAAGAACAGACGTAATATTCCACGCTAAAAGAGGTTTACAAGAGTTTAGTTACGACACGCTAAAAAGCGTTAACTCTATAGAACTTACAATACCAGGCAGTCTTAGTTTACCTATCCCACAAGATTATGTAAACTATGTAAGGATGTCTTGGATTGATAGTCTTGGTGTTAAGCACATCATATATCCAGCTAACAACCTAACAATCAACCCAGTACAAAGTCCACAGCAGGACTCTACTGGTGAATTAACTCAGGATGGTGATGGTATAAACATACAACTAGACTCTCAGACTGAGACTCAATGGAACAATAACAACACCAACAACATTACAGGTATCTTTAATAATAACCAAGTCAATCAAGGGTATGATTGGTGGGGATATGGTCAGGGTTATGCTTGGGGTTATGGTGGCTACTTTGGTCAGCGATATGGGCTTGACCCAACAATAACACAAGGAAATGGATGGTTTACCATTAGTGAAAGAACAAACTCATTTGCATTTTCTAGCAACTTAGCAAACCAATTAGTTGTCATAGAGTATGTATCTGATGGTCTGGCTTACGGTGAAAACTCACGGGTACCAAAGCTTGCAGAAGACGCTATGTATGCACATCTGGTGTATTCAATTATGAGTACAAGAGCAAACCAACCAGAGTATGCCGTAAGACGATGGAAGCAAGAGAGATACGCTAAACTTAGGAATGCTAAGATTAGGCTTTCAAATCTCAAATTAGACGAACTGACTCAGACAATGAGGGGTAAATCCAAGATGATTAAAAACTAGAATTAAATGGCAGAAACTAAAAATGTTTTTCTTGGGGCTAAGATGAATAAAGATCTTGACCCAAGATTGATATCCAATAGAGAGTATATTGAGGCTAGAAACGCATCCGTCACTGATTCAGCTGGTGGAGACTCAGGGGTATTGGAAAATGTTTTTGGTAACAGCGAGCTAACCACCTTCGGACTTACAGATAGCAACCTTAAAATTATTGGTTTTCATGTAGATACCACTAACGATAGGTTGTTTGCATTTTTAACGAACTACACAGACTCATCCTCCACAGCACTAGAGAATTACGCACCAAGTAATTCATCCCACTACATAGCACTGTATAGCACAATAACTAATGAATACACAATCCTAGTTGGTGGCAGCTTCCTTAACTTTTCAGACACACACGAGGTACTTGGTATCGATCTTATAGAGAACCTTTTATTCTTTACAGATAATAGGAATCAACCAAGAAAGATTAATGTAAACCTTGCTATAGCTAATCCATACGGCTCTGCAAATCCATACTACACCTCTGAAGATCATTTATCAGTTGCAAAATACTACCCTTATCAAGCGCCATCCTTAAGCACACTAAAGGGTGACGGTAGTATAGCTATAGGAACTATTATACCAATAGATAGCCCAGTTGTTATTACTGGTGTCGCATTTCCTTCAGCAGTGATTTTTACAGTTGGTGTGACACCTGGTGTTACTACCGATGGGGGTGGTGGACCACTGATTGGTAATGTGACAGCATTTGCATCTGGCACAGCAGGAACGGTGTATGTTGGGTCAATGTTTGTAACTAATGGTAGCATTGACTATGTGGTAGGTGACAAGATAACAATTACAGCGGTAGCCCTTAATACATTATTTAGTCCTGGAATAGCATCTGGAGACGCCACCTTTACCATTAGTAGACAAGACTTTGCTAGGACACCATCCATGTGGGATGTAGTTAGTGAGAATCTACCACTTACATATACTACATCATTAGTAGGAGGTACAAGTACTGGTTATTTTATAGTTAATACGGGTGGGGGGGAACCTATGCCAGATCCTAATTACGTTGGAGCTACTGTTACATCCACCGATTCTTCTGGCAATCCAAAAATTACCGTTGCTGATGGGGTAACAATGACAGGTATTTCAGGTATAAGTCCAGATTCTGTTGAGGTAATTCCTGCTACCGCTTCATTTACTAATGGCGATACTGTAACACTTGGTGCAAACCCTTACTACGACCCAGACTTCACGGGTGATAAAAACTTCTTATCTGACAAGTTTGCTAGATTTAGCTACAGATACAAGTTTGAAGACAATGAATACTCCTTAGTTGCACCGTTCTCTCAGGCTGCATTTATACCGAAGCAGGATGGGTACTTCTTAGAGGAATCGGTTCCTACAAGTATCTTAGACGATGCGGCAGATAGCGATGAAAACAACACCATCAAAAGCACTATAATCAACTTTTTTGAAAACAAAGTAAACAAAGTAGATATTGCCATACCAATGCCTGACGATGCATTTGTATCTAATACAATAGCTGAGGGGAGCGGTGTTTTAACATCGAGTATAACAACTAATCAAATTGACTTCATAAACGGATCTTATACAGGAATAGTTGGTGTTACCTCTGGTAGTGGTATTGGTCTAACAATGGACATAACTGTCTCAGGTAGTACAGTGACTGCTGTTGATGTTATATCAAGTGGATCTGGTTACCTGGTTGGGGATACCGTAACAGTTTCAGGAGGTACCTTAGGTAGCGGTACTGGGAACTTAATTCTAACTCTTCAGTCATCAGCATTTAACAGTGATAGCATATACAACAAGTATAAGGTAAAAGAAATTGACGTACTATTTAAGGACTCCGAAGGCACTTCAATAAGAGTTGTAGACACAATTGATTTTGACGATTTAGCATCATCAACTGGTACTGAGTATGTATATACATATAACTCATCAAAACCGATTAGATCTCTGCCATCAAAAGAAACTGTCAGGGTTAGTGATCAGGTACCATTAAGGGCAAGGGCGCAAGCTGTGGCAGGCAATAGAGTAATTTATGGCAACCTTACACTAAGGAGCGCATCCCTTAGTAGGCTTAACTACAGCGTTGCTGCTGGGGCAAAATTAGAGTATGGATTTGGTGGCCCTGGGTCTAAAGAGGAGTATCCAAATCATTCGCTAAAACAGAATAGAACGTACCAGGTAGGTATTGTTTTGGCTGACAAGTATGGAAGGCAGTCAGACGTAATCACATCGGATACATCTACAATATACCATCCATACAAGGATGCTGTTATGGATTTAGATTTCCTTGGTGATTCATTGCAGGCTACATTTAACGCACCGATACCATCTGTGTCATCTACCGTTGGCTATATAGGTCTCTATGATGCCGCCACAAATCCACTTGGGTGGTACAGCTACAAGTTTGTAGTAAAACAACAGGAGCAGAGCTACTATAACGTATACCTACCAACTATACTAAATGGATACCCTCAAGATGTTAGTTCAACACCTCATCCAACTATTTACACTACAACTGAGGACGAGGCTTATATAACTTTATTTTCAGATAACGTAAACAAAATACCAAGGGACCTTCAGGAGGTTGGTCCACAAGACCTTCAGTTTTCAAGTTCTGTTAGGGTTTTTGGTAGGGTTTACAACACAACATTTAGTTCGACAGCAGCAACCAACAAGCAATACTTCCCTACCACATCAGGTGATGAGGTTACGTTAATTGGTGACAGAAATGAAATTGGGTTAGACACCACATCTGAGGGTGATGATTACTACAGCTCACCATTTTACAGTATCCCAACTGATAATTTAGGTACTATAGTTGGTGATGGTGCAGGATTAAGAGGGTCAAACCCATACTTAGCAAGGGTTTCCACCGTGAATCTAATTGGTGCCGTTGGTGGTGGAAATTTAACTGTATCTGGTAGTTTTGATCCACCAGAGGTGACAAACCTAAAAACACGTCTAAATGTTTATGAGACAGCCCCATTTATCTCAAACCTAGATATATTTTGGGAGAGTACATCTTCAGGGCTTATATCTACACTTAACTCGTATGTGAAGCAAGACTTTTCTGAACTTCCAGTGTCTATAGCTAACCTAGAATGGAATCTTTCAGAGAGTATCACACCTCCCGTTGGGGGATTAGCACCTATAGAGGTGGCTCGGTTTGACTTGGCTGCTGCTAATGGTGCGATAATCAACAACGCATCCACCACAGCTTTATTAGTAGAGGTTAGAAATGGCAATGGGGGTATTGTTACAAATAAGTTTTCATTGAATAGAGATAACTTGAATAATCAGTTCTATATTACATCGTCACCAGGCACATACTTTGTGTTTACTCAAAACAGTAGGGTGTTCGATAATTACTCTTTTACCATAAATGCTACAAACAACTCTGGACCAGACTCATTTATATCTACGGGGTTTGGTAATTATCTAGCAAATGTAGAACCAACAGCAACCGCCACTGGTAGTGCATCACTTCCAGAAATTATACCACCATCTACATGGGCCACATTTACTGTACTGGACGGAGATAATGGTGCGGCACAAATATCTGACCAAAAGTCTGGATTGGTTTGGGAGGTAACAAAAATTGAGTTTCAGTGGACTGGTAATGGTGGTACTTGGACACAATACAATACACCAGTATCAGACATGTTCAGAGTAGTTAAGGGTAGTGGTCAGTCCATTCCAGAAACACTACAGTACAATAATCAACTAATATGCCTTGATGTAACATCCACCACTGAGGCTAATCTGTATAACTACAATAATAGATTGGATACAGATGTTAGGGTTACACTCAAGTTAACCGATGCCAGTGGTTCTGGGTTGAGTTATGAAACCGTTGAAACAGCAACACTAACTAGAACTAATTGATATGGCAGCTGAAATTGAAATAAAATACTTTAATTCTTTTATAGTAAAAAAGGTTCTCACCAGCGGTGGTGTTGCTACATGGCCATCACTTCCTTGGAACCCAGTTGGATACCCAACGTATCCCCTACTTTCTGTAACTGACGACAAGCAATGGTATGTGGAAGAATCTAGGATTAGGGGTGGGTACAACAATACAGAGACAGGATACGGTGTCAGGGCTTATATAACAGAGGATAGGGACGATGAAATTGTTTCGTCTAACTCTTTAATTTATTCTGGATTATATAACGCTCTTACTAACTTCAATGAAACAAATGTGTTCTCAATCGGTGAGAGCATAACTAAGAGTGTTGACCCTACATATGGAAGTATCCAGAGGTTATACACTAGCGATGGTAACCTGATGGTGTTCCAAGAGGATAAGGTAAGTAGGGCTTTGATTAATAAATCTGCCATATACTCAGCACAGGGTGATGCTACGGTTACATCAAGTGACCTTGTAATAGGTCAGGTGACACCGTATGCTGGTGAGTACGGAATAAGTAAGAACCCAGAATCATTTGCTAAGAAGGGATATAGGGTATACTGGGCAGACCAGTCTAGAGGCGCTGTACTTAGGTTATCTAGGGATGGTATCACAGAGATTAGTGAGTATGGTATGCATGATTATTTTAGAGATAAACTTGCCCCAATAACGAGTAATTATAAGAGTAGTAATTTGTTGAGCTTTACCGCATCTGGAACTGGTTTTACAATAACATTAACTGGAGATATTGATTTAATCCAATTTGGGATGTCTATTTATGGTAACTATGGTGGAGTATCTAGCGCCTATGTGACCAACATAAACATCACAACACCAGGTTCTGTTGCTGACGTAACATTTAGTCAGTCATTTAGCTCTGTGCCTGCTACCATTAATCTATATAAGATACAGAAGGATAAGATTGTTGGTGGGTACGACAACTACTCAGACTCATTTGTAACTTCCATACAGCCAGTTGTTTCTGATATATCAGCTGGAGATGGGGATTATGACACCATATCTTTTAGTGATTCAAATAATGGATGGAGTAGCTTCTGGGATTACAAGCCATCGTTTGCTGAAACTCTAAATGCTAATTTCTACACATGTAAAGACGCTGCAATTTGGAAGCACTACGACAATACTGTGGCTAAGAATAGGGGTAGTTTTTATGGTAACACAGTTGATACTAGCGTTACATTTGTGTTCAACCCACAGGTCAGTACATCAAAGGTATTTAAGACCGTATCATACGAGGGTACAAACGGATGGGAGGTTGAAAGTTTTAAGTCAGATGCTCAGGGTGTGGATCTAAATAATTACTCAGGACCACCAAGTTTAAATGACTACCAAGACGTTAGTGCAAGCGTCTACAGTTATGACGAGGGTGCTTACATAGAGGGTGGTGTAACGTACCGAGCTGGTTTTGATAGAAAAGAAGGGAAATATATGTCTAACTTAGTTAACAATAGCTCTGCTAGAATTTATGAAGTAATATATGGTGTGGATATGTCTGGAATAAAAGGATACTACGCCACGGTAAAAGTCAAGACAGATGACACGACAGATGTTGGTGGTAACAAACAAATATTTGCGGCATCTACAAATAATGTTATGTCGTCTAATTAAGTTTATATAAGATATGGGGAGGAATAAGAAAAAAAAATACGGGGAAATACAAAGAGCGCAAGACAGACTGTATGAATACGAGGAGCAGCAGAGGCAGTCTATGGATAGACTTAACGCTATTCGTGACACACGCCAAGAAATTATTGACCCCTCATCAGCCGTTAAGGACTTAAGTGGTGATTTTTATAACCCATACTCAAATCTTGGTGTGGCTACAAAGGCGGCTGAAATGCAGATGGAACAGACAGACATTGCATTGGCAAATACACTAGATACACTTCGGGCAACTGGCTCTGGAGCTGGTGGCGCTACCGCACTTGCACAGGCAGCATTACAGAGTAAGAATCAGGTTGCAGCAAGTATCCAACAACAGGAGGCTGATAACGCTAAATTAAAGGCCCAAGGAGACTCTCAATTGCAGCAAATGAAAGCTAGTGAGCAACAAAGAGTTCAAGCCGCTAAAGCAGCTGGTATGGAGTTTATGTTTAGCGCACAGGAAGATAGAACAAATGCAGATCTTGACTTCGAGGCAAACCAAATGCAGCTTGCTGATGAAAGAAGGTATCAAGCTGAGGGTGATGTAGAGGCTACTATGAACTCTACATGGTTTCGTTCCAATGTGTTAGATAGATTTGGCAAAGACAGTAACGAGGACAAGTGGTATAACCAGGGTGTTTTTGACGAAATATAAAAGGGCTACGATTAATAAATTACACTAGAAAAGAATAAAAGATGGCTTATAGAACTCAATCAACCAGAAGTCAATATAGGGATGTTTCTCCAAGTGAAGAGGACAATTCGTACGCACGGGACATTACCGCTGCTGCCACCGCATTTCTAGGTGGTGAACTTATCTCTTTAGGTAAAAGAAACGCAGAGCGAAAGCAGATAAATAATGCGTTAATGCTTCAGTCGGAGGCCAATAGGGTTAGATTAATGACAGATGTAGGTAAGCTTGCAACTCTAGAAAATGAGGTAAATAGAGATGAATTAAAAATAGCTGGTTCTACTGTGGTGAAAGATTTTAGTGACGCTCAATTAAGAGTAAATAGATCAACTGGAACTTATATATATAAAGACCCATTAACAGGGCAGGAAATAACTAGAGAGGATGATTTAAAGACAATAGATCAGTCTAATGATTGGCTTAATAACATTGGTGGTGATATTGAAGCAAGCGAAACCTTGATTGCTGGTATTCAAGATCTATATCAAGCAGGTAAAATTGGTAATAAACCAGGCGATCTCGACATAGGTGCAACTGATCCTAGAGCGCTTGCTGTTGCAATAGGTGAGGGGGTTACAGAAAAATATAAGGTGAAAAAAAATAAAGATGGTTTGTATGAAACAACGGTAGAGTATTCAGGGAAGGCTATTGCGGAGGCTAATAAGGCAGAGGGTGTTTCTGGGGATACATGGACTATTGACACAAAGTCACTTGCGGAAGCACTAAACGACCCAACTCGAAACCCAAAAAACATGCTGGCATACGTTGCGTCAAACGATTATACTCAGAGTGGTGGTTTGTTTGATTCAGAAAAAAACGCTATCACTAATGAAGGCACACTTAAGCCTGAATTTTTTGAGAACATGGGTGAGACAACTATTTCTGTTGGTGGTAACAAGAGGCAAAAGGTAAGTCAAGACAGACTAAAAATTAATGAGGTTCAAAGTGCGGTATATGCCTCAAGTAGTGCAGCAGCAGGTTCAACTATGCGTGGTAATAATCCACAACAAGTTATTACCGATATTAAGTCGTATACAAGGTATGATAAGGAAAAAAACGAGTATTATTACAATACACCTGAAGTAACAACTGAAGGTTACTTACAGTACGATGATAAAGGCGCTGTAATAATGAATAAGGAACGCACAGTTGTTATGAAGGATAATCAGCTTATGATTGACCAAGAAAACCTCAAGCCTGAACTCACAGAAATGTACAGTCAATACCAACTCGGTAATTTAGGTGCGTATGATAACAGAAGAAACACACCGATTGGTAATGCGTACACTAAAGATGAACCGAAAACAGGCGATGAGGTGGATACAAGTCTATTCAATATTCTAAGCACATCAGCTGATGATGACAAAGAAACACTCATGTTAGGTGGAGAGGATAAGGTTCTGGAAATTAAGACTATATCATTGAATGATGAAAATTTCACAGGAATAGGTAGAGACGCAGAGGGCTTTTATGTTAAAGGTCGTGATGGGGAAAAGGACAGGAGTGAGAAGAAATATAACTTCTATAAGAACGCCATCATAGAGAGTGTAGATAAGAATGAAAAGCCGTCTCTATTGGCTAGGTTTGATGAGTTAGAGAAGATGACCCCGTCAGAAAGTGTCAGCATCAAGAGTGTTGTAGACATGATCGTTAACGAGGCTAAAAAAGACGAATATCAAATAAAGGGTAAAGTCTATAATGAGGATGATGAGGCGGAATTTGCAAAGTATTTACAAGGTTTAGGCTTTGGTTTAATTAACGAAGATGATTTAAGGGGTGTAGACTTTGATGATGAGGGAGAAATGAGGACATACATCACGGATAAAATCTTTGCGAATGACAAGAACAAAGATGCCGCTAGAAAAATGTCAGGCAAGGATGTAGGAGCAAGTGAAGATAAAGCAACTGGTGGGACAGCAAGATAATAAAATACTACATAAATGAACGAACAGCTACTTAAAGATTTTTTGGCTACAGCTAAAAAAGACAATTATAATTGGGATGTTATTTTACCAAAGTTTCCTGAATTAAAAGATTATGACCTGCGGTTGTTAAAAGACTACGCAGCAACAGCAAAGAAGGATAATTACGATTATAGTATTATAAATCCAAAATTTCCTGAATTTAATCTAGAAAAACAAGAAGGGGGCGAACCTGTAAATTTTACCGAAGGTTCTGTAGAGCAACCAGGGCAGCCTACAGAGCCTTTAAAGAAGCCTATAGTTAAGAAAGATTTATTTAAAGTAACAGAAAGTGATGAATATTTAGCTGGTCCAAGAAAAGAGCAGGAAGAATATCTAAAATCAATATCTGGACTTATAAAAGAGGAGGATACCCCATCCTCAAAACTTGTGAGTCAGTATAGTGCCTATGATCCAATACAGCTTGATAGTGCCATTACTGACATTGATAGTAGACTAGAACAAACAAACTTTTATTTAAGTACCCGTGGTTTAACACAACCAGAAAGAAAGTTTTATAAAGAAGAGAGGGAGAAGATTAATGAAGAAAGATCTGCCGCAATAGTGTATAAGGCAGAAAAAACAAATGATTACGATCTATCTGACGATGCCAGAAGAGCCGTTATGGACATAGGTCATAGCAGTCCACTTGGTAAGAAGTTAAGACCAGAGGTATACAAGCTTGAAAACAGAATATCAGAAGATATTTTTAAAGAGGTAGAGTCTAGGGGCGTAGAATTTTATAGTCTGACTGAAAAAGATTATAATGGAGTCAGGAGAGCCGATGTTAAAAAAGTTGGTGTTTTAGCAGATGAAATAGCTGAATCAATTGCTAAAGGAAATCCTGGGGTTAGACAAGTAGCCTACGAAAGGATATTCGAGAGAGCTGAGAATGAGGAGGAAATTAAAATGAATGAGGAGAAGATTAAATCTGATCCAGAGATTCAGGATATATTTTCTCGCTACAGGTCTGAAGGACTCGATGAATTTGAGTCTACAAATAAGGATGGTATAAAGTATAAGGCAGAGTACACTTCTGCTGCAAACTCAATCAATAAGAGTGCTGAGTTTAAACTGAATAAACTAACCACTGATTATAATTTAGATGTAAACTCATACAAACAAGATCTTATATCTCAAATTAAACAAGGTGTCATAACTCCCGAAGAGGCAGAAAAACAACTTGGAGACTATAACAAGCAGCTTTACTCCGACCTACAAAACACTGAGAATTTAATAATTCAAAACAACAATCTAAATTTACAGGAGCTTACAACTGAATATTCTAAAAAGATAGAGGGTGGTTTTAAGGAGTTTCTCCAAAACAACCCAATGGACCCAGATGATTTACAGAAGCTAAATGATGCTGTAAAAAGAATTGGTGAAGAGGTTGATAAAGATAGATTTGGTAAGTTGAAGGATCAGGAAATGATGTCCATTTACAAATATGGAGCTACCGCATTGATCCCATTATTTGGAAAATCTCTTTGGTCAACGCTTGGTAGGTCTGTATCTGGTGCTGGAACCTTTAATAATATACCATGGATGGTGGAACTTGGCGATGAGATGAATACCGCATATTCTGTTGCCGATGAGAGGGTTGAAGACTGGTCTGATTTGGCTAATATTCCATCTGTAACTAAAAGTATTGGTAGACTAGCTGGCTCAGCATTACCTTCAATTCTTGTTGGTACAGCTGTTTCTGCTAGTACTGGAGGATTGGGTACCATCCCAGCTATGGCATTGGTTGCTGGAACTGGATGGATGACGGAGAGCATTGATATGGCAGGTAACATAAAAAGAGATGTTATCAGAGAAACTGGTAGTTTACTTAAAGGTGAACAGGCTGCTGGGGCTATGTGGGAGGCGCAGCTTGGAAACTGGTGGACGTATGTATTTGATGGTCTTCCATACGTTGGTAAAGCGCTAAGAGCTGTTCCATCTAGGGCAGCTCGTATTGCTATTTCGGGTACTGAATCTGCCTTAACAGAAACACCCCAAGAAACATTCCAAACATCTCAAGAGCAGCAGATTATGCAGACTGTTTTTGATGAAACGGAAATTACAGCCAAGGGGTTTTCTGATAGAATTAATCAAAAGCTAGTAAAGGAAACATTTCTAGAAGTAGCACCAGGGTCATTTGCTTTAGGTGGTGGCGGTAGGGCTGTAACTGAGTTTATGATGGATAGACAGGCAGACAAGCTTGTAAAGGAGATGGTTGCAAAAACAAGGGCTGGATTGGTTGATGACAACGAGTCCTTTATACGTCAAAAGATTTTTGCGTCTATGAATCAATTTGGCAAGAACTTTACAAATTCTTGGTTAAGTACGCTACAAAAAAATGGTAGCATAACAGAGGAAGATCTTAATAGATTATATACATATTCAAAAACGGCAGAAGGATTTTTAAGAAATGTAAATGGTTTAAACCTTACAGAAGAACAAAATAATACATACTTTGCGTTATCACATCGGGCGAATGAATTATATAATCAGGCTGAGTCTATTACAGATGATAAGGTAACGAGATCAACAATAACAGAGCAGGCAAATGCGCTTAAAAAGAATGCACAAGAGTTTTTAAATAATCCAGAGACTGGTGGTTCTTTTGTTTCAGTTCAGATTGGAAAAGGTCCAGCTCTAATTATGAATGAAGAGCAGGCTATTGAGTTTGTTACAAATAATCCATATGTAGCGTTCCCAGAGGCTGGTATAAATATTCAGGGTAGAAATGTGGATGAGTTCACTAAGATGTTTAGTGAAATGGTTGAAGGGACTAAGGCTGGATTGGCAGATGTTAAATCTATAGACGAATATAGTAATCAACAAAGGGAAGAGGGTAGGTTGTCAAGTGTAGATAACACTCTGACTAAGATAAACAACGCTGAGTACATTAATGACAACGAGATTAATAGTAGCATCGACCAAATCTTTGATGAGATTGACCGTGTAGATGGGTTGGATATATCAGATAATGCAAAGGAGTCAATAAAACAACAGCTATTTAGCGTAGCAGAAATACTAGATAATCATGAATTTAGAACAAAGACTGAAACTCGCAAGGTTACCCCTAAAGAATCAGCTGAGGGTGGTGCAGAAACTAAAAGAGAAATACCCAAAAAGTCAACCTCAAAAGCAGAACTCGCAGGGGTCGGGACTGTAAGTGTAACATTTACTGGAGGAAACACTATATCAATTACGCCACAGGGTCAGAAAGGCCGAGCTGCTAGGGTAACGACATTTACATTCCCAGAAAACTTCTTATACACTAATGAGCAGGGTGATTTTACAGCCCTTATTATTGAGGATGCAGAAGGTAATGAGATTACTATTAACGACCCAGATATAGGTGTCCCATTAGCTATAAACAACATAATAGCTGAAACAGCTGCTGTCCCTACTGATGTTGTTGAAGAGTTTGTTACTGAAGAAATAAACTACATTAAAGAAAGAAAAGAGGCTGCACCTGAGTCAAGAGAAGCTGCCCCTAAAGCAAGTACGCAGGTAGCTCCCACACAAGTTGCCCCAACTACAACAGAAGTAGTAACAGAAGAAGCTCCAGTGGAAGAATCTACCACAGAAGGTGTTGAGTCTTCAGAAGGATTAACTGAGCAGGCAGAGTCTGAACTACGAAAATTAATGGGTCTTGATAAATCTAAAAGAAAAGAATCAAGAGAGGGTAAAACTGAGAAAGATAATCAAAGACTAGATAAGGTTGAAAGGGCTGTTGATTTGCTTAAGAAATCATTAAGTAAGGTAATGCCAAACATATTCATTGATGTGGCTGAAAGTTCAGAGCAGTTCGCATTATTTGCTGAAGAAGAGGGATATAAGAAAAGGGATCTGTCTCAGGGTATATTCCGAAAAATGCCAGTCCCAGATAGTAAAACATTTGAAGATGAGTGGATTATTATACTGAACCCAGACTCAGCTGATGTTGCCACAGTATTTCACGAGGGCTTACACGCTATGTTGAGGGCTTCTGGATTGTCAAATGATCAAGCCAGAGCTGTAACTGGTAGAATGATCGATGCGGTAAAGAAAACTGCAACTAAGAAACTACAAAGGGAGCTTAAAGGGTTTACCGACATGTATCCAACCCCTCAACAGAACGAGGAGTACATAGCCGAGTTGATTGGTATTCTAGCCAATAACTACAATGAGCAAAATAGTGAAACCAAAAGTCTAATCAGAAGATGGTTAGAAAAACTAGCTGAGATACTTGGATTAAAACCAAAGGGGGTTTCGTTGTCTTCTGTTGGATTAAACAACACAGATGCCGCAACTATAGATGCGTTAAACTTTGTCGCTAAAAAGATGAGTGAGGGAGGTGTATTAACCGAACAAGATTTAACTCGTTTCACTCAGCTAGGACAAGAGCTTTTTGAAAATGAGTATGTCAACACAAACGGCACCGTAGTTGAAACATCATCGGTAAGAAAATCAAAAACAGCTAAATCGGTAATAAGGGACACTGATTTAATTGAAACATCTAAGCTTGTAGGAAGGCCTCTTGAGGTTGTATACTACGATAACTTCACATCGTCTCCATACACACTAACTAATCGAGTATCGGGAAGTAAAATCAATAAAAAAGGTGAAGGAGGCCCAGGGTATTCGTACAGAGAGGAGATAAAAAAAGAAGGAGTTATTGCCGCATTTACAACTGTAAACAAAGGTCTTAATTTATTACAGGGAATAAGGTCTAGAAATGAAGTGGCTGGTGAGGAAGCTGTTGTTGGGGTTGCGCTACAAAACAAAGAAACGGGGCATTTAGGAAATAAAACCACTTTAAACGATTTCTTTTCTCCAACAGATGGGGTTGTAAATCTTGCTGTAAAAGATGGAATTATATCTGAAAAACAAGCGGTAGACATGCTGAAAGAGGCGGTATCTTCTTACGAAAACACCTCTAAAGGAAAGGATAAGAAAAGCTCTCTTCCTTTTACAAGTAAAGACTTTAATTCAATTTTTGAATTTCATGAACTACTTGACAACACTTCTTTTGAAAGAAGGGGTACGTTTAATGTATTCGCCATACCTCAAAAGCCAGCCCTTAAAATAACAAAAGCCACAAAGCCGTATGTTAAGCTTTGGATTGAGTCTGGAATAACAACCCTTGATGAGTACTACGAAAACACAAAGGAGCCGTATACAGAGGAAGCGGAGGCTCATGACATTGTTAAGTATTTCACCCCAGACCTTACAAAAATAGGGGTTGACCCCTCTGTCGAAGTATCAGATGCTGACCAAAAAAGGGCTGACAGAATGGGTGTTGAAATAATTCAGGTAAAAGAAGATATAAGGCATACGTCATACCCCGTTGTTATTTTTGGAAAAAATGAGGGTGTGCCAACTGTGTTTCACTCTGTAAGAGAGATGGCTGAAGATTGGAATGTTTCTAACCCATTCTTCATGGTTGGAAGAAGAAAAGATACAGCCGCTCCTGTACGCATTAAGCAACTTAAAGAACAAGGGAAAAAACCTAAAGCATCTAAAACATCTCCAAAAGTTGCTAAGGTTGAACCTGTAATAAGTAAACAAAGAAACGTATCTTCTAAGGATGATAAAAACAAAATTAAGTCTAATTGGAATTACGAAGGAGAGGGAGATGTATTTTCTTCAAATGCGGATAGTAGGGGCGGAAAAACTAGTTATGTTAATAGAATACTTAGTACTATAGGTGGAAATAACGGTTATAGTAGAGTACGGGATAAGGGTAGCTTGGACTTAACTACCCCAATAAGATACGAAGGGGATAGCAAAAAAATCGTAGGGTTTGATGGTGATGGTAATGCCATTGCTGTAATTCAATTAGATTTAAAACGTGGTGGTGTTGAGCATCTAGTAGTTGCGCCCGAATTTACAAGAAAAGGGGTGGCAACTGAATTAGTTAAACAGCTAGAATTAAAAGGAGCAAAAGTTGATTTTGAAAAATCAAAACAAATTTCGCCTGACGCAGCAGAATTTTTCAATAATTTAAAATTCAAAGATGAAGCATTTGATACAGATGCTCCGTCAATACGCAAGCAAAGAAGAAAAAAGCCAAAAAGCAAAGTAAAGGATGCGTTTGAGTACGGTATTCAGAAGGGTATACCAGCTATAAACATTAAGAACTGGCTAATTAAGTTAGGGTACACTGAAGAAGAGGTTGACTCTGGAGCTTACGATGCTGAAAGGATTTGGAATAAAGATGGAAAGAAGGTTAAGAATTGGTTTGAATATGCTAGAAGAAGTGCTTTATCTGCCCGTAAATTTAGACCACAAAGTATGTTCTTGGCTCAAGAGGCTATGGAGTCAGCTATCTCAGCTGAGTTAAGACAAGCTAAAATGATGGCAGAAAGCCTCAATAGTGCCATAAATAGATACAAGTCTCAAGATAAAAGAGACGAGTTGATAGACGCTGTAGATGAATTTATGAGGGACGCAGAAGAGAGAGATTTTTGGAGGGATGAACTTCCAGATGAGATTGCTCAGATTGCTGAAGCTATGAGGATTCATATAGACTCACTCAGTTTAAAGCTTGTGGAAGTTGGTGCAATAAAAGCAGAGAGTAGCCGTGAGAACATACTAAAAAACATCGGTGTGTACATGAATCGCTCGTTTGAGATTTTTGATAACAAAAATTGGAAGAAAGAGGTTGGTGACCAAGTTATAACAGCGGCACAGAACCATTTAAGAGAGGTTTATTATAATAGTCTGAGTGGTATAAACGAACTAGACCAACAACTAAAGGACGATAAGATAACAGAGTCTGATTATAACAGACGCAAGAAAAGGATATTAGCAAACAAGGCTTCTGTTAAAAAAATAATGGACCGAGATGGTGTAACTGAAGATGAGGCCCTTACTATGCATGTTGAAAAGGTCGTAGATGACATTTTAACAAGAAAAGATGTAGATGAATACATTTCGTTTGCACAGTCAGTGGTTGGTAAAAAAGACCTTAGTTCACTCAAAAGGAGAAAGGATATACCACCTGCTATTAGAGCTTTGATGGGTGAGTACACAGACCCTGGATATAATTACGCAATGAGTATTTTCAAAATAGCGAATTTAGTTGAAAATCAAAAATACTTAACTAAGATAAGAGATGCTGGGTTAGGTGTTTGGCTGTTTGAAGATGAGGCTGGTATAAAAAAACGAGAGGGATATAAACAAATAACATTTGATGGTGATGCTAGTATGAACCCATTGGATGGGTTGTACGCTCCAGAAGCAGTAGCGGATGCGTTTAACGATAAAGAACTATCTACAATTATTTCTGGGATACCTGTTATTGGAACTTCGTATAAAACCTACTTAAAGCTTGTTGGAGGTGTTAAGTACAGTAAAACAATCCTATCGTTTGGTACACACGCCAAGAACGTGATAGGTAACATGTACTTCATGGCTCAAAATGGGTATCTAGACCCAAGAGAATATCAACAACCATTTATGGTATTAGCTAAGCAATTTGCTGGAAAAGAATTAACAGCGGAGCAGGAAGCCAAGATGGATGAATGGATCAGGGCTGGTATCATAGGTCAGGGAGCTAATATTGGTGAAATAAAAGCAATATTTGAAGGTGAAGAGTCTTTCGAGAAAGCCTTAGCTAAGAGGATTGACAAAAAGACCGATAACATGTTGAGTGAGGGCAAAAAGGGTGTTAAATGGGTCGGAAAAAAGGCACAAGAGGCATACCAGTATGAGGATGATATGTTTAAGATTGTGGCCTACGAAAAAGAAAAATTAAATTACAGTAAGATTCTTTTCGATGGTAAATCATACAACCAGTTGGATGCAGCTCAAAAGTCAGCGGTTAATGACTATGTTGCTGAAATAATTAAAAACATACTACCAAACTACAGTAGAATAGGTGGTTTTGGTAAATTTTTAAAGGCCGTACCTGTTGCTGGTACATTTATATCATTTCAGCTAGAGGCTTATAGAACCGCATACAACACCGTTGGTTTAGCTATGCAGGAGATTAAAGGGGATATACCTGGAATTTCTGAGGCTGGGAAAAAGTTGGCGCAAAAGAGGGGAGCTATGAGGCTGGCTAGTATTATAGGCTTCCAAGCATTTAAGTATGGAATGATAGCACTTTTAGGTTTACCACTAATTCCAGGAGACGATGATGAGGATGGGCTGTCAGAAAGGATAAGAATGCTTCTGCCGTTCTGGGATACAAATTCGGATATAGCAATTCAAGATGTAAAGCCAAACGGTAACTTCACATATGTAAGTGTATCGGCATCTGACCCATACGGAAGTATATTTAAGGTTGTTAACGCTACAACAAACTACGCTAAAACTGGGGAAGATTTTTCTGAAATATTAGGAGAGCTAGCAGGGCCATTTGTTTCAGAGGATATACTACTTAATACACTCAGGAATGTATCAAACAATGAAAATGATTACGGAGGTAAGATCTGGAGAAAAACAGACACTCCATATGAGGTATCTGAAAAAATAGCACTTCAATTATATAAGACATTTGAGCCAGGGTCTCTTACCTCAACTAGAAAGATTGTTCAATCAGAGAATAAATTGAATGAAGTTATTGGTCAGTTTACTGGGTTTAAGCTGCATGAAATAAAATCACTAGAGCAGGCTGGATTTAAGTTTAGAGAAATACAAAATGAAGCTCAAGAATCAAAGAAAGCTTATAATTCGGTGAAGTATAATATAGATGACTACGAAACTCAAGAAGAGATTAATAAGGTAATCAGAGCCTCTAAGAAGGCAATGGATAAAGACTATAAAGAGGCTGTAAAATTATACCAAGCATTAATATCTTTAGGTGTGAGTAAGAGAGACATCAGGGCTAAAATGGATGACGCTGGAATCAGCTCTACAATGCGTAGTCAAATAGCTAGAAATAGCATTGATGTAAAATTAAATGCGATTAAGAAATAAAAAAAGAGGGCTTGTCAATTAAGACAGCCCCCTTTAAACCATAAACACACAAACTAACTAAACACAAATATACACATATATATCAACCACACATATGTGTATAGCATAATTATCCATCGCAGCTTAAACAGTTCACGTCAGTAGCCTTATCGGCAATATCCCCCCTGAGAACAGATTCGGTACGAACATAGTACAACGTCTTTATTCCCTTCGTCCAAGCCTCTAAGTGAACCTTATGGATAAACTTAGGTGTTGCGGTTGAGGGGAATGATAGGTTGAGGCTAACACTTTGGTCTATATACTGTTGCCGTATCCCAGCCTGATTAACTATCTCTAGTTGATTAATCTCCTTAAATGTCTGAAACACTTCCTTAACTGGCACCTTATGCTTACCAACAGTGATGTCATCCAACCCATCCACATCCTGAACAGATCCACCATCCCTAAGTATCTTATCCCACACCTCATCCGTATTCAACTTATGTAATTTAAGTAACTTCTCTAGAGAAGGGTTTTTACGAATGAACGTACCTTTTGCGCTTTGTTCCGTAAATACATTAGCAGCCCAAGGCTCAACACCAGGAGAAACATTCCCACTAAGTTTGCTATTACTAACAGTAGGAGCAATGGCCCGTAGATGAGTATTTCTAAAGCCTGATCCAACACACCAAAGTGGTTCACCAAAGCTTTCCGCAAGCGCCATAGACGCTCGTTCAGTTTCAATTTTAATTTGAGAAAATATTTTTCTAGTTTCATATTGTGATAATAATCCTTCAAAGGGTATACCTTTGTCTTGTAAATATGTATGCCATCCAAGAACACCAAGGCCCAATGCCCTTCCTTTCTCAGCTGACCTCACTGAATTTTCAAATCCTATCTTACCCTTAGCCCTTTGGATAAACTCCTCAAGGACCCCATCTAAGAACCAAATAGAATCATAGATTAGGTTTGTGCCTTTCCATTCATCATATTTGGCTAGGTTCAAAGAAGATAGGCAACACACAAAGCTATGATTTTCATCGGTATGTAATACAATCTCCGAACATATATTTGTCATGTGTACCTTCAGTCCATTGTGTCTGTACATGTCAGGGTTCTGTTTATTGACGTTGCCCTTGAACATAATATATGGCTCACCAGTTGACTTGCGCTTTTGTAAAAGCTTACTCCACTTCCGTCTAGCTGTCTCGTCACCATCCTGTAACTTACGCATAAACTTATCACCCACAACAGCACATTGGTGAAGATTAAGTGATTGTCGGTTGACATCACCCCTTGGTTCCCTGATCTCTAACCAATCCTCAAAGTCATTGTGGTCAATGTTTAAGTTTACTGATGCCGCACCTCTTCGTACTGAGCCTTGGTTCGTTGCTAGGATTGATGAGTCGTAAATCTTACAGAAGGGAACCACTCCGTCCGAAGTGCCATTACCCTTTATGATCGATCCTGCTGGTCTTATTTGGTTTATACCAATACCAACACCACCACCATGTTTAGCTAACAGCATCATTTCTAGGTTCTTACTACCAATGTCAGCGACTGAATCAGCTACATCAATACCAAAGCAACTAATAGGTAAACCCCTAGTAGTCCCTGTATTTGATAGGACTGGGGAGGCTAGACATAACCATCCGTTCCATATATACTCAAAGAACCTACTCGCCATCTCAGGACGCTCAAGGTGATTAGCTACTGTATTAGCCACCCTCCAGTACGCATCCCTTGGTGTCTCACCCTTAAGTAGGTACCCACCGTCTATGGTTTTCTTATATACCTCTGAGTCTGCCCACTTAGGGTAGTCCTCACCCTTTACCCACTTGTGACTTGACATCTTCTTTATTTTTTTTAATTTCTTCTAAATTCTTTTCCTTAAGATTCTCTAACGCATTTTCGTAATCAGGCATAAGTTTTAACAGCTCTAAGGTACCGACTGTCATCTCTGTCAATCTCTGTTGCTCACTAAAAACGTGTTGCATTAACCGAGTAATCGACTCAATCTTCTTCTGCATCTCTACTAACGTACTCTCTTTCATAATTTAATTTAATTTAATTATTTACCAAATATCATCAAAGTCCTCGCCCTCATTAGCCTTACTGTAGTCAGTGGGTCTGATTGCGAAGAAGTCTGTATGTGTATGTCCACCAGTTAGGTGATAGAACCAGTCTAGTTGTTTAGCTGACTCAGCGTCATAATCAAAACCATAGTCATAGTTAAGTTCATGCAGCTTTTCGTTGGTTCTTTTAATAATAAAGTTCTTAAGGTCCTCAGCTTTAAGATTCTCAAGGTCACCCATTTCAAACATCTTATCGATATACTTATGCTCTAGTTCAATCATTATTTTAGCAGCGGCAATAACATCATCCATAACTTTTGATCTCAGAGACTTATCTTCAGAACACATGTGGTTAAACAACCTACAACCCATACGGCTATGCAGTGACTCATCACGCACACTCCACTTCATTTGCTGGCCTATTCCTTTGAGTAGGTTGCGTAGCTGGAAACTATAAAGAACAGCGAAAGCACTATACAGTGATACACCTTCTGCGAATGCGCTAAATACTGCCAGCGATCTAGCGATACCCACAGTGTCATTGCCGTTGTAAGCCACAAGGTTGTTAAAGCGGTCTGCCGTTGCTTGTTCATGTAAAAATGCCTTAAAGTCGTTTAGTCCAAGTGTTTCATTTAGATAAGAGTATGCTACTGCGTGTATTGTTTCTTGGCTACCAAACATCATAGCCATCTGTTGTATCTCATGTTTCGGAAACCATGACACAACCTTCTGTGTCCAGTAATCAGATACAGCACACTCAGTTTGTGCGAAGCCAAGTAGTATATTACCAACTAAATTTTTCTCTGACAAAGTTAACTTCTCATTCCAGTCTTTAACGTCTCCAGACATTGATATCTCTGTATGCAACCAAAACGCTTGCGCTTGCTTAAGCCAACCCTCCGTGTAGTATTCAGGATATTCAAAAGGCTTGTACTCTATTCTATGATCAAATAACCCCATTAGTTTTTATAAATTATAAGTGCAACATCTATGAAAGGAAGGTACAAAACGTGTGTTAAATACTCCTCTTCGTGGTAAGACCTGAACCCAAGTAGGATACCAGGGTAAATTCCAATAGTTAATGTCCAGTTCATCTTTGATTTTTTATTATTAATTGAATAACTACTTCGCACTCCTTTTGGTTTTGAGGTTTATAGAGGTCAACACCAGGAAGATTTTCTTTCACATACCTCTTAAATAATTTCCACCGCATTGGGAAGCTTTCATTTGCCCTACCCTTGCACTCAATTATAAATCCATCACCCACAAAATCAGGGGTGTATCTTATTGGGAGAATCTTTTTATTTCCCCTGTCTACCATATCACCCTTACCATTAGACTGACGCTCGTATGATGAAGAGTCAAACATAAACCCATCAATAAGAGTGAATGTTTCACCCTCATACTCAGCCTTAATCCTTGCTTTCTTTAGGGCTATGTACATATGCTTTTCTAATCCTGAAGCAAACTTAACCCCGTCATGCGTAACTCTTATTGCCCTAACTGGACCTCGCTTACCACTTTTTCTTTTCTTTCTTAGCATGCTTCTTATTAAGTATTTTTTTTATGGTGGTAGCTATCATAATTACTTGCTTTTACTTGGTTTTCAAGCCCTAATAAACACTCATAACATATGTTGCTGGACACCAATCCAATAGGTATTTTGTTTTTGCAAATTAAACATTTATTCATAACAACAATTTTTTTAAGATACGCTCAGACTGTCAATACCCACCGCACAAAAATTACTACACATAACACCGTGTATATGTAATGGCTGTTTATCGGTTTCAAATAAAGTTTGTTGT